>Ga0222717_10002328_pt1 | contig 14775 bp, 21 predicted proteins | sample C33_18DmetaG_FD_165053 | JGI IMG/M metagenome (GOLD analysis project Ga0222717, IMG submission 165053) | Estuarine water microbial communities from San Francisco Bay, California, United States - C33_18D | ecosystem: Environmental > Aquatic > Marine > Unclassified | place: USA: California...
TCTATTGGTTCTATTTTTTTCATAATTCTAATTGTTCAATTCTACTTTTTAAATCTTCTATTATAGTTTGTTGTTCTTGGATTGCTTTGACTAGCGTTGGAATTAATCCTATTTGCCCTACCGTTTTATATTTTTCACCTTCAATAACTGCACCTTTTTCATCAAGTCCGTCTTGGCTCCAATTATTATCTACAAGTTTTGGTAAAATTTCTTCAACCTCTTGAGCAATAAAACCAACGGAATTTTTTGTGTCCGTTCCTTTACCCTCTTTCCAATCAAATAATCTAGGCTTTAATTGTAAAATTTCACTTAAACCCGTATCTAAATCTCTTATGTTTTCTTTGAATCTTACATCGGATATTGAGTAAATTTGACTTGTATCTAATGCATATATTTTTCCCGATGTACTTACTTTAAATCTAGGGGCGTTTGATGCAAGTCCACCATAAAAAAGATACCTAGTATCATCAGAACTTCCATTAGGTAATTCAACAGAAATACCATAAGGAGTTGTAGATGAATTATTTTTAAAAATAGCAGTTGATCCATTATTGGAATTTGCAACAGTAATTAAAGTACCCACCGATGAGATGGCTAAAGCGTTATTAAAAACATTACTAGAATTTCTTGTATCAATCTTAAACCCACCTCCATAAGTTCCACCATCAGCATAACCGTACATCCTAAAACGGCTATTGTATCCATTTCCACCGCTTGAAACCATATATAAATACGGATCATTTGCTGAGCCAATTGTTACATCACCCCCCGAGGAGATGCGCATTTTTTCAGAACCTTTTATATTAATTCTAAGATCAGCACCCGCACCTCCTTGCCCTCCATCATCAACACCAATATATAAACCATCTCCTTGATTTCTTATCTTATGATAATAAGATTGCCCACTTTGTGCAATTATTAAACCCGATGTACTTGTTGCGGTTATTGTAGTTTCACCGTTATCATCAATAGCAAAAGTAGGAGTGTAAACTGATGATGAGTTTAAATAACCAACTCTAAATGGAAAGGTATTACTTGCAAAAGTTGAGGTTATTCTAACTTCACCCGTAGTATAACCTATTTTAAAAACATCCCCTATATTTCTGCTATTAATTACATAAGCATCATCACTAGCATTGTTATAAGTTTGCCATCTGTAATTCGCCGTAGTTCCGTCAGTTGTAAGTAATGTAGATTGTGAATATATATGATTGCTAAAATTAGCAGCACCCCCCGATGAGATGGTGAGTCTTTTAGTAATTGCTGATCCTAATGGACGAGTATAAAAGTCCATATCATAAGAATAATCTCCGTTGTTTGAGTTTACCTTTGATATTTGAATTGCCCCACCTCCGGCAACATTACCATTGTTTTGATAAATGCCTTGAAAAAGCAATCCTCCACCCGTACCTTGAGCATAATTAGTGTTTGAATCTAGTATTTTTACATTTAAACTTTCTCCCGATCCTTTAACGCTTTTAAATTGAGCAGCACCCCCCGAGGAAATGCGGAGGCGTTCGGTAATACTTGTAGCATTACCCGTTTCAAATGTCAAAGCACCTAAACCTGAAAAAGAACTCTCATTTACACAATTAATTCTTGAAACTGTTCCAACTCCTTGATCACTTGCATCGTTTTGATAATACTCAATAGAACCTAAAGTTTGTGATCCTAAACTAGTATCTGTGTTATTTAATTTTAAAGTGGGTACTACGCTATTTTTTATTTCTACATCACCACTAAAAGTAGCATCACCCACCGAAGAGATGTTAAGCGCTGAAGGAGCATTTGCATATTGAGATGGAGGAAAAAATGATAATAGATCATTAACGGTATCTAATTGAATGTCCGCAAAACGATTTACAGAACTTGATGTTTGCCCTTGAAATCTAATATATGGTGATAATGATGTAGTTGATGAACCTATTCTTAATTGAATGTTTTTTGCGTCTTGAGTTGTTCCCGATGTTCTACTTATTTGATGAGCATCTGTTGGTGTGACTCCAATACCCACATTACCCCCACTATCAACTTGTATTCTATTATTCCCACTACCATCTGAAATGATAATATTGTTGGATGTTGTGGGTATTGTGCTACCCGTATTAGAGCCTATTATTACGTTATTAGAACCCGTTGTTATTTCAGAACCCGACTGATAACCTAATACCGTATTATTATCACCTCCTTCAATGATGTGTAATGATTCGTATCCTATTGCAACATTATTATTACTTTCTGCGGTTCGTGATGCAACAACACCATCCATAGAATCGTAACCTATTGAAACATTGTTATTAGAAATTCTTTGGTTAAACATTGTTTTAGCACCTAATCCAACATTGTAATCCCCACTTCTATTATCGTACATTGCAAAAGAACCAATAGATGTGTTGTATGATCCCGTTGTAAGTGCGGTTTGTGATTGCATACCAAAGGAAGAATTATTACCTCCCGTTAAATTTGCTCCATTTAAAACTGCGTGTCCAAATCCCGTATTTTGAGTGCCAAAATCATTTTCATTAATAGCAAATGCACCCCCTATTATATAATTAAATTTATCAGTTTCATTTGTTGAAGGTTGAACTAAATATATATTACTGTTTTCAGTTGCTATTGCAGAAGTTGATCTTAGTTCTCCCGAAGTATTATTCCAAACTGCAACTCTGTTTCCTACACTTGCACCATTTACAGTTACATTACCTCCCGATGCTACCTCAAAAGCATAACCTCCATTTCCATCAGCAGTTAAAACGTGTCCATCAACCGCACTAGTTATACCCGATATGGCACTTGTTGCATTACCTAATAATATACCCGTTAATGTTGTTGCTCCCGTACCTCCTTTTGTTACGGGTACAGTACCTAGTGATATTTGATTTGCACTAAGATTTAAAGGAGACACCGCACTAGTTATTGCATTATCATCAATAAAAGAATATGTGCCATTTCCATCTGTAGATAATATTTGTCCCGAAGAACCATCTGTAATTGCCGTTGCTACATTAGTTGTGTCACCCAACAATATACCCGTTGGTAAATTTGGCATTGCATTTGTCCTAAATGCTCCTAGCACCGTTAATGCTCCTCCATTTCCCCCATTAATTACTTTACCTATTTTTTGTATTAAATTAGCTACTCCCGTTGGTGCAGTATCAACCAATCCACCCGCAGTTGTGGAACTTACAAATAATTCATCTCCCGTATCAAAATCTCCTATAGTACCACTTGATGATAAATTTAATCCCGTTAATTCACCACTTGTTATACATTCACCCTCATCGTTAATATTGTTAAGGTTTTCTTTCATTATACCAAGGGCGGGCATTTTGGTAGAATCACTAGCATTTGCCTTACTTACTTCGGGATTATCACCCGTACCTCCACTTATATATACAACATCACCTTTTGATAACGCCTCTGCTGCTTTTACTTTTTGGAGCAAAGCACCATTTATGTCACCATTAAATTGAGCAGTTGTAGTTATATCAGCACTACTAGATATAGCAATTGTAGTTGTGTTACCTTGTGTTAACACCTCTTCTAAAGTTTGGTTATCACTAGATGTTACCCAACTTAATGTGCCATTAGCATCTGTACTTAAAACTTGTCCACTAACCGTACCATCAGCACTAGGAAATGTGTAAGCATTGTAAAACTTAATTGATGAGGTAGACAAATACAAAGGCAATGCGTTTCCTCCACCATCAGAAATTTGGACAAAACTTGATGATATAGCACCATTACTTATAGATTTCAATAAACCTAAATAGCTATCCTTTATTTTATTTCCTGTTAATGTTGCCATGTTATCTTTTAGTTCTCTTTTTTAATGCTCTTCTTAAATCCTTCTTCAAAATTACTTTGTTTTTAAAAACTGCGGGAAAGAAAAATGGATATGCCTTTGTTCCCTTTTTCAACATACTTTTTATAACTACCCATACTTCATTTTCGGGGACACCTTCAGATATTAAATATTTTTTTAATCTATCATAAACATTACCACTCTCACCTTTCATACCCTTAAATTTATTAGGGTAATTACCTAGTCTTGAATCTGCATTAAACTTACCTTTAGTCCCAAACTCAACAAAAGCACCATAAACGGCATCCACTTTTAAACTCCATTCACCTCTACCTTTTGATTTTTTAACTTTTTTCTTAAAACTATTTATCAATTTAGATTGGTAAACTGTTTTATTAGAAGAAATATTTGTTTTAGCATCTTTTTTTGTATTGTCAATATACTTATCAATAGCAGCTTCTACTGCTATAACTTTTCTACCAATAGTTTTGCTTAGATTAATTGATATTTGATCAGCGTTATGTTTAAACTTAAAATTCATTCAACAACTCGACAAGTTATATCAACCATTCTTTGATAAGTTTCTTGTGCAGAAATAGAAATAATACTATAATCTTTATTTCTCCAAGTAATAAAATTAGATTTAGAGATATAAGAATCTAATTCGGGATTTCTTATTCTAAAAACCCAATCACCCTCTAATACATTTTGTGTACCGGTTAAATCTTGAAAATCTCTTCTTTTTTGATAAATATCTGCCCAAGTAGTCAATAGATCCGTAGTTACATCTAAAGAGCGTTGTCCTGTATTGCTTGTGCTATAAGTTCTAGATTTAATTATTATTCTTTCCCTCATATTACAATAGGTTTGTACGGAGACATTAATTGAATTGTCTCTGTAGGTGGTGCAGTTGGTACATCCTTATCAAAGAAACTTCGATTATTATCGTACATAACCTTAATGTAGGCTAGGGTTGCTAGTTTTATTTCACTTGGGACAGTTGAACCATCTGAATTATAAGATACGTTTACAGTTTCATATTTTTTATTAAAATCTAAAACCAAACTTCTTGTCCTACTGTCAATCAATCCATATGTGGTAAAATCAGTATTTTCAACAAAAGTACCGCTACCGTCAGAATCGTGAGTATTATAAGTAACGCTAGTAATGCTACTAGCCGGACAAAACAATAAATCAATATATTTTTCGTTTGCATCATATTGAATAAGTATATCTCTATTTTTCAATGTCTGCTTAAACTGTCTTTCTATGTAAGAGGCTGCTGCTTGAAACATATCACCGATAAGAGTATCATCAGTAGAGTTGTCTACTTTTAAATAATTCTTTATCTCAGTTAATGATAGGTAATCAAAAGTTGCCCCTTCACCACTAGCATCGGTAATAGTGTAATTAATCATTTTCTAGTTCTTCAAGTAAACGAGATACCTTCCATCTCTTGTCGGCTTCTTTACCAAATTTATCTAAATAATCTTCCCTTAAAGAATCAATATCGCTTACTTCTTCCTTTGTTTCAACCTCTACTTTTAATTCTTTTGTTTTAACTTTTGATATTTTCTCTTCTTTATGAGCAAAATCATAAGTTTCAAAATCAGCCTGTCCTGTATTAATTAAATGTTGTTGATCAGACTTAGAAGAAATTTCTAAAATTTCTCCTACTTTAGATTGTCTTCCTTCATGCAGAAAACCAACTTTCACTTTCATTTGTGCCATATTATTTTGATTTTAATAAGTGTTCTAAAATTTTATTATTTAAATTCTCTATACTTCCCAACCGGTGTCCTATTTCATTTCTAAATTGTTGATCTGAAGTACTATTAACTTTTACTTCACCTTCGATTTCAGTAACTTTTTTTTCTAAATTATCTAGTCTACTATCGTGTTTTTTCAAGGCTGCGTTTTGTTGCTTATCAATATATTTATGTCCCGCAATTGAACCTCCGGCGCCCGTTGCCCCAACCCCCAATAATGCCATCAATTCTGCCCAATGCTGAGTAAGCCATTCGTTCATTTCTATTGTTTAATAATATCCTGTGCTTCATCAATTGATATAGAACCGCTAATTGCCATATATATTACACCAATAGCTACAACAAGCCTAATTACTTGTTTTACAAATCTAGGTGTTAATTTAAATTTACCCTGTCCTCCTTCGGGAGATTTAACTTGTTCTATAACTTCTCCCGCCAATGGAACAGTTGATTCAATTATATTAAGTAGTACTTTAAGCATTTTTTTTAACAAAGATAAATAAAAAAAGCCACCCATTTTGAGTAGCCTTTTAACATAAACAATAAAAGAAAAAATTAAAAATAATATTTATTACTTTCCTCTAAGTTCTTTTGCTTTTGTTTCATACCATTTTATTTTTTGTAATTCTCTATCAGTTGGTTGATTAGGTTTTGTCCCAATTCTCATTCGATATTTAAAAGCAGACATTTCACAATGTTGTATAAATGCATTTTTGCCCCAAATATCTATCATCATTTCAAAAGTTTCTTTACTTGATGATTTGTAATGATTAGGATTTACATAATCGTATTCTTTATCCATATAACAATTTTAAAAACAAAAAACATAAAAACAAAGAAAAAGGGATGCAAAATGCACCCCCCTTTCAAAACAAACACACATAAGTGGTTTATGCATTCATACTTGCAATAGCAGTTGAGAACACTCCATGAACAAAAGCATTTGGATTGTGAATTGGCAAAGCAATTCTTTCTGTAGCTTTTACAGTAACCAAATCCTTAACAAAGTTGTCAGAATGTTGCTCTGAGAAAGAAATTTCCATATCTTCTCTCATTGCTAAAGTAGCACCCGCACCGAAGTCACCAATAATAAATTTATCAGCAGTAACCGCAGTTGAAGGATAAATAGGTGTTCCTAAAATTGTTAATACACCATTAACAAATACAACATAATTAGCGTTAGCATCCTTATTTAAGAACATTTTATTGTAATCAGTTGGATTAACCATAACCGCAGTAGGTAGATACTCAGCAATTTGTGCTTGGTTCTTCGCAGCGATTAGTACATCAAACTCATTAGTGTATGCGCTAGCAGCAGCACCAAAGAACTGATAAAACGCAGCAGATGAACTTTCATCAAAAGCAGCACCACCACCGGCAGTCATCAAACCCTGTAAATTAGCGCCTGTTCCGGCACCAAACAAAAGCTGATTGTCCTCAACATTCATTACTTTAGCGGGAATCCTTGTAGAAATATATCCACTTAAAGCGGGTACATCGTTAAACATTTCCTTAGTCATTGTTAACTGAGAACCAATGCTTCTTACAGGAGCATCGACAGGATCCAACTTAAATTCAGATTCTCCATACGCAGATGCCTCTACTCTAGCAGCAGCACCGTTAGTGTAAGAAGTTTCCTGTATATATCGAATAGTATTAGAATCAGTTGAGATTGTAGTTAGTAAATCTCTAACCCTAGTGGTTCTAGTTGGATCAAAGTAAAATCCATTTAGTCTATCAGCCGGTACAGTATCACCCGATGCGTTAGCAGCAGTTGTCATTATAGCTTTAAGGCTTAATGTAGCTTTAGCTGAATCACCATTCATAAATGACTTAAAACTAGGACTTTCAGCCAATGCTTCTTTCAAATTTGCGCTGAAATTCTTAGGAGGTGCATTATCTAATGATTTCTGCTTTTCCAATTCCAAAGAATCAATTCTTGAGTTTAAATCCTCAACAATTTTTCCATGCTTTAAAATTTCTTCGTTTACTTCACCTTTAAGTTGGTTCTTGTAATCAGAACCCATGTTTTTCTCTACTGATTGCTCAATTTTTGCATCAATAGTGCCTTCTAATCCCTCCTTGAGAGATACGAGACGTTCGTTTAAATCTTCCATTTATAATCTTAATAAAAAGTTATCTAATTCGTTTGCTATCTTTTTGCTTTCGACTGATTCCTTTTCTAGTTCAGATTTCTGAGACTCATTAAGTATAAGTGAAGATTTTTCTTTTAGCATTCGTAATTCAAATTCCAATAGATGAGGATTATCAAGTTTCCTTGACATTTTGATTAATTTATCAAACTCATCCATTAAATTGTCAACAGATTTTGTCCCTTTGTACTCTGTAACTTTAGCCAATGGGTTTGCAGCTAGGGTAACCAAAGAAAATTCAAATAATTTTATTTCTTTGATATAGTTGACATCCCTCTGCGGATCTTCCTTGATTGGAATAAATCCAACCGAGAACTCTTTTAATATTCCTTCAGAAACCATTGTTTTAACATCTTGCCCTAAAGAACTATCTGATATTTTTGCTTCAATAAATAAACCTTTTTCATCCTCTTTCATGGATAATGGTTTACCAATTGGTTGATTCATGTTATGTTGGTACAGGAATGCTATTCTTTCAGAATTTTCTTGAAGTGTTTTGGTGTAAGCACCCTTAGTGATGACATCACCATCTGAATCTTTATTATTAAACATTGATGCATATCCCTTGATGATTCCCTTTTCATCATCCATGTCATCAAAATAATTCCCTTTAAACCTTAACATATTTATTAATTTATGCCAAAGTTAATAAAAAAAAAGAGCATTCATTTCTGAACACTCTTCACACAATTTTTAAACATATATTGTAACTATGAACACCACATACATAATTACAAAACAAACTTACACAACATATCCTAAATAACAACGACAATTGACAATTTCTTTTGCCGGAGCATTAAAATCTCTTGGATGCATCATCATAGATCCGTTAACATTAAATGATTCATTTAAAGGAATTGCATTGCTTCTGACATAAAAAGATGTAGCCTCAAAATGACTATCCCTTATCCTGTCATCCAAAACCCCTACCCAATATTTAGATACCGGTTTTTCTTTAGCTATTCTAAGCATTGCCTGTAATTCTACAGATGATTGTGCTATACCTAATTCAGTTTTTGAAATGACTTTTGCCCTTGGGTTGTTGTTATGTGTTTTTATTTTATCTACAATATCATCTAATGAACTAGTCTGAGATATTATAGTATTTATAATTTCACTTGTCCTAGATTTAAATAAATCATTCTTTGAAAATCTATTTAAAAAAATAGAAAGAACTAATGCATCAATAAATGGGTTTGATTCACCACCATACTTATTAGAGTATCTATCATCAATGTATTCTCCCGACTCAAGATATCCGCTTTTTAATACATTTTCTAAACCTTGTGTATTGTTAACCAACTCCCAAGAAGAGTTTACTCCGTTTAATGATATAAATAATGCTATATTTCCGTAAATGTCATCTAACTCTTTTTCAACCTTACCCGTATAAAAATCAATAAAGACATTCATTTGTCTTTCCGTACCAAGTAAAAAAGGAATATCACCTAATCCCTCTTTTAAATACATACTTCTACGTTGTCTGAAATTTTTATTTAAAGTAGCAAAATCAGTTTCGTGATTACATCTTGAGATGAATGAGTCGTAATCCTCGTAAAAATTGGGATAACACACACTTTATTTGTTTATATAATCCGATGTATCGCTTAATACTTGTTGTGATGATCCTCCAACTTCTTTTGGTGTAACCCCATCAGATATTGGAATGTAATTAGCCAACATATGTATCTCATTCATTTCCGGTTGATCAATAGGCTCATATTGCATAGCTGCTCTTTTTTCATTTGGTGTAAGCCACCATGATAAAGATAGTTGCCTAACAACCTTTTCCATGTCTTCCTGTAATTCCGGAACACTTAAAAAATCAAAATCAATGTAGTATTGGCTACCATATGTTGGTGCCAACCACCTATTTAATTCATCTCTTACTGCAATTAGTTTTGGAAATACTGCTTGTAGATAAAGATACTTTTTTGCTTCCCTGTAATTATTGAAAGTCGATGCCTGTGTGTCATTTAAAAGTATGGATGGAACCTTGTATACAGATGCTAAATCTTTAATTGATAAATTATATTGCTCTATCAATGCTAAATCAGCAGCGGGTAAACCCATTTCTAACCATTTAAAATCATGGTTTGTTACCATTATCTCACCCGCATTATCAACACCACTATACATTGATTTGTATTTATCCCTTAGTGCAGCAGCGTGTTCTGAGGTTAACATATTGTCTTGTGATGTTAATATTCCTCTAGCACCTTGATTAGTTAAAAATTTATTACCCGTAGTAATAGCATCATTATTCATGGCGAGATTACGAAAACTTGCACGAAGTGGTGACTGTCCATAAAGATGACTACCCGCAGTTGAGTAATCCGGATTAAAGTTTTTTACATGGGCAACACTTTCCGATGGAATAGATTTGTTGTAACTCAACCAATTCAATGTATATCCCTTTATTGGATCCATTATATCACCACCAACTATTTCAACTAACTGAGATGGTAAAACGTGCATTTCTTTTATTCTACCTTGTTGCCTTCCGCTTTCGGGTTTTAATCCCCAAATAAATCCATCCCCTGTTAAACATTCAAATGCAATTAAATCTGTTAAAAATTCAGCCTGTCCTTGTAATGGATTAGGATTTTCCAAAAACTTAGCTAAATCAGAATTATCAGCGGGTTTAAATGCTCTTTTTTTAGCCTGTTCAGCTTTAAATATTGCATTGTCATTCATAGCACCCTTAATCAAAGTGTTATATTCTTTGGCTGATTTTGTATCTACTTTTTCATAAACACACATTTTAACATTTGAGGCAGATTTAGAAATTAAATCGACAATAGAATATACAGTTGCATTTTTTTGAAATCCTTCTTTTATAAAAGTTTCTTTGTTAGGCTCTTGTTTGATAAAAGGAGATACTCCATATCTTCCGAAAATTAATTCATTGTATCTAGGATCCGTACTTTTTTGTTTCTTCTTATTGAAGATATTAAAAATTCCCATAATTTATTTTAAAGCAAAAATAACACAAATATAAAAAAGGGTTTCATATTACAAAAAATTTATTACCAATAAAGAAATGTGAATAATAACCCATCCTAAGAGCATCCATGAGGTGATTATTTTTATCTTCGGGGAATTGCTCGTAAGCATTGTCATCATCCGGATCAAATCCACGCTTTAATTTCCATGAATAAGAAGAATATTCTTTATGCAAATTCTTACTGTCTCTATGATAAAAAACATTTGCCCTCTTTAAAAAATTAATACCTTCAATAATACTACCACTACCCTTCTTTCCTTCCCTAGCATTAAAACTACTACGCTTTAATTGCTCTATTGTTTGTTTTTGATTATGATCGCAATAGATAGGTTCACCCATATAATGAGCGTTTCTTAATGCCATAATTATATCCTCATCAACCATCTTAGTTGAATAAGCTAACTCTTTTACATAAATACTTTCATTAGCACTAACAATTTTTAAAATAGCAGTTGGATCCGGAAAAAATCCAAAATCAACTGAATAAAAAACTGCACCTTCGGGTAATTCATTAATTTCTTCCCATCCCTTATAAATCCTACCTTTATTAGTACTTGCCCTAAGTCCTAAACCAAACACCCGATAGGCTTCCGGATCTGTAATTTGAAGTTTTTCAATTTCATTCTTTTGTATATCACTAAGAAAATTATTATCCTTAAATGTACTTACAAAAACTGCTGCATCTTCTGCCCTGTTATCTTCCAAGTCATATATCCAATGTTCTGTCATACTAGGATTATAGCAAAAATACATCTGTTGTGTTGTTCGGTAATTTATTTGGCGGAACTCTTCTTTACTCAATTCTTGACATTCTATAATATACGCTATGTCCCTCTTCATTGAACGCAATCGTTCGGGTTGATCTCCTGTAGCCAAAAACTTAAACGTATGCCCATTGAGGGTGTATTTCATATCAGTTTTATTATGAAATTCAGCAGAATAAAATCCCCACGAATTAACAATTTCCAAGTAGTCAGAGTAACCCGAGTCTTTTAAAGATGGGAGAAATTTCCTTATTATAGTAAAATTTAACGCTTCTTTTGGATCAGTATTCAATGCCTTATAAATAAGATATTGCAAAATGGCATAAGTTTTGCCCGAACGTGTTCCACCATTATGAATTACAAATCTTTTATCAGAACTATCTAAGCATTGATAAAATTGTTTATTCGCCTTGATCTGCATCTACTATCTCTGCTTCTTCTATCTGAAAATTATCTGCCGGTACAATCTGTATTAATTCTTTCTTTTGTGTTACCTCCACTTGTTTCTTTTCAACCCACCCCGCTTGGGTTTTAAGAAAGAATATTTGACTTAACGTGTCATCTTTTTCAATTGCTTTGCGAATTAAACTGTTTGCCACTTTTTCTTTTACAACTGCTCTTATAGCATCTGCTTTTGCCCTAAACTCTTCATCGTTGTTGTAATAATTCCTGTACGTTGATATTGAAACACCGGATCTGTCACAAGAATGTTGGATTGCTCCATATTCTTCTTTCATTGCTTTCAATATTTTGTTTTTGTTGATTTGTGTAGTAACGGCAGCATTCGTGTTGCCCTTTCCCTTATAGTATGTTTCTTCCTTTGGCATATCGCAAATATAGCTACTATTTGTTTTTACTAATCAAATTGTTTTAATTCATCAACATTGTTTATATTTGCATTGCTCACGAATAAAGAAACTTAAAGAAATTAGGTTAGTAATAAGTAGAGATACCTATTGAGCCACTAATCTTCTTAAAAGCCTTAGTTTTCGTGAGCGACTAAGGTTTTTTTTATGTTCTCTTTTTCCATCAATAAAAGAGGTTACTACTTTACTTACTTCATAGATGTAAGCGGTAGATTTCTAAAAACATAATTCTTTTTGAAAACTAAGAAGATATATTTATTTTAAATAGTTAGTATGGGCTTTATGATTTGATACCGCTAACTAGCCACACTTAATTGACAACTCATTAACTCATTGGTATTATGGTAGTAACTAACAGATCAATTCTCTTCTAGGGGGTAGGGGGTTGATTTGTTTTTTTATTACCATCCTTATATCTAATCTATTAATCTATTGGTATTATATACTTTTGCGGAAAATTTTAAAAACATACATATGACATACTTAATAATAACTTTAGCAATTCACGTAATAATCTTTTCAAGTATTAGCTTTAGAAAAATCTAACCTTCTTTCAAAGAATATTGAAAGTAATGAAAGTAATATTTGGTTTTTATTATTTACTTCTCTTTATTTGAATAAACAAACACAAAAAACAATGGAATATTATAACAATAAAGCCTTAAATATTATTATAAAAAATCAAAAAGCAACAAATGAAAATATTGTTACCTTAAATAATAATCAAAAAAATCACACTAATTTAATATTTAAATCAATAGAATTTAACAGAAGTCTTATATATGATTTACAAGAAGAAAATAAATTATTAAAAAAAAATTTAAAAAAAATTAAATCTGTATTTAACCTAAATAAAAAAGTTAAACAAAAAAATATAAATATAAAAGATAAAGTATTTATAGACACACTTAAAAAACCAATACATTTTCTTGAAATACATAAACAACCTAGATATGGTGTTATGAATAATTGTGGTAGTTATAATACTATTGCAGATTTAGTTAAATCTAGTAAGCAAGAAATACTATCTATACGTTATGTAGGTAAAAATACTTATTCAAGTATAGTTGAAAAATTAGCTAAACATAATTTGTACATAGGAATGGACATTAGCAAATACGAACCATATTTATAATAAAACACCATGAAAAATAAAGAAAAATCAATATACACGTTAAAATCCATTGCTAGTTGGATGGAAAAATCTAGTATAGAATATACAGAAAAAACTTTAAAAATTGCTCTAAATGATGTTTTAACATACTACTCTTTATATTTAAAAGAAAGTGAATATTATTGTGAAATGTGTTGTAAAGAAATGTCTAAAGATGATCATAATTTTTCAGACATATGTGGAAACTGCTTAGAAGAGGAGGTAGATTTATGAAAAAGTATATAATTGAATCAGACACACCTTTATTAGATTTTACGCTAGAATATCCTAGAATTGATATAGATATAAAATATGCATCAACATTGTCTAGATTTGCCCTGTTATCATATTTGGATGATGAATTTATGTTTTATCACGAAAGGGCAGACAGATGAACTTAGAAACGCTAGAAATACTAAGAAGAGACATTATTAAGCAAATTCAATACGACAACATAAAAATTGTCAGAATGGAAGACAAGCTAAAACAAATTGAACGTAAAATATTTAACCTAAAAAATCAATGAAAAAAATTATATGGCTATTGTTGATAATATTTGCTTGTTCAAATAAATTATGTAACACGTACACAAAACTAGATTATGATAAAGAAAGAATGGCTATTTATGAATGCCGAGCCTAAAAAACAACAATTAATTTGGTGTTGTTCTGTTTGCGGATCCTTTAATGCAATAAATAACATCCAATGTGGTAAATGTCAAAAAATTAAAGAATCAACAGATTCAACATACTAACATGAAAATTTTAACCCCAAAAGAAAAAGCATTAGACATTATCCATAAGATATGTAAGGTAAATGAAGAATGCTCTATGTCTCTTGCTATGGTTTTTGTAAATGAAATTATTTTACAAACAGACAATGCAAATTATTGGGAAAGAGTAAAATCAGAAATAGTTGCCCTAAACCAACAACACACATGACAACCTACCTAATATCCCTTACAATATCTTTTTTTGCCTCAACAGTAGTTTTATCACTAATTAACTACAAACTCTACAAAAGCCTTAAAAGAGCAGAAAATGAGGCGCAATATTGGTGTGAACAATACATTGTAACAAATAAAAAATCCGATAACTTAGAAGAATACGAAGACGCAATATAACCCTACCAAATACAGGATAGCCAACACAAAGTCTTATAAATCAAATGCTTACGAACCACAAGCAACGCAATCTTCATTGTCAATAGAACACACAACACCCTTAACATCCATCTCCAATTTATGAATCTCATC
>Ga0222717_10002329_pt1 | contig 14774 bp, 15 predicted proteins | sample C33_18DmetaG_FD_165053 | JGI IMG/M metagenome (GOLD analysis project Ga0222717, IMG submission 165053) | Estuarine water microbial communities from San Francisco Bay, California, United States - C33_18D | ecosystem: Environmental > Aquatic > Marine > Unclassified | place: USA: California...
GTGTTTATTTATTGATTTCACAGCGTTGTTATACTATAATATAATCAATGACCATAGGAATTGCAATTATAACATGTGATAGAGAGAAAATGTTGCACGAGTGTGTTGAGTCAATCTACAGCACACATAAAAACACATACAATCGATTGATTATAGTGAATGATGGCGAACATCCCGTTAAGTCTAGGCTGGTTGATCATGTTGTGAACAATGAAACCAATTTAGGTGTGGGGGCCACTAAAAATGTCGCGATAAGTAACTTGTTCGATAATGATTGTGAGCATCTGTTCATAGTGGAAGATGATGTCAAATTCATCTCGACTTCAACCATACATGATTACATAAAACTTTCAGAATTGAGTGGCGTGAAGCATTTGAATTTTTGTTTACATGGATCCGCGAATTTAAACCAAGGCAAACCGGCTCCAAAATTGATTATAGATTACAAAGATATAAAGATGGCTCTCTACCATAATGTCACTGGAGCGGTGAGCTATTATCATAGATCAGTCATAGACGAGTGTGGTTTGATGGACATGGAGTATAGAAATGCCATGGAACATGTTGACCACACCATGCGTGTGATCAAGGCAGGGTTTCATCCACCATTCCGGTGGTTTGCTGATGTATATCATGCTGATAGGTTGATTGGTGATCAGGATCCAAGTCTAGGATCAAGCAAAATACGCAACGAACAAGAATGGAGAGACAATTTCGCACATGGAGTGAAGTTGTTTCATGAAAGATATGGCATAAATGTTTGTAGTGTCAATCAAACTAATGACACAAGAGAACAAGTTTTAAAATATTTAAAAAGCATCAAACCATGAAAATAAGTGTAATAATATCCTCCTACAATCAGGCGTCCAGGTTACGCTATTGTCTACAGAGTGCTGTCAAGATGAGAAACAAATATTCTCACGAGATAGAGGTAATTGTTGCTGATGATAACAGCACTGACGGTTCTGTGGAGTTGATCAAGCAATACCCTGTTAAATTGTGGAGCAGCACGCGTGGTAAATCTGATAAATACACACTAGCGGCTAACTGGAATGATGCTATAAACAACATGGCCACAGGAGATCGTGTGTTGTTCACCAATGGTGATCATATATTGACAACATGGTTTGCTGATCATCACGCTGACCCTGAACTACAACCCAACATTATATTCGGACCAGGTTATCAAACAAGACCTGATGTAGAAAATCATATAAATTCTGAGAATGATTACAAACAGCTCATGCAGATCTGTGAGGATACAAAATTATTGTTACCAGATCGACATGTCGAGGGGAGTGCCATGACATACAACAAGGAATGGTCCTCAGACTTTCCATACGGGTACAATTTTTCAGTTATGAGAGAGCATTTCGATCATGTTGGTGGTTTCACGGAGATTGAACGTTGGGGAGGAGAAGAAAAGAATTTATGTGACAAGATACGATTGGAATTTCCTGATACGAAAATCGTTTCAAATAAAAATAGTGTTTGTGTACACCTGTATCATCAACCTTTCAACTTGATGAACAGAGACTCTGGTGACTTGAATGAGTATAGTTTCTGATGATTAGTTTTTGCAATCAAACATACAATGAATCACAAGGTATCGATCGATACTTGCATAGTTGTTTGAGTTTCAAGGATGTGATAGACCAAGTACATGTTGTTGATCACAGGTCTGATGATGACACACAGCGTGTGTTAGACAGCTATCAAGATCAATTCAAAGACGCAGGTATCAAGCTGACAACTAGGCTCGAAGATAGAGATTTCTCAAAGGATTTCTTGATCGCAGATCTGTTTGGTGAGACAGTTGAGGATTGTGACAATGAAATTGTTTTCAGACATGATGCTGATTTCATTTTAGGTCCAGGTTATGTCGATTTAATTGACAAGTGTGTTAATTTTTTGTCACGTGAGGATGTTTATGCTGTTGGATACGAGATACCTTGTGTGGGTGATAGTTTGAGCATTAATGATAACGTTGTTACAAGTTATGGTTATTGTAATCTACACTCACCTGTACCTCGTGTTTTCAAAAAATCGAAAACCGTTTGCAAACAAGATCATTTTGGTGGTAAGTATGAATTTTTTTATCCGACAGACAGCAAGTGTTCACAATGGATCCAGATGAAGTATGTGAAAGATTCGTTGATATCAGTCAATATCAAACCGCAAGAGCGTATGAAACAACGCGAAACAATGAACACGTACATGAAGGATGTTGTTGATGGTGTTGATCATGACAACTGGATGGATTGCGATGAATTGAAGTCAGAGATAGAACCGCAAAATAGACCCTCTTTCCACTCATTTAATATTATTGGCCAACGACTATTAAATAATGAGTTAATTTTATCATGAATTTCTGTTTCATCATACCAGTATATAATTTTAGTGATTATATTGTCAGATGTTTAGATTCTATCAAGTCACAAACGTACAAAAACTGGAGAGCTATAGTTGTAGATGACAGCAGTTCGGATGGATCGTCTGAACTCATCAAATCTAATATTGATAATAGATTTACATACATTAAAAATGATGTGAGGATGAGACAAGCATACTCTCGTTACATAGCATATACACAAGCGTCAGATGACGAGATTTGTGTGATGTTGGATGGTGATGATTGGTTGTTTGATGCAGACGTACTGACCAAGCTCAACTCACTATACATCAGTAAACCGGGGTTGAATGTTACATATGGTGGTCATTTAACTTTTCAAAAAAATTGCGTTCGAAGGGGCATGCGGGCTACTGATAATTTTCCAGAGAGTGTAATAACAAATAATTCATACCGAACGTATAGTTGGATTTCTCAACACATGAGAACAGTCAGAGGTAAGATTATCAAAGGTATACCAGAGCATCATTTGAAATACCAAGGTGAATGGTTACGTGGTGCTACAGACCAGGCGGAGATGTTTTATGCTTTAGAGCAAAGTGATGGCAGACACTGTAACAATGGATTTCCATGTTATGTGTACAACATTGACTCTTCAAAACAATTCGATTCATCTTGGTTCAACAAACATTCAGCTGAATGGAATAAATATTATGATGATGTTAAGCAACATTTGAGAGGATTATGGTAGACATGAAGTGTGCAATTGTCAGTGTTTTCATTGCGAAAGAGAACATTTTATTCTTGGAAGATTGGATCGATTATCATGTGAGTATCGGTTTCGTGAATTTTTAAATAATGTTAATTATAATACAAATATATCATGAATAATAAACCTATATATGTTTCAATTACTAGTATTTATCAAAGACAGTCTGCACTCATCGTGACGTTAAATTCAATTATTAATCAGACGATGAAACCGGATAGAATATTTTTATATCTATCAGAAGAGCCATACCTATTGGATAGTGGATTCAAGGATAAAACCATAACCAATGAACAGCTAGCTTCAATTATTGAATCAAACCCACTGATTGAAGTTGTATGGACAAAAAACACCGGACCATACAGAAAGCTTTTGCCGCTATTAGAAGAAAACTTTAATGAAGATTGTCTAATCATAACAATTGATGACGATACTCAATACAATAGTACAATTATTGAGACATATGTAAATCTATTTGATGAACACCGGTGTCAGATCGGCGCGCGTGCAACATCAATGAATTTAGAGATTGCTAAAGATGGTAACTATGGTGGACCGCCACAATACGAAGTTTCTGTGATAAATAATTTTAACACTGGAAAGGGTGGCATCTTGTATCATCCTAGCTTTTTTCATAGATTTAATGAAATTGTATTCAATGATGAGGTGTATAATAAACTATGTTCCACAAATGATGACATATGGTTCAATTGCTTGAGAATGTGTAGCGATGTGCCTTGTTATGTACCTAAATATAAATATATGAATAGAGATCTGCATGGTGCTCATTCTCTTTGGGACAAATTCAATAAGATAGACAATCAAAATTGCAAATATTTTACCGATACAATGTTATACATAGAGGACTATTTAAACTAACATGACCAAACAAATACAGACATCTACATTTACAAAATTTAACAATATACATCACAACAACTCAGCGATTATTTTTGGCACAGGACCTACCTTACTTGATTACAATACCGAGACACCACTACATCAAGACTCAATAAAAGTTGGTGTGAATAGTATAATTTTTCATGACACACCTCTCGATTTAGATTATTATTTTATTCAAGATCGAGGTATAACGGAAGCGCATCCGAACTCATATTACAAGAGCAAAACACAATATGACAAATACCGTGTAAATATTCAGAAATTTTATGGTACAAGTAGTCATAAAACAAATAAAAACTGGTATCTGTCCTTAGAAGATTGTAGTGATGGACACGCTTTGCCCTATCTTGTTAATGTTATTTCTAACTATGCATACACAACAAACTTAGAAACAGATCCAATTGGTGATGGTCATACTGTTGTGATGTCAGCTATACAATTTCTATTGTATACTGGTGTTAAGAAAATATATCTAGTGGGTATAGATTGTACTGGTGCAAGAATTAAAGAAAATGTATCAAAAGAATACAATTTAAAAGGTTGGTATAAAATGAAACAATGGATTGACACACTCCATGATGCGAGTATTATCAACATAAACCCAGTTGGATTAATTGATATTTTCGATAAATATTAACATGGACTATCAGCAAATATACACTAACGAAGATTGGTATGGTAATGCACATCTAGGTAGATGTCCAGGCACCAGATTGTATCCACAGTACAAAGATTGGCTAGTGGGGAAAATACTCGATATAGGTTGCGGTCGAGGACACACTGTAGAGTTATTAAGACGGGAAGGTTTCATTTGTGATGGTATCGATCAAGTTAATATCAATCAAGATATGTTGGTTGGAGATGTAACGAAACCACTCTGTATAGATAGTGAGGATTATACAACATGTTTATGTATTGATGTTATTGAACATATACCGGAAGATATAATCGATGGGTTGTTTGACAATTTTAAACTATTTGACAAGCAGATATTTTCCATTCATAACGGACCTTCTGTCCACAAAGGTGAAGAGCTACATGTTAATAGAAAACCGTTCGATGAGTGGAGGTCGAAACTGTCTCAGCATTTCAATATAACACATGAGATCACCATACATGAAGAGCAAGTGCTCTATCACTCTAATAAGATAATATAATGATTAAAATAATTACAGTACTTAAAACAGGTGGTGAGTATAATGAGAAACATGTACTGGCTATAAAACCATGAATAACATACAAGGTAAGGTCTGGGGAAAAACTCAAAGTTTGTTCAATAAAAATAATGTTGAGATACATCGTATAGAGACTAACAAAGGTGGTTATTGCTCCAAGCACAAACATGAACACAAATACAACATGTTTTATGTTGAGAGTGGTAAGATTAAAATTACCAGTTGGAAGACAGACTACGATCTAGTTGATGAAACTATCATATCAACAGGCGAGTGTACAACTGCACCTCCTGGTGAATACCACATGTTCGAGTCTTTAGAGGACAGTGTAGTGTATGAAATATACTGGGTGAACCTAGACGAGCGTGATATTGTGAGAGAAAATCACGGTGGTAAATAGTAGTTGTATTGTGTGTATTTATATCTTATAATCAATGTATGATAGTAAACGTTAACAATTATGACGGTGATTTGATTCACCGTCGATTCGCATATACATTTTTCAAGAACAGAACGCTACCAATCGGTAACATTGTCACATTCAGAAGCCCCATGCTGGTTGAAGCTGATGGCATGATCGATCATGAGGACGTTCTCAAGAATGATTTCATCTACAGTGATGATGCAATTAATTTTTGTTGGGAGATACCCGGTTTGGATAGTTTCGGCGCTGTAGCTTGGCAACGATTGTTCAATACTGGTATTGCTAATGTGTTACAAAATTTGATCAAAGCTCCAATTGAAGTGGATGGAGATGATTTGATTGTACATAAGGAGTTCACAAGAGGTGGTATTGTGCAACACAAAGGCAAATGCAGCGTGAGCATCACATACACAAAAGACGGTGCCGCGTTGGGTCACACAGGAATCAATGTAAACGCTGGTGATCAAGCACCTGCGTTTGCTTACAGTACAGGCCTGGATGATCAGCAGGTCAAAAACTTTCAAGACACAGTCGTGGAGATGTTTTATGCGATGAATGATGATATGTTTATCGCTACTACAAAGATAATCAGCAAGTGACCATATTCGATTGTCTTAACGACATACTGTTTACCAAGCGCGGTAAACTGTTACAAAATGTTGATGATGAACCTAACTTCAATCAGTACATGATCAACAGATGGTGTAGTATGTACAGTCCCAACATGGCTGTTGTCATCAACAACACAGTCAACTGGCTGTATAGTACATTTGAAACCAAGCAGCAATATTACACTTTTGTTAAGAATGTACTACCAAGAGTACCAAACAAGCGCATACATTACATCAAAAAGAACAAACCAACAGAAAACAAAGATGAAACTCCAGACAACACACACTTGATAGCCAAGAGGCTTGAATTATCACAAAGGGAGATTAAATCTTATTATGAGTTCCAAAGCAACTGTACAACAAGCTCAAGCCAATCTTGACGACCAGGTAAAAGGTACTGTCCAACTTGATAACTACTCCGGTAGTGAAAATTTCAACCTCTTTGGGTATGAACTAACCAGTGTGTTAGATGATATCATTCTAGTGAAATATGTTGACTGTAATGAAAATGGTACCGAGGTCATGAAGAATGGTGTTTGGGTGCCAATTAATACAAGCACATTTACCTGGAGAATAGGTGAAGTTATATTAGCAGGACCTAATTGTAGCCTAGTCAAAGTCGGGGATCATGTTTGTTTTCCTAGTGATAAAGGCATACCAGTAGGTAATTTGATCGTCACCAAACATGGCAAACTCAAAAACAGCTGCTTTCTCAACGAAGCACGCATCTTCGGTGTGTGTCAACAGACTGATGATTGATGAAGGTCGGGGCAAGCACACTAAGAGTGTTGCTTGAAAACAATGTTTTAGAAATAAAGTTCAAGCGGCGCAGACCAAAACAAGGATCACCAGACACACGCAGGATGTTGTGCACTAACAGTCCGGTGATTCTGCAAAGTGATGCTGGGCGTGGTACACTGCACTACAAACCTAGCAACACTACACCTAAATACAGCCCTGCGAGTAAAAATCTCGTCATAGCGTGGGACATATTCAAACAGGACTATCGAGCCATAAGTGTAGACAACTGTGAACTGATAAGTCAAATGCCAGTGAGTGGTGATGGGTCGGATTTTTGGGAATATTTCAACAACACAATACACCCGATGACACCAGGTGAAAAACAATCTTTCTTCAATGTATAAGCCTATAGACACACTACAATGTATCAAGGACTTGATGTTGAAACAAGTGATATTTTCTATTGAAGACAAGACTGTACGCAAGGGCAAGCTGTTGTTGTTTAGTTGTGATGACTATTATGTAAAATTTGTGTTACAAACCAACAAGAACATCAACAAAAATTATGAGATACCATACCCATACAAAGTTAGATTTGATGAATCACATGTTAGTTTCTCGTACAAATTGATCGATTTGTGTAGAGACAATCAAGACAAATTACAATATGTGTTGATACACACGCCTACAAGCAATACCAATAAATTACACGACAAGAAACTCAACATCACAATAGTCGACTCTTGATCTGTAGGTTTTGATGGTACATCCTTGTTTGTGCCATAAATAATTAAGCGTGTTGTCATGAGAAACATTAAGATCAAAGGAAACCAAAATTGGACTCCACTGGAGTTGCAACATGAACATGATGACATGTTGAGCTTCAATCATCTACACATCTCAACAAATGATGATCTGAACATCGTCACAACACATGCACAACAGCTCGGAATCGACAACACCACAGACAATTACTCAAACTACCTACTAACTGATCTTACCAAGATAAACGATTTGCTCAAGCTCAATTTACCTAGTGGTAAGTTCCCGATGCAATTCACAACAAGTCTACTAGCCAATGCATTTCCAACAACAACAGCGAATTCAGCATATCTTTATATATTCGAGCTAGCACAAGGTCAACCCACAAGAGACCATCTGATTGGTAAAAGATACGAACAACAACAGGTCGGCGATATCATTTACCCGATAAGTGATGTACAAACATACACCTGGGCTCAAGACACAACAGAGAATTATATATATTTCACTGTCACGTTGCATGATGCCGAGTTTGCTAGTGTCAATCACAATGACAACCTGAACAATGTCTACATGACAGCCAAATATGTTGATGACAACACAATGTCGATAACATTCGAAGAGGCGGTACTGGATATACCCACAGATGAACAGAAGTTCAATTATTACATTAATGAACAGTTTGGATTTATTGTGTTCTACAAGCAACAATCCGGTCAATCCTTCTATGTGACACCTGTGACTGATAACGCAGGATATTTACAAGCTATACCTTCAAGTGTATTCGACCATGCACCCATGCCTCAGCAATCTGCTTTCAAGTTTGTGACATACATAAAGAACACAGTTGGGCAAAATCTACAGAACAATTGGGTGAGTTACCAAACAATTGGTAATTCCAACAGTCTTATAACCAACAAGACAAAATCATATCAAGATGTGACTAACAACTACCTGCTCACATCACAATATCATAATATAGACAACAATAAAATGAATGTTGATGTGTTGCAACTGAAAAACCAACTAACACCAACAGGCAACACAAACAGAAACAACCCATTCCCGAACTTGCTTGATTGTGATCACAGAAGATATGATCGCGTTTTCGCATCCACACATCTGGATGAATCAGCCGGGTTGCATCTAGGTTATAATAACTATGAACATGAAGTGACATTGTTACCAGACAGAGTGACATACTTCAACACCCCACAAGACATGTACCCTTATGACAGGATAAATATAAATGATAGCGGGTTGACACAAAGTGGAGCTATAGGTGGTGATACTCCTATCAACTCTGACAAGATATTCAAAAAAGCGGCTGCCTACAAATACAACACACCATATGGCACTCCATCTGATGAAGAGACAGGCAATTGGTTGTGTTCATGGCTCAAGTCTAATATTGGTGTGGATTGGGATGAGATGACCACATTCAAGGAGAATGTGATAGTAAATTACAAAAACAAAGTATACAAATCATTGATCGACAACAGCAACAGACGACCAACTACAAATCCCAACCACTGGCAAGAGACCGAACAACCTCCACCAGTGTGGGTGGACCGATATTACAATCCGGAAAAGTTCAGCACACAAAAGGCACTAGAGTTTGAAAATCAATATGCATCATACACGTCTAAATTTGAAAATATCGTCGAGTCGCTAGGTGCTCAGAACAATTATGTTTTCGACAAGATAAGTGATCTCACGTTCGAACCTGGGTCCTTGTATGCTTATTACAGAATCGGTCCGGAGCAGATTCAGATCATGATTGATAGCAGCGAGAGAACCATGGTGCACCAAGGTGTAACACCAGCCTACAAGCAGGACAGACAAACCGTTTTAAACATACAAGACGACTTGTATTTCACAGGTGAAGAGTATATTCAAACACAAACACCAAGCAATATAACCAATAGTGATTTCACTATCTCGTTCCAGCTCAAATTGGACGATTGGAGCAAGCCATTCGCTGGTCAATTTCTAGGAAACTACACAAATCAAGGTGTGGGTATTTTTAATCGGATGAATTTGACACCTTATTTAAATTTTATCACTGAAAATGAAGTTAAGGTGTACAATACACAGATGAACAACGTGATGAATCTTGATGTACCTGGTGTGAAGTCATTACACCAGACAGGAAGTAATGAAAATATCACACTGTATACACAGACAAGTGCTATCGTTTATGATACTAAGGGCATGTTGTCAGAAACAACAGTACACGCGATCACAGGCAATGAAATAATACACGGTAATGTCGATGATCAATACACATACGTACTGGACGATCAACTCAATGTTACAAGATACGACATCTCTACAGAGTTGCGAGATCAGTTGAACAGAGCGTATCCATACGGTATAACAATTGGTGGTGACTCACATGCAGAATTACTCTCCATAGATCCAGAATGGGTTGACTCGGAGAGGACATTCATTCAACCGGCAGACGACGGAAGATTGCAGTTTGTTATCAATTGCGAACATTATACAATTGATAATGACAACGTTGTTTGGTTTGCTAAGCAAAACAATGTGTGGAGATTTGTGTTGAGTAACAAGCTTGGAGTCAATGCATCATGGGAGGGTGAATTGTATCAACTGGATAGCACAAATCCAAGTGATGTGTTGTTGATCGCCACAGAAAACTTTCGTGGTTCATATGGTAATGAGATTTCTATACAAGGTGATGGTGTTTCCACTCTCAACACACTCGTAAACACTTGGAATGACGAGCATAGAGACAATACTGTCAACATCGTCAGAGGTAACCCCAACGTTGTACCTCCACAAGGACCGGAAGGTAAGATCGACCTCTCAGGTGGTGTGGATAGAGGGTCTGCATCAACGTACCATGCACTATCTGCATCAAATACTATCAATGGAATCAAGTGTGACAATAACAATGATGTTTTTGTTTTGTATGATGATGTTAAGTTGTGTAAGATGAACAATTTACGTAATGTTAGTGCCACTATCAATCTGAATGAGATAGACCCACTGTTGAGACAATCAACATTTAATGAGTGTTATTTAGACATTGTCACAGAAGTTGATCAACAATATGGTTACAATGAGTATGTACTCGTATTGTTGAGAGAAGTTGGTAGTGATGATGTTGTGTTTATTAAATTTGAGTCTGATGATCTGACCGTCAGGGAGTGGTCACGAGTCTCATTACCAGGAGTGAATCTGAACAAACAACACAACATAACAGGCTTCGAGACATACAAAAACATGTTTAGAGACAACATAAACAACAATCAATTGGTGTTTCAAACAAGAATGCAAAGTTATTTCGACACAGACAAAACTTTCATAAGCAGAATGTCGGTTGATGTTGCAGATCTATCACCAGGTTATCATCATTTTTCATATTGTTTCAATAGTATGAACAGTAACACGAGTGTTTTTGTTGATGGTGTGTTAAGAGACACGAGATCGAGTGACGATACCGCAAGCGGTGCAGCGTATAAGTACACACGAACGATACACAACCCTATTTTAGTGGGAGCTGAGCCATTCTTCAACAATATAACCTTGAGCGAGCACCTGGGAATGAATAATTATGCATTTCCAAAGGGATTCTCAATCAATAAATACAGAGTTTTTAACGAGTATTTAAATTTTCAAAAAATTAAGATGTTGAGCAGGGAAGATCAAGACATCAGACCACTGAACTTACTTTACCGGCTGGGAAAAGAAATTTCATAGATCATGCATCGAAATTCTACAAACATCGTAGACCAGGTAAGAAATCTACTGATTTTGATATCAATATATTGAATCCAGGTCTCTCTTCATCAGAACAACAACAGTATATCACTGAACAACTCAAACAGCGTGTAACAAACATACTACCAGTGAATAGCTCTATTGACAATATAAATTGGATATCATGAACACATCAAGTTTCAATCAAACGCTCGTGGATACTATAAGATCTTACGGATTATTGCAAGATCGCATGCCTGGTGATGTACTTTCACTACCATATGAATGGACACAACTCAAATTAAATGCAAATGATTTGATCTTATCTGAAACGATTAATGAGTCATTAACCAAACTACATAAAAATTGGTTGCACCTGCTAGCATATTCTGTTATACCCACAAATGATATACCTGACATGCAATTGTATGCAGATGTCATAATGGATAGAGGCTCAGGAATTGATTGGGTTTCAGCTGAGAACGATTTCGCGTCTCGAGACAGTGAGATCAAGGACATAAAACATTTAATCAAAATACAAAACACCAGAGACCCTGAGAATTACAATATAATCGCAGCAACAACAACCAACTTGATGTTGTTGAGTGGTTTTGATGTATCGAGTGTTAATTTTATCATTAACCCCGACACTGCACCAAATCCAACAAAGTCAGACAGTAATATCACACATCCATCCAATGGTATATATTTTCAAGATATCATAGACATGGTTGTGACAGAGGATAAAGACTTGTTTGTGTTGGATGGTTACCATAAAATAATTTTTAAGTTTGATATTTCCGGAATCACCACATTAGATGAGTCTATCTGGAAGAATGACACACCTGGAAGGCTTATGGTTAATTTGGTGGGTGATGATGGAGATATTGATGATAAGATCAATTTTATCAACCCATTGAGACTAGTTACAGTTAATAATGAAATTTATCTACTTGACCAGCACCCAGAAACCATGAGATGTGTTGTTAAGGTGTTCGATTCACATCTGAATTGGAAACAATCATACAATTTAGGTGTGTTTAGTGATCAACATGCAGTTGATATGGAGTATAATTCATTCTTCAATCAATTCTACATTGTATCACACACAAACAACAGTGACAATCTCCCGATTATTACATCATTCACGCGTGATTTTAACATGATCGAACAACACGACCTGTTGGATCTCGAGAGACATGACTTGACGGTCGCACAAGAGACATACAAAAGATTGTATTTTAGTGTGGTGAACCAAAACATCATGTATATTGTGACAGACAAGAATATATACAAGAAATACGTGAACAGACCTACAGATTTCATAGGGCGCTTGAAGTTTGAAGAGAGATATATAGGCACCACAACACAAGCACGTGAATTGACTGACCTGACGATCTTTCCGGTTACAATTCAACAGGGAGATGTAACACAAAACAAAGATGAGATACTATTGTTCGAGGGTGATTGGAACACAATCTATAGATTTCTTGAAGATAGTGGGTTTGAGAACAGTTTAGAATCTGGTATTGATGATAAAGTATTACCATTTGAGAGTATCATGATCAAGCCAGATGAAAACGTCGATATAATCACATACAACAAAGCATTATATAAGATGTTATTCAATAATTTACTCTTATTGGAGAACCTGTCCAGAAAGTTTGCTACATTTTTTGACGATAAGGGATTGTCTCAATATGTTGGTTTCAAATATCTCAATAATGACGAATTAATTAAATTGAGGTACAACATTACATCGGATAACTACATCTCCAATAACGAAATTGTGTTATCTGAGACTATAAACAGATGTCTCAAGGAGATATATAACCTACAGTTAACTGTCATGGGCAATATGAATGAGCAAAGTATCAATGTATATCCAGATCCATCTAAGATTGTTAATCTTACTTGATCAATATTATATCCAGTTGTATTGTACGTTTTTATATAATTATGTGACATGTTTCTGATATTAATGTAGGTTGAGGCTATATCTCTAGCATAAATATTAATATGGCCGGTAACCGCAAATTTCACAACAAGTTCCATTCAGCGAACCACCACACCTTACCCAGTCCGCATATCGTTGATAGTGGATTGGATCCTATAGCTAGTCACGAGTTTCCTTTCATAGGAGATTTTTGTATTGTTGGGTTGTTAAGTTCTGACAACAGCCATCCAATGAACAATGGTAACGCTGGTAAAAGTCCCAACCGGCCAGTGGAGTTACCATACGAGGTATTGAACCCAGTAGGGTGGAATATTTTTAGAGACAGTATGTTGGTTGATGGTGATATGACCATCACTGGTAACTTGAGTGCGTTAGGAGAATTAACATACCTACATACACAAGTTCACGCCAAGAGTGCGACTGAGATTGAGGTGCACGCTGATAACACAAATGGTGTTAATGCGGCTCTTATTGTTGATCAACACGGCACAAATGATATTGTACATTTTAAGAATGACAATATATCGACCTTTTTAATCACCGGTTCTGCTAACAACAACACCTACATGGGTGGTTGGATTGGTGTGAATCTAGGCAACTTACCAGATGTTGATCGTCCTAATCAGCGCATGACTATAGTTGGTAGTGTGAGCGTCGTGCCGGATCCGTTAGAAGTTGCTGATCAGAATCAACAATCTGACCCCGGTACAAGTGGTTCATTGTATATTGAGGGTGGTTTACACGTTAATGATCATACGTTTTTAGATCAGACTAGTATCAACACGACTGATGGTAGATTTCATGTCAATGGCACTGGGCAATTCGATATAGAAGTACCTACAACGCTAGATCAAGTAACAGTAGATACATCTAGTGGTAAGTTTTACATACACGGAGGTTCTAACAATGCACTAAGCAACATATTCGAGGTTGATGTACCAACCGAACTAGACATGCTGACGGTCGACACTACAGATGGGTTGATGCTTGTTCATGGTACGAACAAGCTGGATGTAGATGTTGATACAGAGCTTCGGAAATTGGATGTAGATACAGACTATGGTGTGATGAATGTAACTGGTCTGAGTGGATTGTATATTAATGTGACACAAGGTGTTGATATCGACACTGATGTTGACATAGATGGACACATACATTTAGACCAGGTAACTGTTGACACTACTGATGGTGACATGACCATCAACGGAAGCAACGGGTTAAATGTTGATGTTCCGGCTGACTTTGATAGTCACATATATTTAGACCAGGTAACTGTTGACACTACTGATGGTGACATGACCATCAACGGAAGCAACGGGTTAAATGTTGATGTACCAGGGGATTTTGATGAAC
>Ga0222717_10002330_pt1 | contig 14772 bp, 5 predicted proteins | sample C33_18DmetaG_FD_165053 | JGI IMG/M metagenome (GOLD analysis project Ga0222717, IMG submission 165053) | Estuarine water microbial communities from San Francisco Bay, California, United States - C33_18D | ecosystem: Environmental > Aquatic > Marine > Unclassified | place: USA: California...
GTCGAAACTTTCGGACCGCCACAAGTCTCGCATGACACATGTTTACTCTAAATGTGTCGAGACAGAGGCTGGAAGGGCATTTCGTTTGGTGATGAGTGAACTCAGGACCGGCCATCGGCAACCTCGGCCCCCAAAGAATTTGTGGCTGCGGCGCGATGAAGCAACGAGTAATAGTAACTTCCTTGTCTCGACGGGCATTGTCGAGGACCCAAAAGCGGCGAGTGAGCTCGAGTTGGTCGTTGACCATTTTGGCGTGTTCGCGGAACGTCTAGATGACGAATTGCCACATCCAGTGCTCTGGTTGATCAAGACTATGAGGGCTGTCCTCGTTGAGAATGCTCTCATTGATGCTGAGATCATTGACAGACAGCGATTCCTTAGCTTGTTTCTGACGGACAACAACAACCCCGTCCGTTTCATCTCCGCTGACGATTGGAAGGTCAGGATAAGATCTTTGTTCTGGAGACACAACTCCTTCGTGAAGCGAGTTGATCGCATCAAGAAATACCGAGCTCGTGGGATTGACATTGACTCCACTGTCCATCTGCCGAGCAGTTGCCCGGCCTTGAGGGAGCTTGTCGTTTGCCCCGAGAGTTGGAGAGACTCTCCCCCTGAAATTGCGGAACAACTCCAGCGATTTCCTCTCAAGTCTCCATTTTTCTATCGTCTTGCAGCCAGATTCGAGGGGGAGAGTGCAGACGACGATGACGATTCTTCGACGGAGAGCATGGCAGTTTTCCAAGAGCATGAAATGAGGGCGTTGGCAAGAGAGGAAGAGCGGTGGGTTGCATATCGTGCGTTGGTGGAAGAGGCTCGCCAGGCACGTGCAAAGTCAGATCATGCGGCTTGGGTGGCTTCGATCCAAGCCTTGCCTCCCATGGGCATCGCGGTTCCATTGGATGCTAGACACTCATTGCAACCCTCACCATCTGTCGCTTCATTAGAGGCTGATTCATTGAAAACGTTTGACACACGGTTTTGTTCCGAGGGTGGAGGAACAAACGGGCATTTTAGTCAGAGCACAGGAGACAAGATGCGCAAGAAGCAAAAAACGTTGTGAAATCACCTTGAGAGTTGGTGTCATTGGCAAAAACTAAGACAATCGTTACTAACATTATTTGTTACTAGCAAATCCATTGCTTGTTCCCGTGCTCTCTTCCGTTGGCGGTGTTTGCCCAGAAGCTTCATACCAAGCAACCGCTATTGACATGGCTGACCAAGCTCTAGATTCGTCTTGATTGTAAACATCCAATGCAATAGAATATCCTAGAGTTTGCATTGCTTCCCTGTATCTTCGAGAAAGTGTCTACCAACATTGTGTGGGTATGGTATACTATCGGCCTTTTCGCCTTGGCTTACTCGCGGTGCTATATTAATTTATATGTAACAACAAGATAAAGTCGGTTGAACTTCAATTAGAGATGAAGTCGCTTCAGCTTCGCCTCTAACTCAGTATCGAAATGTGGCTTGTGTTTGATGTCAATCTGTTTATCGATTTGCTCTTGAAGCTCGTAAATGCGTAACCACTCTCGCTTGCTTACAGCGTCTGCCAAGTCGAGATGCAATTCTTTCAGAGATTTTTGGTCTTTTGCGTCCTTTGCTATGTTATTGTTCATATCTACTGAATCGAATGAAATTTTATAGAAGTAGAATCAGAGTGAACTGACAAATTACAGCAAAATTATGAAACCATCATACTGCCCCAAGTCAAGGTGTTCTAACACCTCTTGTTGATGAGACGTCAACATTGAGCCGCTGGTCCTGGTCTGCCTGGGAAAGAGGGCTCTGCCCCTCGGTCTGTGCTGGTCCTGGTCTATGCTGGTCCTGGTCTGCCTTTGTGCCCATGGGTTTGTGACCGCTGATTGCGAGAAAGCCTGCTCTGCCTGCAAGGGCTCTGCCCCTCGGCGAGAAGGGCCCGCCGAAGGCCCCCATCCCTCCTGCATTGCCCCGAAACGGGCCCAGGGGGTGTGACATTCCATTCTGTGACAAGGTTCTGCCACTTGGTCGGCGCTGGTCCCGGTCTGCCCGGGAATGATGGCAGTGCCCCTCGGTCTGTGCTGGTCCTGGTCTGCCTGGGAAAGCAAGCTCGCTCTGCCTGCCCGGGAAAGAGGGCTCTGCCCCTCGGTCCGTGCTGGTCCTGGTCTGGGCTCTGCCTTTTTGTTTGTGCACATTCCTGTTTCATCTACCTCCTTGCTTTTTAGAGCTGTTAGTCTCATAAATCCAAAAGTAGGTGATCAAAGAGGACTAGCGTTGCAAGGAGGTGTGCCAGTTCAGCTCTGTTGGTTTCCAAGGCAGTGATGTGTGCGGAGACCTATAGCTACCTTGGTCCTCGGGGTCGCATCCACAACATTGAACGGGATGTCGAAAAGGAGCGTACAGAAGTCATTGTCAAGTTTAAGGCGAACGTTCTCGGTGCTCAGTCTACTGTTGCCCTGTTCGGTTGGGATTTCAAAGAGTTGCGCTTGGGCTGCAGCAACAAGGAAAGGAGAGTTGTGAAGCAGCAGTATGATGAGCGGTTGTCTGCAGCAAAGGTCGCCTGGGAGGCAGCAAAACATGACAGCAAGTCAGCTTTCAGGGCGGCGGAGATGGCGTGCGAGGCTGCGGCCCCCCGAAGGTTGGGGCGAGCTGGTGACGAGATCAACGGCCGATCGGCAAAGGCAGGGGCTCAGAAAAAGGTTGCATTGAGGCATCTCAAATCGTCTCTCAGGGTGGCTGAGAAGGTTTACAGTGCTGAAGTGAGCTTGGCCAAAGATGAAGAAAAGGACGGTTTGTCTAGGGTTCGACAGGATGTCTGCAAGAACTGGGATGGCAACCAGCGTCGGCTGGAACTCGTCCTCGACAACGTAGTGTCGTCTGGGCATGCATCAGTGGAACGGATGGTAAGCATCAACAAGAGGTTGGATCGTGCTCTAACGCCGTCGCTCGGCCGTCATGAATGCTCCGAAGATGATATTGCTGAAGTGATGGAAGAGGAGAGGCAGCTGTGTCAGGATGTCTTAACCGACATTAGACGTATGCAACTAGCTTCCTCCTCCGGCAAGTCACCTCCCACCCCTCGAATGAAGAAGGATACAAAAACCATCCAGCGTGGAAAGGCAATTGCAGATGCAAGAGGAAAGTTGAGAATCCTCGGAAGGTACGGAAGGGACAGGGACACAACTCGAGGAAGATGCAGGAGGACGTTCAGGGGTCGTTCTCCACGGTGGTGGAGCTCCAAGTCAGGGGCAAAGGGAAAGGGGGGGGGATCTCATCCCTCGCAGGGTCCAGCTCACTCACACAGTCCGTGCTGTGACTGCTGCTACTGCTTCTGCGCCAGGCGCCTAGAGGGCATTGATCGCGGGCAAGAACTGGCAATGCCTTCGCAGTTGGCTATTGCTCGGTCGTATTTTGCAAATGCAGCAATTCTGACGAAGGTGGAGCGGCATGCGCCTGACGCCTCCTCCTTGTGCTTCCTTTTGCTGGCTGTCTCCCTCGTCTGCCGTAGCGTTTCTTCGCTACCTGCAATGTTGGAAAACAAAAGGAGCAGGAGACTCGCAGCACTGCCTTCTTGCGAATCTGTCACTCTCGAGACCATTTGCATGGGCTTGGTCTTTCTCGCAGCATTGCCACAAGGCGCATTGTCATTGCCCTCAGCAAAACGTCTCACTCTCGAGAGCACTACCTCCGATGCCATTGCGGCCGTCAAGGCGAAGACCGAGGCTGACCCCGAATTTGACGCACTGTCATCTAACTCAGGCGCCAACCACGTGGAATGGGATGAGGTGGTGCATGACAATTGGCGGCTTGGGGGCGGGGGAGACAAAGGCGAAGAGACGGAGGAAGAGAACGATCAATGTGTGTGTGGGGATCAACCAATGACTTCCCCGCTGTTCCACAAGCTTGGCATGCGTCGTCAAGAAAAAGACTTTGATTGGTTGCAACCACAAGCGGAAGTGGCACACGGACCTTACCGCTCATCCTTGTTTTATGACGAGGACGAAACGCAAACTGGCAGCTATGGCCTGTGCCCTGAGCAGGCTTGCCTTCACGATGACGAAGGTTGTTCCAAGGAAGTGACTGAAGTTCATCGAGGATCTCTTTCCCCAGTTCCAGTTCCAGTCATGCCGCAGTTGCTTGGAGGTGCAGAAAAACGAAAGACTCCATTGACTCTGTCGGCGGAACGAAAGAGAAATTCAAGAGCGCGCATGACTGAAGAACAAAAGGAAGAAGCCAAGGACAAAAATGCCGAGGCGAAGAGAAAGTCAGGGACGTGCGTCGGGAAATGGTCAAGTGCACGCAGGACGCCCGAAGAGGTTGCTGAGGCGGAAAACAAGGCGAAGGAAGGCGCGAGACGATCGATGCGTGCAAAGAAGGCCGTGGAACTGGCTCAAGGTCATGACTTTGCGAAAATCAAGATGTGGGAAGTGCCCGGCAGGGACTGCAAGTTTAAACACTTCGCTGACAATCCGGAACTGTCGGTGCTTCTTTTTTATGCAAACAATGGAAGTTGGAGAGACAGGGCATCTCGAATGTTGGTCGCGTGGCTCCATGTGTGCAACAAACTCATCTGCGAAATGGATGACGCCAAAGATGCTGCGGGTGCCAAGCAGGCAGAGAGAAAATTGCGTGGCCTGTGCACTCTCAGTCGCGAGAGGCTCGAAGATCGGGCGGCACTTCTTCAGGTGGTTCATGAACACATAAGAGGAGATGACTGGTCTTTGCTTGAGGATTGGAAAGGTGAGCAGGCCATCAACGGCTTTGAGACGGCTCAACTGGAATGGTTGGTGACCAAAGGCTTGGAATGTGGCGAAGATTGCAAATTGTTAAGGGAGAAGAGAAAGCAACGTCCTCCCCTCGTCGATTCGTGGGCTAGATCTTTGATCGGATTGAAGTTAAAGGTACCGGGTGGATGGTGGGACAATTGGCCGGCCGTACACAATAGAACACCGTACGATTGCGAAATTGTGGATGTGGACTACAAAGTCAGAGAGGCGGAGGTGGAAGAGGAGAACGACGAAAGATACTTTGTGATACAATGCGAATACGACAACAGGCGTTATCCCATGGAATACAAGCATGTTTGGAAATATTCTCGTCGGGTTGAACAGAAGGGGCAGTTTGATGTTCAAGTCAAGCCATACAAAAACGTCATTGATGAAAGATTTGACAAGCTTTGCATTGATACTCTTGAGGATTTGGAATCGTGCCATCGTGGTGGTCTTAATTGGCTGCTGAGTGACGTCAAAAAGCACCGTCAAAGTATCATCAATGAAATGAGCGATATTTTGGACTCGCAGCGCGTCGAGCCCGGGAAGCAGCGAGAACTTGGAGAGAAATTCTTGAAAGCTCAAGGGCGTGGCACCGTATCGTGGGGCAAGGCAAAAATGCACAGTGACGCAGACTTGACATCGGTGGATGCCCCCCTTTTGACGTGTGCATCGTGTGGCTTCCGACGGCCGCATTCTTCGTTGTATTCACTAAGTGACGGAAACGAGGGTTGCTTCAGAGTCGAAAACAGGGACGTGAGATCACTTGACTGGGCAGAACTTGATGAAGCGCAACGATCAGAGCATTTTGAAAGAATGGCAAAGCCCGTGTTGACTATACCAAAAAATGACAAGGGTGGCCCGGATGATTTTAGGGGTGTTGAGACCTGGAAAGCATATTCAAGGTGGCCTGACAAGAAGCCTGATGAGTTGACAAATGACACCACCCTTCCGGATTGGATGTTCTGCAAGAATGGCGATGGCGTGACCGATCGGAGCAATCCAAAGTACTTTCATTTGCATCCTGAATTCGTTGAAGAGTTCATTGGTGATGATGGCAGGAGGGATTTTAGGGCCAGGCTCTGTCCGTTCTGCTGCAAGTTCAAACCAAATGGGAAACGCAAAGCGCCCGCTCGGTCCGTTGCAAGCGGAGTAGACTTTGGCAGTCCCAGAAGGTTGGGGCTTGTGCAGCTGACGCCTCGGGAGCGCCAAATGATATCCAAAGTCCGGCACTACAGCAACGCCATCAAAATAGAGAGCAACACCGGTAGGCAGAGAGAGCTCAGTCACTCTGCCATCAAAGGCCACTCAATTCTCTTCGATCATGACTGTCCGCGAGTGTTGAAAAAGCTGTTGAGCGAAGAAAACATCAATGACAGCATCGACGTTCACTTTGTTGGACCGGAGGGTCAGTACGATCATTTGGCGAAGAAGGCACTGGGCTCGGCGCACGTTTCCGCCCGACCTTTTGCAGTGTATCAATGGTTGAAGGTTTTGAAGGAGGTGAACGAGGTGTATTCCGAAGACGGCGAATTGGAGGAATTCCCAGTTGTGGTTGAGAGAATAGAGAAATGCAACAAAGCCCTCGTCGAGGAGGCGGTGATGGTGACGGCAGACAAAAAGACATCAAGAGAGACTGATATCGGGAGGGATGACATCAGAGAGGTCCGCGTGTCATCGGGCCGTAACCAAGCACCTGCTGCATCGAACGTTGAGGAGGTGAGTATTCAGCTTTCTTTGGACATTCAGTGCCTCGCTGATGCAAAATGCTTGTACCCTTTGCAAATTGGCTGGGTGCCACCACACTCTTTTCTCGTCAATGCCTTTCACTTACAATGCGACCTGCTGCTTTGTTTGTTTCGTTTTGGGCAGAGTGCTGACGAAGAGGATGCGAATGGTGACGTCTTTCCCATGCACTGCAGTTACTTGACCAGCCCTAGGAAGACTGCTCACGGAACGAGCACAGACGACACCCATGATTTGTTTGTCAGCGTTGCTGGAGAATTGGGGGTCAATGTAAACAGCGAAAAGAGAGTGTACAACGAGTCAAAGGAAAATGCCGTGACAGAGTCGATGTCGTACAGAGAGCAAGACCCCTTGAATGAGTTTGTGGGCGGACCGCTCGGTAAGGATGAAGGGTTGGTCAAGGCCTTCCCTGACGTCTTCTTTCTGGGGAAGGCATATGACAACGACAGGCCGTCGCTTAGCGAAGAGCAGACGCGGCATCTCCTGATGCAGTTCACGACAAATGCTGCTTCGTGTCAGCCACTGTTGTTTTACCTTTTTGATCAGATTCAGAGGCATGGTTCGATAAAGGGCATGTACGCCAAGCAAGTCCAAAACAAGAGCGAGTTTGCAAAATTTGCTGATGAGTACGTTTCGGAGACTTTTCAGGAAAAGTTGAAAGAGGCGGTGAAGGACCCACACGGGAAGACTGGGAAGGAGGTGATGAAAAAGGTTGAGCCAATTCTTGCTGGTGGAGGGAAGCTAACAATCTATGGGGCTCTCGCTCGAGCTGACACAGGAGGGAAGATAATGGCAATGCGACGTAGATATGCTTGCGCCCCGGCATTCCTCACGTTTGCCATTGATGACGTCAATCACCCCACGTCAATTCGGTTGGCCATGAGCAGTTCGAGCAACACAGACTTCCCGGCCGTTGTGTCTGGCGGGCACCATGAAGCGATGAAACATGGTTTCAAGTTCAGTTGCGGGGAGGACGAGGTCTCCATACCGGCCTCGTACAGTGCACGCCTTCGAACATTGGTTAACAATCCAGTTGGAGCCGCCTGGGTTTACCAACAGTTGGTGATCGATGTGATGTCGATACTTGTAGGTAAAAGACCGGGCTTTGGACAGAGGAGCGGCATCACCAGGACGACTGAATTTACACCTTGGGACGAACAAAACCTTGGAATTGCTGGGTTGCCGGTGGCATTTCTTGGAGTGAATGAGACCACTGGTGGCGGATCACTTCATTTTCACGTGGTTTTGTGGGGCGGTTTGTCACCTGACATCCTCGAGTTGGTAGCGGACGTGCCTGAACTTTGCAGACACGTTGGATCTGTTTTAGATTCAATCTACAGTGCAACCCTGCCGAGGGAAGTTCACGTCAGAGATTTGGTAACCAAAGACCTTAAACAGAACTGTGACACCTCGCCAACATTTAAAAGAAGAGATGCAGCAGCCAGTGCGATGCAAGTTCCTCCTGACCCGGATGAAGCAAGAGATGAGTTTCATGACTTTACCTATTGCACTGTTTGCGGGCGCAACATCCACGTGCACAGTCACACGTGCTACAAACCGCCAAGTGGATATCATGGGTGCAGGATGTGCAGGCCTGCTGGCGACTCTGATGGAACAGGGCCGATAGAGTTGTTTTGGTGCGAGGAGTCACAAAAGCCTGAGAAAAAAGAAGCGGTGGAAAGTGGTGGTTCGATGCCGGAGAACGCAAAACATGACTTCTCCCCACTCACGTCTCCGGATGTTCGAACCATTTCGTGGGAACTGAATCGGCCCGACATTGCCGGACTCCCTGCATTGGGTTGCGCTACGAATGAGGCGCAGGCGAAGGCCGTAATTCTGTCAAAGCTTTCAGAGGCGATGTGGGCGAACACCCGTATTGAGAATGCAGTTTCGTTTGAATGCGTGGAAGACGGAACTGGGGGACATGAGGGGGCTTATGAGGAAGTGCCAAACAAGGAAGATGCCGAGCTCCGTGCCACGTTTCTTAATCCAAACAACTGCAGAAGACCCAGTGGGAGTGGGGGTGATTGGATGGAGAGACCTAGTGGGGGTGAATGGATGGAACCAGTCGAAGACCACGAATGCAGCCCCAAAAATTCACACGACTCTAAAGACGTTGATGTGCACACCTTCTTTGATGATCGTGATCGCCTGTTTCACGGCATGCTCAAAGGGTTAGTGTTGGCAGGGGTTGCACCAGCCCACACTAAATCAGTCAAGGATTTGCGGATGGAGCTAATGGATTGGGTGACAAAGCATCAAGACGAGAAGTACAAGGGCAGACGATTCGCATTGCACCTGTGCGATTCAGGTGGCGAGATGGACCTGTTGTTGCTCTCAAAAGCGAAGGGGGTCAATGTGTGTCTGTACACAGAGGATGAGTCCTCGGGCTATTTCTTATTCAAGGAAGTCTTTGAGGCAGGCAAAGGTGCTGAGATTGCACCAACTATTTATTTCGTCAAAAGGTCTGCTGATGATTGCTACAGCCTCTTCGTGCCAAAGGTTGACGCTATCACGAGAGAGCTCCAGTCGCTCAATGTAGATCAATTGACCGCTTTGTATTACAGGGTAGCAAAAAAATTGAACGACAGGAACGGTTGGGTTGTTGAATACAATCCTCTTTTGACTGCATTGCTTGGTTGCAACACGAACTTGTCGTTCCTTGGTTCGAAGGAGCAGAGTAAGCAGGCCTTGTTTTACATTGGACCCTACATCAACAAAAATGGAGTGAAGGTCGTAGATGCCCTCCCACTCTTGGCTCACGCTCAAAATCACGCATTGCAATATCCAAGTTCTGCAGACGACGCTGGTACTGATACAAGACTTGTGCAACACATTATGACGCGCGTGCTAAACAAGCTCAATTCTTTGATGGAGGTGTCCGACACTCAAGCGGCACTGGCTTTGCTTGGCATGGGTCCAACTGTTTGTTCTGACATATTCGCGTATTACGACTTGAGGTCAACGAAGAACTTTGTGCTTGATCAGTATTTTGGCAATTACAGCACCCTTGCTGACATTAACATTGCTTTGGATGGGACTGACGATGCGGATTGGGTAGGTGATGAAGATTCGTTCGCCGCTGGAAGTGTCTATGGCAGTTCAGACGATGAGAGCGAAACTGAAAATGACGGTGATGAGTGCGAGAAGGATTTCTTCGACGATGAAGGCAATGACGGTTCAGACGATGAAATCGAAACTGAAAGTGACGACGGTAAGTGCATTGAGGATTTCTTTGAGGAAGAATCCAGTGATGATGATTCCATCGCAGAGCCGGTGCAGTTCAAAGAATCACCCATCGCCGTTCCGTTGAATTACATCCCTGGTGAATATGGGCGGGGCAAAATCATAATGCCCAAGAACACCAACGTTTTGCACTCAATCCCGTATCCAGTGTTCTATCGATACCGCGGAGAGGCACTGAAAGATTTGAACAGGCTGGAATACTACTCCCTGGTGCAAGTGACACGGCGTGACAAGGAAAACGAAGGGAAGCGTAGTAGGCCAAAAACAAAGGAGTTCCCGTTTGGGTGTGGCCTCAACGAAGCGATTGGCGGTGATGGTCGCGGTCGATACTTTCAGTATCTGAGGTCCAAACAATGCACGCCACAGTTCTTTTCCAGTCCTCCACGCCATCCTGGATTGAAACCGTCAGATCCGAAACAACAAATGGCGTGGAGGATGGCAGCTGATAGGTTCGCGTGCGACTACTTAATCATGTTTCGGCCAGAACCGAGCCTTTGCAAGGAAGGTGAGAGCTGCACATATGATTACAACTGGGAAGCTTTCGAGGACTATGTGCTGCAGCTGCAGGTGAGCGACAAACACATTGATCGCTCTCGGTTAGAGCAGATAGAGAGGATGGTGCACAGCTGGGGGGTTGATGAAGGGAAAAAGAATGTATTGAGTGAATGGCGAGGCCGTCGCCGGACCATGTGGTCTGCAGAAGACAAAGAATTGGCCAGTGCTGAATACCGGAAGTTTAAGAAGAGGAAGTTTGGCGATGAGGACGATGGCGAGATTGACTGTGGTGGCCTTGGTGGACCGAGTGAACAGTTGACTTCGCGAGAGACAAAGGTTGCTACGAACATGATCTCACACAGCAATGAATTGCTGTCTGAGCTGAAGAGACTGCACAGAAGTCAAGGGCCGGGGGACAAAGGAACGGAGGGTCTTTCTGAGCCACTCAGGATCGCTCCATTTGACGCAGACTTTGCCAAGAGCCTCCGAAAACTCCAGCCAAAAGATGATGATGATAATGGACGCAGCGCTGGCAGTGAGCCTCAGAGAGTGCCTGGTTCTGCAGAGGCCAAGGTCGACACTTACTTGGAGGAGGAGGATCTATCCTCGGACAAAGCTCCGGTGATCGACACTATGCGGGAACACTACAGAGCCGTTTGCGACGGTCGTTCCCGACACAAGAAATACGATGCCCCGCTTTTGCTAGTGTGTGGTGGTCCCGGAAATGGCAAGTCCAAACTGGTTGAAACCTTGGATGACATAGCATTGCTGATGAATGCCGGGACGCAGGTAAAAACTGCTTTCCTTGGAGTAGCTGCCGTGAACATTGGAGGTTCTTCTATGTGCTCGTTGTTTGACGTACCAACCGAACGGCGAAACAGGGAGGGTGGGCCTGACATCAAGAAGGTAATTTTGCCGTGGTCGGAGGAGAAGAAGAAAAAGTTCATTAGCACGTACGACATTGAGAAGATCAGCTGCATAGTAGTGGACGAAATATCCACCTTGAAGCCATACATGTTGGCTTATTTGAGTGCAAGGCTGATGGAGTTGCTCCCTGAAAGTGGCAAGGATTTCGGGGGTTTTGCTGTCATACTTTGCGGTGATTTTGACCAGCTGCCGCCTGTAGGCAGCGACAACTTAGCAGCGGCTACGATGAAGTATGAGGAGCGACAGGACGGTAGCATCACCCGTTGGGATCAAAACAAACACTGCGTCAACGTCCACAACGAGGGCCTGAGGTTGATGCAAAAGGCGTCCTGCTACCAGCTCACCCAACAGCATCGTTCGAAAGATCCTGCTCACACTGAAATTTTGAACAAGATGAGAACAACGGGCAAGGTCGAAATTGAGGATTTGAAGAAGTGCAAGCTTTTGAAGAGTGAGGATGTGGAGGGAGACGGAGATTTTCGCTTTGCGACGACCCTCGTCACTGGAAACGAAGAGAGGCACAAGATAAACCACTTGAAAGCAAAAGAGTGGGCGTCTCATCGTAACACGCGTTTGGTGAGATGGCTCAGAAAGGTAGATTACCGCAAATGGAAAGGGAAGCCAAGTTCAAAGGAGCTAATCAAGCAAGCAATTGCAACCAATGAATGCTTCTACGAACTCTTTGTGCCTGGCGCGCGAGCATTTCTCACCCAGAACATAAACACTTCCATTGGTCTTGCAAATGGAACCGAGATCAAATACCATTCCATTTCCTTCGATGATAGAGACAAGGCAAGAGAGTACCGCAGACACACGAAGAGCCATCAACCCGGTGGAGTGATTACACTAGACAATCCTCCAAGTGCCGTCAACGTCGAGCTTTTCGCTGACTTCCCGGAGGACTCTGAAGCGCAGAAGAAGAAGAACGCAAAGATGAGGCAGAGATGGCAACACGGATCTCTGGTAAAAGATGGCGGTCGTATTGTCATTCCCATCTCTACCAGCTGTGGCAGTTACAATGAATGGGAAAAAAGCTATGTTCCATCTGCGCACTCCACTTCTCCATACACATTTGCCGGTGTGTCAATGAGGAGGAGATTGTGCTCCCGTCCGATTTATGGTCTGTCCACTGTTACGTTGAAAGATCACTTTTGCATTGAACCGGGATTTTGCATAACTCTGCACAAGGCGCAAGGGAGGACTATACGAAGACTAATTCTTTCCATCTCTGACCATCCATATCACAAACTCAGGCACGAGTGGGAAGGACTTTATGTTGGTCTCTCTCGAGTGGAGTACAATGAGCACATTCGGCTGCTCCTCAAGAGAGGTGACTGGGGGACAGCAAAACTTTTGCTTGGTCTCGAGAGGTGCAAGTACACAGAGTGCTTCTTCAAGGGCTACGTGCAGCAGACAAATCAGAGGGGCATGAGATGGAATCGATTGTTAGCAAGAGCGGCTGCCAGGGAGACAAATTTATTTAAGGAAAAGATGAAGAAAACAAAGGCGAAGATGAGAGTGAAGAAGCGCTAGATTTGAGCTACTATAGGTTAAGATTATAGTCGAAGGGTTGCAAACCAACTGCACCTGCTTGTTGCCAATGTTTGTGACTTTTGCCGTGGGTTAGAGCTGAGCTAATCGTTTGTCGTGTCGACTGTTATGATTTCGCCGGTCTCCTTTCCGCGATTCTGTGTCGGTGCAAAGCACATGATGCGAGTCACGGCCAAAGAATACGCAATCCATTTGCGGTAGTCTTGCAAATGGTTTTTTTCCAGTGCACGACGTCCAGTCTGCATCGGGATTTCATTGGCCACACAATCAAAAAAGAGACACTGGAACACTCCACAAGACTTATCGTCGTTCTGATGCACAAACGATTGCACCATATGCAGCCTCCATCCCCTGGCGTCCTTTATTTGCATGTAGGCATTGGAGTTCGTTTTCTCTTCGATCTTAACAATCGTTTGGTGGATTCCGTGAAGTTTAGAACCCAAAGGTGCCGTGCACACTGGTTTAGTCTCAAGTGTGCCATCTTCCTTTTCCCCCTTCAAAACCAGGTTGCGGTCTTTGTCCAATGCCAATGTATTCATGTACTCCACTGTATCGTTTTGCGCCCCCTCTGCAGTCTTCTCTGCGTTCCCCGAAATCTTCTTGTCGACTGAATTTGTCGCTGCCTTCACCTTTCCCTTCGACCGCGTGTCGTAGGTTTTTTTAGAATCATAAGCAAAAAGTGTGCGCTTCTTTACTGCAACAACGGTTCCGGCGAAATGCGTCTTCAGGTGGATAGGCATGAGGACCAAAGGACTGGTTGGACTGTTTGGTTTCTCCCACAACGCAACGACGGCTTCGGAATTCGCGCCGAAGTCGTTTTCCAGCGTCGGGTGTATGCTCTTGCGTTTTCCCCTTCTCCGCCAACAGGAGGGTATGACGCCGAAGGATTTCACATAATTGTAGATGTCGCCGGTTCCGAGCTTGCCCCCATTTGCAATGGCCTTCTCGTTGTTGCTGCCATGCGTCTCCAAGAACTTTGCCTGAGTTTCGTTTAGCCTTGCCTGTGATAGGATTTCGTTGACCAATAAACTAAACATGCCCTTGCCGTTCTTCGGGTGGCGGGTTGTGCAGGGTCGTTGCCACGACGCTTGCGCCGCAGCCTGTATTGCTAGGCGGTTATTGTTCTTCGGAGTTTGGCGTTTGAACCCTTCACTAGTGCCTTGTGAGCACTCCTCCATTTTGTGTTGATCGAGCAGTGCGCCAGCTGTTGTTGCGGGATACGAGGCTAGCAGGGGGGGGTGAATCCATCAACAAGATAGAGGTAAGAGGTCAGTGAGCTGCGAATCACTGGATGGAGAGCTTGTTAGCTAGTTGGCGACTGTCCACATGCAGGTAAAAGTACAATATGGTTTTTAGCGAGGGTTGATAGGTTCAGATAATGGGGCACCCATCTAGCAAGCCAAAGGTTACCGCGACAAAGCGCGTAGAGGGCGATGCTGCTGCCGCTGCACCACCACCGACGATGACAAAGCGCGCTCCCATTGCATTGGACGGGACTAGCGAGATAAATTAGAAATTGCAGGCATTGATTATAATGATGAGGATTGTAAAATGGGTGGTGTTGATACTGCTGTTACCGCATAATCTCACGCCCAGAAGAAGCGTAAGCTGCGTTGGAGGGGAAGGTAGAACAAAGGTCGATGTGTTGCGGAATTGTCAAACCCAACGTGTGTTGACATCTATTCTGGCTCCTGCAGAAAACAACTTTAAATTAACAGAGTCCCCCTCCTCGCCGCTTCCTTGTAGCGGGGGAAGCAGATTTGGCACACTGCCAGACTTTCTCCTCCTAGGCTGACTTCAAAAGCTTACAAAGCAGCTCACAACACAGTAACTCGTTTTCGGTCTACGTACAGCAATGTTTCCCTATTCCATTTTAGCTACGTTCTCCACGGATGCGACGAGCAAGCTGAATGTCCTTTGGCATGATAGTGACACGCTTGGCGTGGATGGCGCACAAGTTGGTGTCCTCAAAGAGACCGACTAGGTAGGCCTCGGCAGCCTCCTGGAGAGCAAGGACAGCGGTTGATTGGAAGCGAAGGTCAGATTTGAAGTCCTGAGCAAT
>Ga0222717_10002331_pt1 | contig 14770 bp, 13 predicted proteins | sample C33_18DmetaG_FD_165053 | JGI IMG/M metagenome (GOLD analysis project Ga0222717, IMG submission 165053) | Estuarine water microbial communities from San Francisco Bay, California, United States - C33_18D | ecosystem: Environmental > Aquatic > Marine > Unclassified | place: USA: California...
TATCCTTTTGATCTAAGTTTTATAGTAAAATTATTTTTAAAAAAAATAAACCCAGCTATTTTTATTTCAGCTGAATTAGATGTTTGGCCTAATTTTTTATCTATTTGTAAAAATAAAAATATTCCTTACATGGTTGTCAGTGGTCGCATTTCAGAAAAATCGGCTTCTGGTTATCAAAAAGTAAAATTTCTATTGGGTGATAGCTTTGATTCAATCAGTTATTTTTTAGCACAGGATAATTTAGATGCAGAAAGAGCTTTAAAAATAGGGGTTCGCGAAGATGCTGTTCAAGTTTGTGGAAACTTAAAATTTGATTTGCTCGATTTGGATAAAAAAGAATTGCCTGAAGTATTATCTAAATTAGAAAAACGCGATAAAAAGTATTTCATTGCATCGAGCACTCATGACCCAGAAGAAGCAATTATTTTAAATATATTGGAAAGTATTCAGTGGAATAAATCTTATACTGAATGGAATTGTATCATAGTTCCCAGGCATCCTGAAAGAGCTTCAGTTGTTGAAAAAGTTTGTAAACAAAAGAGTTTTGAATCGATTCGCTACACAGAATTATTAAAGGGAGAAGATTCAAATAATAAGGTTATTATTATTGATAAGATCGGTGTGCTTCCTTTGTTGTATCAATTCTGTGATTTATGTTACATAGGGGGAAGTCTCATACCCCATGGTTCACAAAATATGATAGAACCTGCAGCCCAAGGAATACCAGTGTTAATGGGACCTTATTTACATACTTTTCGTGAAGCTTCAGATTTTTTATTGTCTAAAAATGGTGCGGTTAAAGTAGAGAATAGTGAACAATTAAAAAAAGAAATGGTTCAACTTCTTGAAAATACAAATATTAGGTTAAATATCGGCAGTAAGGGTCGTTCAATAATCGCAGAAAATCGCGGTGTTGCAGCTCGAGTTTTTACAATTATAGAAAAAATTTTAAAAGGATAAAATTATTTTGGAAAAAAGATTATTCACATCAGAGTCTGTTTCTCAAGGTCACCCAGATAAAATCAGTGATCAAGTTTCAGACGCCGTGTTAGATGCACTACTTGCTCAAGATCCAGAGAGTAGAGTTGCATGTGAAGTTTTTAATACGACAGGTTTAATTGTTGTCGGAGGAGAAATCACAACTAAGGCAATCGTTAACTATCAAGATTTAGTTAGGAAAACAGTACGCGATATAGGATATACATCGGGTGAAATGGGAATGGATGCCGACAATTGTGCGGTGATGATTACGCTAGACTCTCAATCTCCTGATATTTCTCAAGGTGTTACTTCAGGTGCTGGACTACACAAAGAACAAGGTGCTGGAGACCAAGGCATGATGTTTGGCTTTGCATGTAATGAAACACCTGAGTTGATGCCATTACCAATCACATTGGCTCATAAACTTATCGCTAAAATCACAACATTGAGAAAATCAAAAAAACTTAAATATTTAAGACCCGATGCAAAGTCTCAAGTAACGGTTGAGTATGATGAAAAAGGTAAACCAGTTCGCGTTGATGCGGTTGTGATATCTACTCAACATGATGAAAACGTAAAACACGCTACCATCAAAAAAGATGTGATTGCAATGATTAAATCGGTTATCCCTGCAAAATACTTAGATAATAAAACTTCTTACCATATTAATCCAACAGGTAAATTCGTTGTTGGTGGACCACACGGAGATGCAGGATTAACAGGTAGAAAAATCATTGTCGATACATACGGAGGTATGGGACGTCATGGTGGCGGTGCTTTTTCTGGTAAAGACCCTTCAAAAGTTGACCGTTCAGCTGCATATTTAGCGCGTTATATCGCTAAAAATATTGTAGCTGCTAAATTGGCAACTAAATGCGAAGTACAATTAGCATATGCTATTGGTGTTGCTGAACCTGTTTCAGTAAGGGTTGATGCTTTTGGAACATCTAAAGTTGATGATCAAGAACTCACTGCTGCTGTTAGAAAAGTATTCCCACTTAAACCTGGTGATTTAATTAAACACTTAAAATTAAAAAGACCGGTTTACCAAGCGACAAGCTATCATGGTCACTTTGGTAGAAAAGAATTCAGTTGGGAAAAAACTGATAAGGTTAAAGCACTACAAGCTTTTTTTAAGTAAACTATAAATCAATAATTTTGACTTTCCGTTTTAAAACGGAAAGTCAATTTATTTATAAGAATAGAAAAAAGTTTTAAGAACGAAGAGAACTTTTTTGTACATTAAAAATTTTTAACAAAACAACAAATGAAAACAGGTATTATAGGATGGCGTGGAATGGTGGGTTCCGTTTTAATGGAACGCATGCAAACCGAAAACGATTTAGCAGGTCTTGATGTTTCTTATTTTTCAACATCAAATGCAGGTGGTAAAGGGCCACAGCACGAAGGTAAAGATACAGAACTTGCAGATGCTTATGATATCGATGTATTAAAAAAATACGATGTATTAATTACATGCCAAGGAGGTCCTTATACCTCAAAAGTGTACCCTGAATTAAAAAAAATTGGTTGGAATGGGTATTGGATTGATGCTGCTTCAACTTTGAGAATGAGTGAAGATAGTTCAATTATTTTAGACCCAATCAATCGTGATAAAATTGATATTGCATTAAGTAAAGGTATTAAAACTTTTGCTGGAGGTAATTGCACCGTTAGCTTAATGCTGATGGCTCTCGGTGGTTTATTTGAAAACAATTGGGTTGAATGGTTAACTTCGATGACCTATCAAGCAGCTTCAGGAGCAGGTGCTGCAAATATGCTAGAACTTGTAAATCAATCAGCCTATGTTGGAAATAATTTACAAAATGGTTTAACAGCACTTGAAACTGATGCTAGTATAACTCAATTATTAGCAAAAAATGATTTTCCTAAAGAGTCTTTTGGCTATCCCTTAGCATACAGTTTGTTGCCGTGGATTGATAGTGAGGTAGAAGATGGCCAATCTAAAGAAGAGTGGAAAGGCATGGCTGAAACCAATAAAATATTGCAAAGTGAGAAAAATATCCCAATCGATGGTATTTGTGTAAGAGTGAGTTCATTGCGGTGTCACTCTCAAGCATATACGATTAAATTGAAAAGTGATATACCAATGGATGAAATTGAGTCTGCTATTCAGTCTAATAATGAATGGGTTAATTTGGTTCCAAATACAAAAGAAGAAACGCTTTCTAAATTAACACCTGCGGCTATTAGTGGGTCACTCAATATACCAGTGGGTAGATTGCACAAAATGAATTTAGGCCCAGATTATCTTACAGCTTTCAGTGTTGGTGACCAATTGTTGTGGGGAGCTGCAGAACCTTTGAGAAGAATGTTAAATATTTTAAAAGAAAAACAGTAAAAGTAATCCTTAAAAGCGTTCATAAATTAAAGGTTGCGTCTATTACTAGACAATAGAATCTGTTCACAATAATTCTTCGATTGTTGATTTAAGGAGTGTCTTTTGAATAAAATATTAATTTTCTTTATCTTGTGTTTTTCCGTAAACTCAGTGTTTGCAGCAAAAGATTTCCCTTTTATTGGCGAGGTTCAAGTCAATCAATATTTGAATGTTAGAGCCAGTTCTGATATAAGTTCACGTAAATTAGGAGCATTACATAACAAAGATAGAGTTATTGTTTTAGGAGAAGATAATGGGTTTTTTAAATTACAATTTCCAAAACAACTCAAAGCATGGGTTGCTGGTTCAATGTTATTAGATAGTGGCAACAAAGAATCAGATACTGTCATTCGCAGGAAAGTAAATGTTAGAAGTGGTCCAAGTTTACAGTACCCAGTCATTGCAAATCTCGATAAAGGCAATCAAATTAAAGTACTCGAAAAAAATAAAAAAGATTGGGTAAGAATAACTCCACCAACAAGTGCCATTGCATGGGCTTCGAAAAAATATATTAAGGTTGGAGAGTCAGTTGCTGTTGCTCAAGCAAGAGAAGAAAGCAATAGTAAAGCAACAAATTTAATGAAAGTGGCAATCAATGATTTCAATGCTTGTTTTGAAACAAAAATAATCACAGCTGAAACTTATACAGATTTGAAAGCAAAATTCGAAGAGGTCACTAAACTTAATACGGATAATGTGTCTAAAGCAAAAGCTAGAGATTACTTAATGAAATTAAAAGAGTTTAGACATTTAAATGAAATTAGAGAAGCTAAAGAAGAACAAGAAAGATTGTTTTTAGCTAAACAAGATGAATTGAAAGCAAAACATGAAGCAGAATTAGCTGATCTTAAAAAGAAAAAAGAAAAACCTGTTCGCAAATACGATTACGAAGGCTTTGTTGATGATATCGGTGGAATCATGTTTAGACCAGCAACTCATAAATTAAAAAAAGGTAACAAAGTTGTTTTATACTTAAAATCTGAAGATATCGATTTAGATGAATACGTTGATAAAAGAGTTGGTGTTATTGGTGAAATAAAACGCTTCAGAGGTTGGGGTAAAATTTTAATCGTTAAAGAAATCGACTTATTATATGCTCCTCCATCACAATTTTGGACAGAGGAAGAAGTAGAATAATTTCTTTTGATTAAATACAGTGATTTTTCAGCAGAGGCTTGGAATGGAAGCCTCTCTGTATTAATTGCTGTTGGTGATCCTTATCAAAGCGTTGAAGTCATCAAAAAGGCAAAAGCTTTTTTAAAAACTAAAAATGAGAGTATTATTTTTGAAAAATTTAGTACACCGGATTATCAATTATCAGATGCATTAGAACAGTTTAAAGTCTTCGGTCTCTTTGGAGAACAAAGATGTGTCGAATTCAGTTCTGACAAAGAGCTTTCGAGTGCAACTAATAAAAATCAATATAATGAGCAAGATGCACTGCTTGAAATGGTTGATTGTCTTGATGTAGGAAACTTTTTGCTTATTCAATTAGAAAAAGCTCATACCTCAAAGTGGCTAGATAAAGTAAAAAAAAGTTTTTATTATGTAGATTGCTCAATTGCTAAAGAAAACCGTAAAGAATTACGGAATTGGCTTGGAGTCTGTGCAAAAGAAAGAGGTCTAAATTTAAATACGGATGGGGCTTATGAACTGATCGAGAGAATAGGGATGAAAAGAAGTTTATTAGAAAAAGCTTTAACCTTGATGGAATTATCGATTGATGCTTCAAAAATGTGGGACAAAAACCAAATTCAAAGTTTTTTTACGGAAGAGCTTGAACATGCTGTTTTTGATTTGACGGATGCATTAGGCAATAAAGACCTAAAAAAAAGCCTTCACTTAATGGACTGGTTTCACAATAGAGGTCGCTCATCGGTAGAATTAATAGGTATTTTAAGAAGTCAGTACCGAAAAATATTGGTGTCTAAAGAACATGAAAATGACCGTGACCCCAAAGTGCTTATGAAGAAACTTAAATTACCTCAATGGCTTTGTGATAAAACTTTGAGTCAAGCGAAGAAATATAATTTACATAAATTGAAGAAAATTTATACTGAACTCCACAATCTTGATAAGGATTTAAAGAGTCTTAAATTAAATGAAAAAGACCAATTTGAAATGTTCATCTTAAAATTATTTTTTGCATAAATTTGGCTAAGTCTAAAACAAATAATGACACTATCGAAGCTGTTTCGCTAGACGAATGGGTTGTTAAACCTGTTTCACTTGATGATTGGAATATAACAGAAGAGAAAAAGCCTGAACCTAAAATTGAAGCTGTTTCGCTAGATGATTGGGTTGTTGAAGCAATTTCTATTGATGATTGGAATGTTGCTGAAGATGAACCAGTCGTTAAAAAAGATATTAAGATTAAACCTGTCGTTCTTGTTAAAAATGACCTAAAAGAAGTTATCAATGCAAAAATTGCAGCTTCTGAAAGTTCTGATGAAAATCAACCAGAACCATTAAAACTTTCTGATAGCGATTTAACAGAAAAAGAAACTCCCATAGCATTAAAGAATTCTGATTTAAAAGAAGAAGAAACTGAATCAATTAAAGAAGATCAGGCTGAGCTGTTAATCACACCTGAGAAATCCGATGAATCAGAAATGGAAGATAGCTTCACTGAAATGGAAATTGATTTTTCTGAAGAAGAAGAAATTTCTATAACTGAAGTTATAGAGAACGAAGTAACAAAAGAAATTGAGCAAAGTGTAGATATTGTTTCAGAAGATCATTCAGAAAGATTAAATTTAGAACCTGTTGATTTAGCTCGTGGACATGTCATTGATGAAAAAGCAGTCATTCGTTTAACAGAAGACCATTTATTTATCAATAGCAAACTCGATGTACTAAAGTTAACTGAAGTAAATTTATCTACCTGTTTTGAACCTGTAAAACGCTTAGATGAAACTGATTTATTTATTAATAGTGATGAAACTGTTCTTCGCTTAAGAAGCATAGATAAAAAAGTTAATCACAGGGTTGTGGTTGAATTAGAGAAAACATTTTTTATAGAAAATGAAATTGCATTGAATGAAAATGGTGCCATCATTTTAAAACACGAAGATTTACTCAATCAAGAAACTGAAGAAGATAATCTAGATGCGGCAGAAGAAGATATAGCTGACGAAGCGCCTAAAAAATCAACACGTGTGAAAAGAGCAAAACGCGAAGTTAAAAAAGGTATGTCAGATGCACAAATTGTTCGATATTCAATGTATGTGATCGTTGTCATTATTTTTTTACTGCCATTTACTTTTCATTTTAAATACAGTTGGGAAACCGTTAGCGAAGAACGTTTTGAAGAAGCAAGTAACGAAAGTATGGACTACTTTTTGAAATATAGAACGAATGAAAGTTGGCATAGGTTTTATGGAAGGCAATTATTAGATAGAAATTCTTATGAAAAAGCTGCTGAAGAAAATGGTTTTATGACGTGGCTTTTATACGATAACTCCAAATCTTTGCAACGCGGCGATTCTTATCCTTAAAATTAAAAAACTGCAAAAACATTTCATCTGTAGGCACCCTCATGAGTGAACATTTTTGCTTGTGTTTTATTTTCAACTAATCCATATATGCGATTTTTAGTCTTTCGACAGATAATATATATTTTTTTTCATTAGAATATTTATATTTTTTTATATATTAAATTGAATGAAGTTAAAGATTATTTTTTGTTTTTTTATTATTTGTTTGAAGATTGGGGCATCTGAGCGTTTACCTGATATCATTGATGGGGATACAACAGCTGCGAAAAAAATTAAAGTTGATAAAATTATTAAAAATGATGCGCAATTAAAAATCGAAAAATTAGAACCGATTAATTCTAAATTAACTTTCTTAGAGTTAGAAAATCAAATTGAAAATTTTTCTAATTTAGAAGAAGTGGATAAAATGCGTTTAATTGTATTAATTCATGAATTACAAGGAAAATATGATTCTTCATATATAAAACTTAAATCGATATCGAATAAAAAAGGAGATTTATGGTACCAAATGAAAGATCTTTATTTAACTGAAAAGTTAGGTTTAGAAGAAGAAAAAGCAAATAATGTAAAAAAATTATCTGAACGTATCTTTTCAATGCCTCTAATGGTTAAGGAACTTAAGTTTTGCTCTAAAGTATCTGGATTTGGACAATACACAGAAATAAAAAAACAGAGTTTAGTTAAAAATAAACAAACTATTATTTATGTTGAAATCGATGGTGTATTTCAAAAAAAGAGCAAAGATGGAAATTATGTATCTGGTTTTAATACACACTTTAATGTTGAAGACGAAAGTGGTAAAATTGTTTATCAAAAAAGTGAAAAATCACCTTTTTCCTATAAAACACAATCACTTAAGCGAGACTATTATATTTGGTTGCGCTGGACTCCAGTTTTAATTTCAGGTGAATACAGACTTAACTTTGTACTCGAAGATACCTATAATGGCTCAAAAATTAAAACAAATTTTCGATTTTCGATTTTTTAATTAAAAGCGATGTCTTCTGAGACGTTTTTGAACCAAGCAGAGATATGAAAATCTAATATTTCACGTTTTCACGAATACAGTGAAGTGAAGAAATTTGTTTCTTAGTATACTGATTTTTATATATGAATATTTTATTAAAAATTCTAAGTTTAATTTTTGTTCCGATTTGTGATTTTATTGATCACGAAATAAAAAATTGGAATGAAAGCATGGATATGTTAAAAACTAGAATTAATTTTATCAAAAGGAATTATTATGGAACACTATATACTTATCGCCGGTGCAGTATTGGCCGCAATTGGAATCATTTGCATTATTATCACTGTTTTAGCGATCAACAAATCTAAATTTAAACTAGAAAAGCAAGTCTTAGAAACAGAAAAAGAAAGAGATAATATTCTAGCGCAAGCCAGAATTGATGCTGAAGGGGCTGTAAAAAACCTCAGAAAAGAGTTGGATAAAGAACAAAGTATCGCAATGAAACAATTGCGTAAGAAAGAAAGTGAAGTTGATAAACGCTTTTCTATGGTAGATAGAAAACACGAAAGCTTTGATCAGCGTGAAAAAGAAATCAGTGAATTTGAAAATTCGGTTAAATTAAAGGAAAAAAAGATTGAAGACGAAAGAAATGAACTCAAAAAAATCATAGATCACGAAAAACGCGAACTGACAAAAATATCAGGTTTAACGCCTGAATCAGCTAAAAAAATGTACATCGACCGAATTAAAGAAGAGTTAGATACAGAATCTAAACTTGAAATTACCAAAAAAATAGAACAAATTAAAGAAGATGCCGATGATAAAGCAAGAGAAATCATAGCTGATTCAATGCAAAGGTTAGCTCATGAAGTTACAACAGAAACAACTACTTCTCAAATAGTTCTTCCAAAAGAAGAAATGAAAGGAAAAATCATCGGTAAAGAAGGTCGAAATATTCGTGCTTTTGAAGAAGCAACGGGCGTTGATGTGATTGTAGATGATCATCCAAAACATATTGTTTTATCGGCTTTTGATTCATATCGCCGTGAAATTGCAAAAAGAGCAATGGATAAGCTCATCACCGATGGGCGCATCCACCCTTCTAGAATTGAAGAAGTTGTCAAAGAAATGGAAGAAATCGTCGATGAAGAAACGAGAAAATTAGGTGAACAAAAAATACTCGAAGCCGGATTCACAGATATACACCCTGAGTTAATGAAAACTTTTGGTCGTTTGAAATTTCGTCAAAGTTATGGTCAAAATCAAGTAAGTCATTCTATACAAGTTATGGACCTTTGTGATTATATAGCTCTTGAATTGGGGTTAGATCGCAAATTAGCCAAAAGATGTGGTTTACTTCACGATATTGGAAAAGCAATCGATCAAGGTGAAAAAGGAACACATCCTGCAATGGGCTATGAAATTGCCAAAAAATTCGGTGAAGATAGCATTGTTTTAAATGCGATTGCTGCTCATCACGAAGGTGTAGAGGTTGAGAGTATTTATACTGTTGTTACAGCGGTAGCTGATGCAATTTCAGCGGCGAGACCAGGCGCTCGACGTGAAAGTACGGAAAAATATTTTGAACGTATGGAAAATTTAGAATCCATTGCAAATTCATATAAAGGTGTTTCAAAAGTATTCGCTATGCGAGCGGGTCGCGAGTTGCGCATTTCAGTTGATTCAGGTTCAGTAAGCGATACTGAAGGCGTTATGTTATCGAGAGATATTGCAAAACGCATAGAAAAAGAATTAACGTATCCGGGTGAAGTGAAAGTAACTTTAGTTAGAGAAACTCGCTTTGTAGAGTATGCAAGGTGAAAAATCACCTTATAATTAATTAGAACAATTAAAATCACAGAAAAAAATGATCACAGCAAATAATGTAAAAAAAGGTATAGCACTTAAATATCGCAATGATGTATTCGAAATTGTAGACTTTTCACATGTGAAACCGGGAAAAGGTTCTGCTTTTGTTAAGTTAAAACTTAAGAGTATGACAACAGATAGAACGCTAGAAGACACAGTTCGCCCTGAAGATAAGCTTGAAGATCTCTACATGGATGAAAAAAAGTTTGAATTTTTATATTCACAACTCGATAAATTCGTTTTTATGGATCTAGTTACTTATGACCAAGTAGAGTTAGAAAAAGATTCTATTAAAAATGTTCTTCCCTACTTAAAAGAAAATATGGAAGTTACAGCAAAAGAGTCCGAAGGCAAACTATACAATATACATTTACCAAATTCAGTAGAGTTAATCATTAAAGAAACAACTCCGAATTATAAAGGTGATACAAGTGGTGGGGGAAAACCAGCAACACTTGAAACAGGTGCAGTGGTCAATGTTCCCTTTTTCTTAGAAGAAGGTGAACTCATAAAGGTTGATTCTCGCACAGGCGAATACTTAGGTAGAGCAAAGGAGTAAACGATGATAGGTACACCTCAAATCATATGTATTATTGTAGTGGTTGTATTGCTTTTTGGTGCAAAACGAATTCCTGAATTAGCAGGTTCGATAGCTAAAGGTATTAAGGAATTCAAGAAAGTTGGTAAAGAAAGTGATGATAAAGAAGTGATCACTGATAACAAAAGTGAATCGAATAAAGAAAAAGATAAATCTTAAATAGATTATTAATAACGCTTTAGCGTTTTATTTGTTATTTCTTTATAGATTCAATAGTAGTATAACGCATTGCATGTGCCATGGCGTAAGCACCTAAATACGGCAAATCAATACCATCTGGTATAAATTTTTTAACCACTTCGCTATCACCGCCTGTGATAACCAATACATCTGGTTTAAATTCATTTTTAAGTGCTGTTATGGTACTATTTAACAATTTAAACCATCCACACGATACAGCTTGTTCGGTATTTTTAGCTGGATAGTTGCTATAATTATCTTCAAAAACTAGTTCTTGATTTATTTTTTTCATGGCCTCTTTGTAATTTTTTAATCCTAAACTAATTAATCCACCTTTAAATTCATTGTTTTCGATAAAATCAATAACCAATGCTGACCCTGTGCTAATTAGTAAAATTGATTTATTGGGAAAATATAAACTTGCTCCATAGGACTGCGCTAAGCGGTCAACTCCAGTTCTTTCTGATGTCTTACTTTTGATGGGTACGCGAATATCTTTACCTAATACACACGGTTCACAGCTAGGAAGTAAAGTCTTTAAATGAGCTAAAACCCTTTGGTTTTGATGCTGGTTGGTGCCAATCAACAAAAACTCTAAATCATTTTCAAAACTTTGTAAAGCCTCTGGCCATTCAAAGGGTTTATTTAAAACAATGAAATGTTTTGAAACTTTATTTTGAAATAAGCTAAATTTTGTTCTTGTGTGACCCGCATCAATGATGAGGAGTTGTTGTTGGTTCATCGCTGGGCCGGAACATTAGGAAAATCGTCCATTTCAAAATAAATGATCATTTTCCTATTATTTTTATCCACTTTTTCAACTTTTACCCGTCTATCTGTAGGGGTCAGTTTATCATATAACTTTTGGCCATCGGCTACTGATTTTACAGGTTGGTCGTTGATGTGCGTTACAATATCGCCATTGGCAAAATTGTACTTTTTTAAGAGTGGGTCATCGACCATAAAGTCAATTTTAATACCCACAGCATTGCCATTGTTGTCGTAGGCCGGATTAGCATTGATGTCTGAGAGGAGTTCAAGTTTTCTTTTTTCGAGCTTATTTTTATCTGCATCTGATATGGCGTAGCGTTTATCTTCTTCGCCTTTGTTGTACTCAATAATATTGATTCCGTATTTTTTATCGAATGATTTATTTCTTGTGCGAGGAACAATTCTAAATTGATTTTTTTTACTTTTTTTAGCAGCTGGGTCCCCTTTGGGTTGTTGCGGTTTATGCACCGCAGGACGTAAAATGGCAGATGGAATGGCTTTTCTCGGAGGGGTATAAGCAAATTTAATCGCTGTTTTTTTCAATTCTAATTTTTGTTCTAAACCGCGTTTATCCTTAACGATGACATAGCTTTGAGTAATTTCATGGATATGAGCCTCTTGATCGATATCCATGATTTTCTCACCTTTAAAATAAGGATGGCCAAAAAAGCGTTCTGCTTTGATAAAAGCGACGTGTCTTTGAGATTCTTCGTTGTAGGCGATAAAGGTTAATGTGATGGGTAAATTTAACTTTGTAGGTAGTGGAGGAGGTGGCGGTGTTTTAGGAGTATTATTTTGAACAGGAATGTTTCTTTTTGGTGGTGGAGGAGGTGGTACATCGATTTTAGTTAAAAAAGCCAATGCGTTCATTAATTTTTGTTCAGACATGCGCTGAGCTTCATCAATATCATCTATTTCTGGGTCACTTGGAATCCATTCTCTAACCTTTGGTACAGAAATCTTGGTTGTGGCAGTTTTATAAGTATAAAAGCCACATATCCCAGCGCTACAAAGGGCTAAGGTCCAACTCAAGTTTCTAATTTGGCTAAGTTTCAAGTGTTTTAAAAATTAATGTTATGTACATAAAATGAATAGGATAGCTAAAGTATAAATATTTGACCATCTTTACAATTTGTGAATATCTTTTAATCCGAATTCGGAAGGGTGAAACGATAAATCTAGCTCATAATACAACAAACTTGCCAAAAGAATGCGTTTTGTAAACTCCTCGACCCCAAAAAATGAGTAACATAAGGTACGGAGATACGTAATGAGTTTTGAATTAGTCGAGATAGGTCCATGTAAAAAGAGGGCTGAATTTGACCTTACTTCTAAAGACGTTCAAGAAAGTTTTGATGAAGTTTATGGCGAAATATGTGAAACAATTAGTTTCCCTGGTTTCAGAAAAGGTAAGGTACCTAGATCGCTCATCGCTAAAAAGCATGGTAAGGATATCGTTGGTGAAGTAAAAGAAAAACTCATTAGCAAAACTTTTTATGCCATGATCGATGAACAAAAACTCGATATAATTAGCCAGCCTAGTTTTGACGAAAAAGAAAAAGAATTCACAGAAGGTGAAGGATTTACATACAGTGTTTCTTTTGAAATCAAACCTGAGTTTGAATTGCCTGATTATAAAGGCATCACTCTAGCAAAAGAAGATAAAGAAGTAACAGATGAAAACATCAATGAAACTCAAGAAAACTTATTAAAAAGTCATGCTAAACTTCAAGAAGTAGAAGAAGGCATCGCATTAGAAGATTACCCAACTTTAAGTTTAAATGTTGAAGACGAAAGTGGCGAAGTAGTTCATCACAATCACTCTTTTATGTGTGCATTATCTTCAAACCGTCTCGATATTTTTGAAATTGAAAAATTGAGCGATGAATTATTAGGCATGAAAAAAGGTGATGAAAAAGAAATCAGCTATGAAGTACCTGCTGAATTCCCAGCTAACGAAGAAATTGCTGGTAAAAAAGTAACACTTAAGGTAAGTGTTGATGATGTTAAAAGAGCCGTTGTACCTGAATTTAACGAAGAGTTCTTAAAACAACTCGGCTTTGAAACAGAAGAAGAGTATAGAAATACACTTAAAGATATGCTTGAAAAAGAATTTGAGAAAAACACACGCGAAGATCTTAAAAACCAAATTTACGACTATTTAAATGAAAAAGTCGTTACTGATTTACCAGAAGATACTATCAATCAACATAGTGAGTATTTAGTGAATACTAAAGTGATGGAAATGATGAGATCAGGTGTTCCTCAAGCAGAAGCAGAGGCTAAAAAAGAAGAGTTGCAATCCGATGCTATCGATTCTGCTAAAAAAGAAATTAAAGTAGGTTTTACTTTGAGTAAAATTGCTGAAGCTGAAAAAGTTCTCGTTACAGAGCGTGAAATTTCAAACAGAATTGTGCAATTGGCATCACAAAGACAAATGGCTCCAGAAAAACTTAAAGAAGAGCTAGAAAAAAATCACGAAGTATCAGCTTTACGTAGTCAAATCAAAGAAGAAAAAACCATTGATTATTTAATCAAAAAAGCAAAATTCGACGAGAAAAAAGCAGAGGTAAAAAAAGAAACAAAGAAAAAACCAGCTGCAAAAAAAACTGAAACTAAAGCTAAAAAAACAACTAAAAAAAAGGCTAAAGAAGAATAATGAGTTTATTTGTACCCTACGTCATTGAAAATAAAGGTCGTGGTGAACAAGTATACGATGTTTGGACGCGCTTATTAAAAGACCGCATTATTTTTATTAATACAGAAATTAACGATGCTAGTGCAAGTGTTATCATTGCTCAATTGTTGTATTTAGCTAGTGAGAGTGCTGAGCAAGAAATAAAGCTTTACATTAACTCTCCAGGTGGCTCGGTAACAGCGGGGCTTTCTATTTACGATACCATGCAGTATATTAAATGCGATATATCAACCTTTTGCATGGGACAAGCAGCTTCAATGGGTGCATTTTTATTAGCAGGTGGAACAAAAGGAAAGCGCTATTCCTTACCTCACGCAAGAATCATGATGCATCAACCATGGGGTGGTGTACAGGGAACAGCTCAAGATATTACGATTCATGCTGATGAGATTTTAAAACTCAAAGGTGAGCTCAATAAAATATTAGGCTTCCACTGTGGAAAAGATCCAGAACAAATTGAAAAAGATTGCGATAGAGACCATTTTATGTCACCAGAGTTTGCGGTAGAATATGGAGTTATCGACGAAGTATTGGTTCCTGGATTTGATGAAAAAAAATAGCCTTTAAACAAGCTTAAATGGCTAAAAAAAGAACAACCACTGAAGAATTTTGTTCTTTTTGTTATAAATCAACAAATGAAGTAGAGCGATTACTTGCAGGCCCAGCGGGTGTAAATATATGTAATGAATGTGTTATCGTGTGTTCTGATATTATGGATACCCAGGGTAATATCGTCGATAAAAAAACAAAAAGCAAAAGTGGTAAATTTAAATTTCCAACACCTGAAGAGATTTGTAAAGAATTAGAT
>Ga0222717_10002334_pt1 | contig 14755 bp, 13 predicted proteins | sample C33_18DmetaG_FD_165053 | JGI IMG/M metagenome (GOLD analysis project Ga0222717, IMG submission 165053) | Estuarine water microbial communities from San Francisco Bay, California, United States - C33_18D | ecosystem: Environmental > Aquatic > Marine > Unclassified | place: USA: California...
TGGTGTATACCCTTGGACAGTTGCAAAATATAATTTGGATGGTAAAGATCCTCGTAAATGTAGAATTAGGATTACAGCTCTTGACTTGCTAGGAAATAAAGGATCCGATGTCTCTGATGTTTTTGCACTAGACAGTATAGCTCCAGTAACCAAAATCAAAATTAGAAGATGGCAGGATGATGCTGAAGGCATGGCAGAGAAGAGCATTAAAAATAACATTAAATTAGCTCCTCAGCAAGGATTGATGAGAACGCCTGATAAAACTGTTGATGAGTACCTTTCAGAAGCTGTGGCTGCATTGAACATGAAGGACTATTTTACTGCTGAAAATATGGCGAAGAAAGCGCTGGATATTGATCCAAATAATTATATGGTACATGCACTTTTTGGTCGTGTTTACTTAAAACAAGAAAAGCGTACAAAAGCAATCAACTCTTACGCTCGTTCAATTGAGTTAAATAATAACTATCAAACGAGTCATATTGGTTTAGGTATTAGCTATTTTGAAACTGGTCGTGCTGTTGCAGCGGAAGATAATATGAAAGCTCGTACTTATTTCAAAAAAGCTGCATTAGAGTATGAAGCAGCTGTTGGCATACTTCCTGACACATGGGATGAACATTTTAACTTAGGTTATATCTACGCTCGCTTGCAACGTTATGAAGACGCAATAGCTTACTTTACTAAAGCTCTTCCATTAAGTCAAGATAATGGTGATGCATACTGGTTTTTAGGTCAAGTTTATGAAAAATTAAACAATTTTCCAGAAGCGTTAAAAAATTATGAGCTATCAGTGAAGGCTTATAAGCCAGGCTCTACGATTGAGCAAAAAGCGAAGTTCAAAGTGCGTGACTTAAAAGAGAAAATGTCTAAATAGACTTTAATTTTTATTATATGAAAAAAGCCCGTTCGAAAGAATGGGCTTTTTTTTTGTTTACTATCTACTGAGTTAGACTTTAAAGGATTTTTCTGCTACCTATGTTTAGGCGTTAAGGTAATAAAGGATATCCTTAACTGCATCTTCAAGGCTCCTTTCGTTACTCTTGATTATTATTTCTGGATTAAGAGGGGCTTCGTAGGGTGAATCTAAACCTGTGAAATGTTTAATTTTTCCAGCAATTGCTTGTTTGTATAGTCCTTTTGGATCTCTTTTTGCGCAAATATCGAAGGGGCAGTCGATAAAGACTTCAACAAAATCCTTTCCGAGAAGTGAGCGAGCAGCATCTCTATCGCTAATGAAAGGGCTAATAAATGAACATAGTACGATGGTTCCTGAATCAACAAATAATTTGCTCAACTCAGCAATTCTGCGAATGTTTTCTCTGCGGTCAATATCTGAAAACCCAAGATCTTTACAGAGACCATGACGTATATTATCGCCATCAAGAGTGTAAAGATGCCGTTTTTCTTTGTGTAGGGTTTCAGCGAGTGCCTGAGCAATGGTAGACTTCCCAGAGCCGCTAAGTCCTGTAAACCACAAGCATACCCCTTTTTGATTTAAAAGAGATTCGTGATCTTCTCGTTTGATAGTTGTGGGGTGCCAAACAATATTCTCACTTTTGCTCAAGTTATTGTTTTGTAGATTCTTTTATATCGTCAAAAAGTTTAGATACACACTCATCTTCATTGAGCTCTGCTGTTTTAAAAACATATTCAGAATCTTCAGGAGCTTCGTAAGGTGATGTGATTCCTGTAAAATCTTGAATCTCTCCTTTGGCAACTTTTGCATAAAGACCTTTAGGGTCGCGTTCTTTACATGTTTCTAAATCACAATCTACGTGTACCTGAATAAAATCATTTTCAGGAAATAGTTCTCGAACAAATTTGCGATCTTTGTCATAAGGGGAAATGAAAGGGCATAAGACAATGGCCCCAACTTCATAAAAGAGTTTAGCCACTTCTCCAACGCGTCTGATGTTTTCTCGTCTATCATTTTCGCTAAACCCAAGGTCACCACATAGTCCATGACGAATATTATCGCCATCAAGCATAACGGTTCTTAGCCCATGATCAAAAAGTTTTTTCTCCAGTGCACGGGCAATCGTAGATTTTCCTGCAGCAGAAAGACCTGTGAACCAAATAACTTTAGCTTTGTGTCCGTTGCGATTTTGTCTATCGATTTTTGAAACGCGGCCTTCTTCCCACTTAACGTTATCAGACTGCGCACGCTCAATGTGGTCTTTTTTTGTTTTGGTAACTTCGTCGCGTATCATACCGGCAGCCACTGTAATCTTTGTGTCTGGATCTATGAGAATAAAATTCCCATTTTTCCTGTTGTTTTTGTACGGATCAAAAAAGATAGGGGCAGCAGCTTGGATGCGTACTCTTCCAATTTCATTTAATGAAAAGCTATCAGTTTCTTGGCGGTGTAAAGTTTCCATATCCACTTTATAGGGTACTTCTTTTATAAATGCCCGGACTTCACGTGTATTATGGCGTAGAATGTAGTGTTTGCCAATTCTCAAATTATCTTCAACCATCCAGCATAGCATTGCATCAAAATTTGGGCTTACTTTTGGTAAATTATTGGAGCGAACAATCATATCGCCACGACTAATATCTATTTCATCATTAAGTGTTAATGTGATAGCTTGAGAAGCAAAAGCTTCGTCGATTTGCCCATCGTATGTTTCGATTGCTTTGATAGTAGAAGTTTTGCCAGAAGGGAAAACTTTAATTTCCTCACCTTTTTTTATTGTGCCAGATTCAACTCTGCCTGCAAACCCTCTGAAATTTAAATCGGGTCGAATGACATATTGAACAGGGAATCTAAAGTCGACTAAATTTTGATCTGAAGCAATATAAACTTCTTCAAGGTGTTGTAATACTGTGGTTCCATTAAACCATGGCATTTGATCACTTTTATCGACAACATTATCACCGTTGAGTGCAGATATAGGTATGAAAGTGATGTCTTGTATATTCAGTTTTTTAGCGAAGGATTTGAAACTAGTAACAATGTCGTTGTATACATCTTCAGAATAATCCTTGAGATCCATTTTGTTAACTGCCACCAATAAGTGAGGTATGCCCAATAATGATGCAATGAAAGCATGGCGTTTTGATTGAGTTTGTACTCCTAAACGAGCATCGATTAAAATGATGGCTAGGTCTGCCGTTGATGCACCGGTGACCATATTGCGAGTATATTGAACATGCCCAGGTGTGTCAGCAATAATAAACTTTCTTTTAGGTGTTGCGAAATAACGGTATGCTACATCAATAGTGATGCCTTGTTCTCTTTCAGCGCGTAAACCATCCGTTAGGTGTGCTAAATCAATACCTTCTTCGCCTTTGAGTTTATTGCTTTTTTCTAAAGCTTCTAATTGATCTTCGAAGATACTTTTGCAATCGTATAGTAATCTGCCAATTAGTGTGCTTTTTCCATCGTCTACGCTACCACATGTAGTGAAGCGAAGAAGTTCCATGTCGAGGTAACTATCTTTTGTGTTTTCAGTCATTAGAAGTATCCTTTTTTCTTACGATCTTCCATCGCTGCTTCGGAGCGTTTATCATCTGCTCGTGTGCCTCGTTCTGTCGTTCTTGCTGAAGCAACCTCGTTGATGATATCGTGCAAATCGGTTGCTGGTGATTCAACAGCACCTGTGCAGGTCATATCGCCGATGGTTCTGAAACGAATAATTTTCTTTTCCCATTTTTCGCCTTCTAATAAAGTGATATGTGGGCATTTACCTAAGTAAGTGCCATCTCTGTAGACAACTTCTCGTTCATGAGAAAAATAAATATTAGGAAGGTCAATGTTTTCTAAAAGTATGTATTGCCATATATCCATCTCAGTCCAATTTGAAATAGGAAATATGCGAAAGTGTTCGCCTTTATTTTTCATTCCATTGTAAAGGTTCCAAAGTTCAGGTCTTTGATTTTTTGGGTCCCATTGACCAAACTCATCTCTAAAGGAAAAAAAGCGCTCTTTGGCACGAGCTTTTTCTTCGTCACGTCGCGCTCCACCCATGGCAGCATCAAATTTATGTTCAGCTAAAGAATCTAACAAGGTAGTTATTTGCAAACCATTGCGACTTGGGTTGGGTCCTGTTTCTTCTTTACATCTACCAGAATCGATGGAGTCTTGTACGCTGCCTACGATGAGTTCTGCATTGAGTTCTGAAACGAGTTTATCTCTAAACTCAATTGTTTCTTCGAAGTTGTGACCTGTGTCGACATGCAGTAGTGGAAAAGGAAGTTTGCCTGGAGAAAAAGCTTTTCTCGCTAAATGGGTCATCACGATGGAGTCTTTGCCTCCAGAAAATAATAGCACAGGGTTCTCAAATTGAGCCGCTACTTCACGAAGCACGTAGATGGACTCTGATTCAATTTCTCGTAAATGATTTAGATGGTATTCGCTCATTAAAAATAAGATATTTGGGGTGGTGAATACTAAAAGTGTTGTGATATTGGCAATTGTAGCAAAATGAATTCATTCTTGTTATTTTTTTTCATAGTTAGGCTGGAATTCTACAAAATACTTGTTCAATTGCTTTTTCGTGGACTGTTTAGATAGATTCCCGCTGTGAAGGTGAACAAGGTCTATATCATTTGAAGCTAATTGACAATAATCAAGGATTGATCTTGTCCGAAGTTGCTGAGGACAACATTTGAAAAATTTCATTGAAAAGTCTCTTATAGCAAAATCAGAAAGTTTTTCCATACCTTGTTTTTTTCTACTATAACCTACAAATAAATATGGGCTTGATGAAGATCTTAGCTTTAGCCAATCTTTTACTGCTTTAAGTGCAGTAGGGTTTAAGTGGAGTAACCGACTTTTTTTTATATTTCGAATAACAATTCCTTCAGTTATGATATCGTCTAATTTTATGTTTGTGATTTCACTGCGTTTGAGAGCGTTACTCAGCAGAAGAATCGCTATAAGTCTGTTTCGAGAACGTAGAGTTTGATCGGATATTTTTGAGATTTTATCAAAACCTTCAGTGATATTCTCTATCTGTATATTGGTTTTTTTCGGTGAAATATCCTCTATAATTTTAATGTTTTGAGCAGGATTATCAGATAAACAATCATTTTTAATAAGCATTTTAAACATGGCGTTGAGGCATGATAGACGTTGACTTTTTGTGTTTTGAGAAATGTTTGTAGTTGGTCGCCCCGGTTTGTTTTTTCCAGAGTTAGGGCTGAGGAAATTTAAAAATTTGGTGACATCTTTTTCATTGCAAGTCTCGATATTTTTTACAGAGCCTATGAAATTAATAAAATCGCTTGTTGTTTTACCATAGCTGATGCTGGTGTTTTTGCTGTAAGATTCTAGCCAAAATTGAATATGGTAAGAATATCTATGTTCATGATCAATCATAATAATTATAATATGTATTTTTATAATTAGTCAAAATGATAAATATTTAATATTATAATTAGTCAATATGCTAAATTTATATTATTTTATAATATAACCTATTTTAAAACAGCATATTAACTTTTAGCATGGTTATTTCTTTATTATTTATAATTATTTTAAATTAAGGAGAAAACAATGACTACAACATGTGCACCATTTTTTAGCGAAAATAGACAAATATATAGAGATTTATTTGAACCATTTACGGAAAGTGGGGTTTATAATCCTGCTGTAAATGTTAGTGAAAATGAATCAGAATACATCATTGAGGCAGAAGTTCCTGGTGTTAAAGAAGAAGAAATAAGTATCAATTTCAAAGATAACATTTTGAAGCTATCGGCTAAACACAGCGAAGAAAAAAGAAATAAAAATGAATACCTTCGCTATGAAAGACGATATGGATCGTTTGAGAGAAGTTTTAAATTTCCTGGAAATTTAGAATCAGAAAATATTTCAGCAAAATATGAAAATGGGATTTTGATCGTTACTGCAAAAAAATCTGAAGAGAGTAAAAGCAAAGAAATACCAATTTCAAAATAAATATTTAAAGATACTTTTAAATCACTCTAGATGAAGCCTCTAGAGTGATTTTTTTTTGTAAAAAATGTATTCTTGTGATAATATTTTAAAGTGATCTCTATATAAATGTCAGTTAAAGTTAAATCGATAACCATTTTTCCAATTAAATCCCTTGATGGTTGTTTAGTAACAAGTTCAGGTTTTACTAAAAGAGGAAGTTTGCAATTTGATCGTGAGTATGCATTGGTAGACAGTGACCATAAAATGATCAATGCAAAAAAATATGCGTCGATTCAGAAGGTTCGTTCTTCCTTTAGCTTAGGTGAAAGAAAAGTTTCTATCAGTGCACCTAATTTTAAGAATGAAATTTTTAATTTAAATGAAAATAATCAACTACTAAATGAGTGGTTTAGTGAATACTTTAAGCAATCAGTTTCTCTGGTTCGTAATTGCGAGATTGGTTTTCCCGATGATGTAGATGCATTTGGTCCGACCTTGTGTTCGACAGAATCATTACGCGCAATTTCAGATTGGTATGGAGGTGAAAATGTTGAACTTATTCGCAAACGCTTTAGGTGTAATATCGAAATTGAAGGATGCCCTGCTTTTTGGGAAGACCATTTAGTTGGAAAAAAAGGAACAGAGCCCTCTTTTAAAATAGGTGAAGTTGATTTTAAAGCAGTGAATATTTGCCAAAGGTGTGTGGTTCCTACCCGAAACCCTGTGACGGCAGATGAGAACAATGAGTTTATAAATCTGTTTAAAAGGCAAAGAGAAAATGCAATTTATTCCAAAACATCCATGACTCAATTTAATCACTTTTATCGCTTTTCAGTAAATACAAAAACAAACAATTCGTATCATAAAAAAATTACCATAGGAGATGATCTATGGTCTGAATTAAAAACGGTATCTAAGGTGTTGTTTTAGTTTGAATAGATTCTTGTTTTTAATAATATATACTTACAATAATATTTTTATCTAAGATTATTTTTTTTGGAAAAAGCTTTTATACACCCTAGCTCTATCGTTGAAGATGGAGCAGAAATCGGAGAGAATACTAAGGTCTGGTTATATTCTCATATCATGTCAAAAGCTACCATAGGCAAGAATTGCCAGATTGGACAGAATTGTTATGTGGGTTCAAAAGTAAATATAGGAGATGGTGTTAAGATTCAAAACAATGTTTCTGTATATGAGAATGTAGAAATAGAAGACGATGTGTTTTTAGGGCCATCGATGGTGTTTACTAACGTGGTTAATCCTCGCAGTTTTATTTCCCGAAAACACGAGTTTAAAAATACAAAGGTAAAAAAAGGTGCTACTGTTGGAGCCAATGCAACGATTGTATGTGGTATCACACTTGGAGAATATTCCTTTATTGGCGCTGGGGCAACAGTAACAAAAGATATAAATGATTTCGCATTAGTTGTCGGTGTACCTGCAAAACAAATAGGCTGGGTTTGTATATGTGCAGTGCAATTAGAAGAGCAAAATAAAGGTTTTGCATGCCCGGATTGCAAAAAAAAATATATACGAACATCTGAAGGAATTGAATATGTCGAATGATACTGTTTTGCGTTTTGCTCTGATTGGGTGTGGCCGAGTATCGGGAAAACACATTGATGCAATTGATCGACTAGAGGGAGCTGAGTTAGTTGCTATTTGTGATTTAGATAAAGAAATCCGCAAAGAGAAAGGTGAAGAATTGAAAATATCTACTTATGATGATTATCATAAAATGCTAAAAGAAGAAAAAATAGATGTGGTAAATGTTCTCACAGAAAGTGGCTCTCATGCTGAAATTGTAACCGATATAGCAAAATATAAAAAGCACATTGTGGTAGAAAAACCTATGGCCTTAACGTTATCTGATGCAGATGCAATGATTCGGGTTTGTGATGAGAATAATGTTAAATTATTTGTGGTTAAACAAAATAGATATAATTTGCCTATCCAAAAATTACGCGAAGCCATAGAGCAAAAAAGGTTTGGTAAATTAGTAATGGGAACGGTTAGAGTAAGATGGTGTAGAGATCAAAATTACTATGATCAAGCATCGTGGCGAGGTACCTGGGCCCACGATGGAGGTGTTTTTTCAAATCAAGCTTCTCACCACGTTGATTTATTGGAGTGGATGATGGGTGATGTAGAAAGTGTTTTTGCCAGAACTGAAACCATGTTAGTTGATATTGAAACAGAAGATACGGGTGTCGCTGTATTAAAGTTTCAAAATGGAGCTTTAGGCGTCATTGAAGCAACAACAGCTACGAGGCCAACCGATTTAGAAGGCTCGATTACGATCATGGGAGAAAAGGGGACCGTTGAAATTGGTGGTTTTGCCGTCAATGAAATGAAAGTTTGGAATTTTTCTGATAAATTAGAAGGTGATAATGAAGTCTTAGATAAATATAGGGAAAACCCTGAAAATGTTTATGGTTTTGGCCACTTTGAATATTTGCGACATGTGATAGAGTGCATCAAACATCGAGAACGAGCTCTTGTCGATGGCCTAGAAGGTCGGCGTTCACTTGAATTGATCAATGCAATTTATGAGTCTTCTGAAACGGGAAAAGATGTTAACCTAAGATTCAAACCAAAACGTTGTCGTTTGGGAGAAAAAAACACTTAAAATTTTAAATTTAAGTGTAAAAATAACTTTATCCTCTGGAAAATAATGGGAATGGGTTAAATTCTCATCTTTGAATTGTAAAAAATAATTATGCGACTAAAAGAACTATCAAATTTTGCTTTTCTCAGTGTTTTTTGTTTAATACTAACTTCGTGTTATTGTTCAAATGTAAAAACAAATAAATATTCGGAAAAATTGACTAGTGGTGATGATTTAGTAGATATTCAATCGAAAGGGATAATCAGGTTCGGTGTCAAAAGGCATGCACCCCCTTTCAGTCAAAAAAATAATGAAGGTGACCTAGAAGGGTTTGATATTGATATTGCTAAATCGATTGCTATTAATTTGGGCTTGGATTTAGAGTTAGTGCCTCTTGATTCAAAAGACCGCATACCTTATTTAAAAGATCACACCGTTGATGCTGTGATTGCAACAATGACAGCAACAAGGAAAAGAGAGAAAGCTATCGATTTCACATTTTCATACTATGAAGATGGGCAAGGTTTGATTTGTAAAAAAGACTCACTAATCATGAGTTATAAAGATTTAAAAAACAAAAAAGTAGGAGCAGCAGCAGGAACAACGTCATTTAACAATATGGGTCAAGTACAACCAGAATGTTCAATGGTTGCTTTTAAAAACTACAACGAAGGATTAACAGCTTTACTCGAAGGTAAAATCGATGCGTTCACAGGTGATTATTTAGTTCTCAAAGGCTTAAAGCACAATCATAAACAGTCAGATAATTTAGAGGTTAGAGGTGACCGTTTCACTGTAGAGCCTTACGGCATTGCCGTGCGACAAAACCAATCTAATTTTCGTGACCGTTTGGAGAAGGTTCTCGCAGAATTATGGGAAAATGGAACTTGGGAAAGCATTCACGAGAAGTGGTTAGGAGAAGATACTGCTTATCGCAGTAATGATGATTTTAAAATGCAAGGTTTCTAAACGGAATCTGGTCTGATGGATCAGTTAAAATTTAATCCAGTTTCAGCAGTTTTCGCCGGTGCGATATCCGGTATTGTTACACTTACCTATAGTGTTTCATATGCAGCACTTATTTTTTCAGGACCACTTAACCCTTACTTTTCAGTAGGTATTAGTGTTGCTTTGATCAGTGCAGCACTGATTGCATTTATTGTCGCTTTAGGAAGTTCATTTTCTTTTTCAATAGCTGGACCTGATTCGAATGCTTCGGCCATTATTGCATTGATGACCAACGCGATGGTGGTGTCATTGGCAGGTGACCCTGAAGCGATGCTATCAACTGTTGTCGCTTCCATTGCTTTTAGTTCTGTGGTAGTAGGTGTTTTTTTATTTACTGTGGGTAAACTAAAACTTGGTTATTTTGTGCGTTTTATTCCCTACCCTGTATTGGGTGGTTTTTTAGCGGGAACTGGTTGGCTGATCACTACTGGGGCGTTTAAGGTGATGACAGGACAAACTTTTGAGTTGAGCAATATTATTGTATTTTGCGAAATAGATCATGTTAAACATTGGGCACCAGGAGTGTTATTTGTCATCGTCGTTATGTTTGTATCGAGCCGCATAAAACATTATTTAACATTCCCATCGTTATTATTACTGGCAATTTTAATCACACATATTTTTATTCATTTTTCGGGTATGTCATTATTGAATGCAAGTGAAGGTGGGTGGTTGTATAAATCTTTTGAATCAAAACCTTCTTTGAATGTATGGTCGAGTATATCTGTTAGTAAAATTGAATGGGACTTGATTTGGGGTCAGATGGGGAATATTTTAGCGATGATAGCAGTCGTGATTATTACAATCTTATTAAATGCAACGGGTATAGAGTTAACCTCAAAAAAAGATGCGGATTTAAATAAGGAGCTTTCTTCTGCTGGGATAGCAAATGTTATCACGGGGTTATGTGGTGGCATGATTGGTTATCTTTCGATAAGTCGCAGTATGTTGAATTTTAAAGCAGGTGGTTTTAAACCATTATCGGGTATTTGTGCGGCTCTTTTTTGTGTGATGATTTTTGTTTTCGGAGCCTCTTTTCTAAGTTATTTGCCAAAATTAGTGTTGGGCGGATTGCTGTTGTATCTGGGTACAGGTTTATTAAAAGAATGGGTTGTCGATGCTTTTTTTAAATTGTCTAAAATGGACTATTGTTTAGTTGTGGCTATATTGATTGTTATCGCAACAGCCGGTTTTTTACAAGGGGTATCATTTGGAGTCCTTATTTCTGTTGTGCTTTTTGTTGTGAATTACAGCCGTATCGATATTGTTCAGCATGAACTTTCTGGTGCTAACCATCGCAGTACATTTGTTCGCTCTATGCCTGAGCAAACAATCTTGAATAAAGAAGGTGGTGCGATGTATATTTTGAATTTACAGGGTTATTTGTTTTTTGGCACGGCGAATAATTTACTGGAGAGAGTTAAGCAAAAAATAAAAGATGAAGGAGACTTAATCAAATATGTGATTTTAGATTTTAGATTGGTAACGGGGTTGGATTCATCGGTAACATTGAGTTTTACAAAGATACATCAAGTGACTTCAGAAGTTGGTATTAAAATATTCTTAACTCATCTGGATGAATCGATAGCTCACCATTTTGAAGACGCAAAACTGGTTAATGATAAAGACTTTAGGTTATTTCCTTCATTAGATCATTGTGTGCAGTGGTGTGAAGATGATTTGATTGAAGAGCATGGCTCTGATGACCTATCTGCAAAAAACCATTTTCAAGACCAACTCGAAACGATGTTTTTAAAAAAAGAACAAACCGAAACTTTTATGAAGTATTTAAAATGCATTAATGAAAAAAAAGGTTCTTATATAATGCGTCAGGGGGATCCGGCTGACTCTATGTATTTTGTTTCTTCAGGGATAGTTACTGCACTTTTAGATTTGCCAACAAAACAAATCCGTCTGATTTCGATGGGTTCAGGAACTGTTTTCGGAGAAATGGGCCTGTATACAAACGCTCCTAGAACAGCGGCGATAGTAGCAGACGAAGATACGGTGTTATTTGAGCTCAATAGAGAACAGTTGGAAAAAATGCAAAAAGAGGAACCTAGTATTTCAACAGCTTTACATTATTTTATCATTTCACTTTTATCTGAACGCATAGCACTATCTAACAAAAAAGTGCAAATGTTGTATTAAAAACCCATTGATGAAATTTTTATTTTATTGTTTGGTATCGATAATTTTAACCTTCGATGTGTATGCTGAAGGTGATAAAAAACTCATAACACTACCTGAAAATATTTATTTTGAAAATATATATTCTGGGGAAAGAGTGCTTAAAAAGATATATGTTACAAACATCTCTGCAAATGTTGTTTTGATCAAAGAGGTGAAAACATCTTGCGGTTGCACCACAACAGATATCTCTAGTAAAGTTATTGAACCAGGAGAAAAGGTTAAGCTTCAAGTGGCTTTGAGTACATCTGGAAAGTCTGGAAAAATATCGAAATCCGTGAGGATTTATTTAGAAGGTCAACGAGGTTACTATAGAACGAATATAAGTGGAGAAATAAAAGTAATGCCCAAAAAGCATATGGCGATGAAGGGAAATATATTTGAAGGAAAATGTGTGGAGTGTCATGTGAAGCCTGCTGAAAACAAATTAGGTCACGAGTTGTATCTAGGTGTTTGTGCATCATGCCATGGCGTTTTTATGGAAGGGCATAGTGCACCTCAGTTAAAAATAAAAAAATATAAAGAAAAAGAATTGTATTCATTTATTGCAGATGGGAAAAAAGAAAGTATGCCTGCATTTTCTGAAAAATCAAAGGGCCCACTCAACGATAAGCAGATTAAAAGCCTTGTTGATTTTATTATTTCATTTGAAGATATTAAAAATAAAAAAAGTGCAGAGGGATTGTATCGGCAATTTTGCAGTGCTTGTCATGGTGAAAAACGAGAAGGGGGAGTTGGTCCAGAATTATCAATAAAATCTATGCAGACTTTGGGTAGGGAGAAAATCGATAGAGCACTTGTGAAAGGGATTCCCAATACATTGATGAAACCTTTTCTCGCAAATAAAGGTGGTCAATTAAATAGTAAAGAGATTAGGTTGTTGATTGAATTTTTGCTGGGTAATCCAACAATACGAAAAAAATAAAATTAACCTAATTCTGTTTGGAAATATTTTAAAATATTATTTGGACTTTCGCTACATACTTTTTTGTACAGTGTGAAGGCATCAGATTTAACTCCAAAGATATACCTTCCTATTTCAGCAAAATAATGTTTGTTCCAACATTGCTCATCTTCAATAGCTAGTTGAAGCATATCGCAATAAAAATTCAAAGCGTTGTTGCTGGAGTTGTTAATTATTTTATCACCATTGAAGTAGGTTCTAATGTCATCGATGAGCCAAGGTGTTTTGATAAGACCTCTCGCGATAACTAAACCATCGCCACATTTAGAGTTTCCCAATTCGATAGCATCTTCTAGTGTGAGAATATCTCCACTGAGAAAAAGTGGAATGTTATTAAATGCTTCTTTGGCATTTTTAAATCGTCTACATCTATGCGATACTTTTTTATAATTTTCGGTGATGGTTCGAAAGTGAATAAAAACAAAATCTATTTCAGATTGTTTCAGTTCGTCAGCAATATTGTAAATGTCGTTTGCATCTTCGTAACCCATTCGTATTTTTACACTTAGCGATATATCTGGACATAAATCCCTAATGCGATTGAGTATCCTTTGCATTTTATTTGGGTTTTTTAATAAAGCACCTCCAGCATCTTTTGAGCAGACGGTTTTGCTGGGACAAGCAAAATTCAAATTAATTCCAGCAATGTTAAAGTTTTCATTAATGAATAAAGCAGTTTTAGCAACCAATTCAATATCTGTACCCATCAATTGAACAATGACAGGCATTTTCTCACAATCAAAAATATGCAAAAACTTGTTCATAGTAGAAAAATTAGGAATACCTGTCGTTACTCTAAAAAAAGGAGTGATCCAAGAGTGAACAAGTTTTTTGCGAACAAGAATTTTGCAAAACACAGGTTCGAGAATACCCTCCATAGGGCCAGGGAATATTCTATCGTGTAAAGTGACTCCTCCTTTTAAAACAAATGGCTCAGAAAATAAATGCAAATTTAGCTAATATAATTTTTAATGCAAATAAATATTATAAACAACGAAAAAATTACAAAAATTAAAATATGAAAAAGTACAAAGAGAAGTATCAAAAATGAAAGTAGCAGATTCAGTATATTTAATCACAACTAAAACCTTATAGATTAGAGAATTACCCAACCACCTCTAAAAACTGTAGATGTGCCCCAGTTGTGTTTAGACAGAAGGGCCGAAGTTCGAGTGCAAATGAGGTGCTCGAAGGTTGACCACAAATGGGTAAAGTTGTGATTTTTATATTATTTATTGATGTTTTGCTTGGATTCCCCCAGTAAATTTATATAATGAAGCTATAAGAGTAGAAATAGATTGAATTATAATAATAGAAAAATAACGTGCCAACATTGCGAAAGAAGAAGTTTTTCTAGAGTTAAAAGAAAAACTTGGATGCGTTTTGTATACAATTCAAAACTATTTCGCTGTGATAATTGTTCAGCCTTTTGTTATGAAATACTTTTTATGAAGTTTTTCAAAAAAATAGATATCAATGAAGTTGTGAGCGCAGAATATATTTCAGATGATACGGGACAACGTAGTGCTGAAAGGCATCGATTACCTTTGAAATTACAAATCCTACAAATTTATCGTGATGGCGAAGAATTAGAATTTAACAAAGATTATCATATTTATTCGTTAAATTTTTCGGCAACTGGCATAGCTATTCGCACTGAGATGCATTTACAAGAGAATGATCAGATATTTTGTAAAGCTGAATACCATGATTTTCATATTGAAGCTTTTGTGAAACGTTCTTTTGTGAATAATGAAAATGGTATTATTTACGGTTGCTCCTTAGCTGGAGGAGGTATGGAAGATTTTACGCAAGCTGTAGCTAAATTACGTGATGAATAAATTTATTACAGGCAATCAAAGATTGCCGTTTAATGCTTTTGCTAATGAAGAAAAAAGTTCCCCACGTTCTTCATAGTTCTTGAATTGATCGTAGCTAGGAGCGGAAGGACTTAGCAGGACGTCGAGATTGGGCACTGAATTCCATTGGGTGGATTTAAAAAAATCGGTTAGGGAAGGATATCTTTTGATGTACACATTACCTAAACCTTCAGGAAAAAGGTTTTGCATTTTACTTATTAAAACCAATGTATGGC
>Ga0222717_10002336_pt1 | contig 14749 bp, 23 predicted proteins | sample C33_18DmetaG_FD_165053 | JGI IMG/M metagenome (GOLD analysis project Ga0222717, IMG submission 165053) | Estuarine water microbial communities from San Francisco Bay, California, United States - C33_18D | ecosystem: Environmental > Aquatic > Marine > Unclassified | place: USA: California...
CAGCTATTGTAATTATTGGAATTAGAAAACAATTCTAAAAAAATCAGATTTTCAAACTACCAAACCTAAAGAAAAATATTTCTTTTAAAATCAAAAATTAATTTGAAAGGATGTTTATTTTTTAAGTTATTTTTAAATATTTTTTAAGATTTTTTTTAGCAAAAATAAATGAAAGATTTACTTTTACATAATATGGATAAACAAAAGGAGAAACACAAAAAAGAATTACAAGAAAAGATTGACAATGCAGAAATATTTGAATTCACATAATCAAAACTGAATAGAATATAGTAGTTCAAAAAAAATAAGATATGAAATTATTGTAGAAAATCTATTTTTTTGATAATAATTCTGTTTGTTTTTTCATTTCAGATAGAATTAAAATCAAGATTTCTTTTTCATTTAGTTTCAAAAGTGCCCTAGTTTCTTCTTCAGTGAACTGAATATCTTCATTTAATTCATCATATGTGGTTAATGAATCTGCCATGATCAAATTATGAAATTCTTATAAAAAAATGTACTTGCCACAATCTTGTATATTTTACAAAAAAAGTCGTGTCTAAAACAAAAATCAATGAGATGATTTAATATCTAATTTTAATTTTTTAATTAGAAATATTGCTGCAGCTCCAATGTTTAGCATTAATCCTCCAACTATAATTCCCACATACGAAAGCCAATTAATTGGAGCAGTTATGAAATAGATAATTGTTGCAGACAATATTACAATTCCAACAAGTATTAACAAATATGAAACTAATTTTGCAACTGATATTGCCTTTTCACGTTCCATAATTCAATCCTTATTCTCATCGTCTTTTGAAACATCATCTTCCATCAATTTGGAAATTGTGTAATCATGATGTTCCTTTCGATTTTTGGCGTTTAATTTTTTAATTTTTCTTTTAAGGTCTACACCCGCTATTAGCAGTGCACTTCCAAAGAAAAGGGAAATACCTGAAAAAAATGTCAAACCATAAGACATTACAAGATTAACTCCAATCAATAAAACTGCAATTCCAATTACCACCAATAAAAGAGGGATTTGTTTTATCATAATTTTCAGATGTGATTGGTCTTCATAGTTGTTTCTTTTCTCAATATCATGAATTCAACCATCAAATAGCCACACAATTGATGAAATACCAACCTTTTTGTAAACTCATTAGTTCATAAAATTACAATTTGCACGCCATGAGAATTGGTATGTTTAGTGACACGTGATAACTCTCCAAAGGAGTAAGTTTTGGTTACTAAATAAAAAATTCTCCAGTGGCAACTTCGGTTGTCACTGTACATTATTTTGATTAGGCTATCTTAGTAACCAATGCCAATATCCTCCAAGCATGGGTTTGTCTCTATCAAATTTTATCCTAGCTTTACTCTTTTGTATTTTTAAATAATTTTGAATAATCTTTAGAATTGCTTTTTCGTCTTTAATTTTAGGATCACGTGTATGATTATACTCTACGAGTTCTTTGATAAAACCAATCCTAACATAAATTGTGTAAAACCACCAGCCCATTGCAAACTCAGCTTCTGGACTGAATCTATAACCATCCGTTTGATGAATTTGTTTTTCAAATTGTGAGAAAACAGTTTTTAGTGATTTAATGTCTCCTTCAAAATCCTGTGAAGAAACATAGAAAATTGGAACCCAAGTCACAATATTATTTCAAAGATATAGAATTTAAGGAAAATGAATTAAAACATGTATTGAAAAAAAGTATTTTTTCTTTATTCACAACAATCGGAAACAGAGTCCGTTTTTGCCTTGACATGTGTTTTTAGATGATAAGCAAGTTCCAATCCTTGTCGAACTTCCTCCTCAGAATACCCTTCTGCTTGTAATTCTTTTGTTATTTCAGCTATAATTTTTTGTTCCTCTTCTTGATCAAATTTAGTGAATTTTTCACTCATCAGTAACAATACACGCCGCTAGTATATGAAAACTTGTGCCTGAAAAACAAAATTTCAGGCTTAATTGACTAGAGATGAGAATTTGGTCTTTATTTTACTCCATTTAAAAAATACAATAATGAGAATGGGAGATTTCAATAAAACTAGCAATATAAGATAATCAGATAATTCCAAGATCTTTTCTAATACATCATTGGATAAAAAATAGTTCTAATTTTAGAAAATTTAGCTAAGAACTTATCTAGTAAACAGATGAAATGTACGATGTTGAAAGAGAAATTCATCAATATCGATGGAAGTAAAATTAGATATTTAGAATCAGGATCATCAAAAAAAACACTTCTCTTAATTCATGGATTGGGTGCATCATGCGAAAGATGGGAAAAAGTATTACCTATTTTTGAGAAGGATTTTCAAGTCATAGTTCCGGATTTAATTGGGTTTGGATATAGTGATAAACCAACAGTAGATTATACAATAGATTTTTTTTCAAATTTTTTAGAAAAATTTCTGAAATCTTTAGGTATTAAAAAAACTAGCATAATAGGCTCATCATTAGGAGGACAAATTGCAGCAGAATTCACATCTGCTAATCCAAATTCAGTTGAAAAACTAATTTTAGTGTCTCCATCAGGAATTATGAAACAATCTACCTTTGCTCTGGATGCATACATAATGGCTGCATTATATCCTAACGAACAAAGTGCAAAAAATGCATTTGAAACAATGGATGGATCAGGTAAAGAAATTCCAAGTGCCACAATTACAGGATTTGTAAGCAGAATGAAATTACATAATGCAAAATTTGCTTTTATGTCAACTTTATTAGGATTAAAAAATTCTGAATCAATCATTACTAAACTAAAAAATATTTCTTCGCCAACATTGATAGTTTGGGGTACAGAGGATCCAGTAATTCCCATTAAATTTGCCAATGATTTTGTAATACATATTGGTAATTCTGAATTATATGAAATGAGTGATTGCGGACATACACCATATGTTCAAAAACCAGAATTATTTGCTTCGCAAGTATTAAAATTCTTGAATAATTAATGAAAGGATTTAAATTATAATTATCATATTTTTGGTTATGAATGGTAACAATAACCAATATGATCCTACCACAATGTTCAAAGATTGGATTCAAAAAAGCGGTCAAGCACAAGCTGAATTTATGAAAAACTTTGGAACATTAATGACAAATCAACCCAATCAAAAATTTAATCCACTAGAAACACTAAAAGAAGTTTCTGAAAAAACAGTACAAACTCAATCAAACATAATGGACAACATGTCATCAATGCAAACAAAAAGTATGGACACCATGTTCAGTATTGGACAAATGTTACCATCGTTTATGAATTGGGGAGCATACAAAACCACCATCAGTAGTAATGGTAGAATTTCAATTCCAGAAGCTGAACGAAATGCTTTAGATTTGGGTGAAGGCGATTTGGTTCAAGTCATCATATTGCCAATTACCAAAAAAACAAAAAATAAGAAAAGTAAAAAATAATTCAGAGTTAAACAACTCAAAAAGATTAGGCAGTTACGAATTTTATAATTACAACAAAACCATCATCGATAAATTTGGAATTAACAAATAATTCATGATTTTAAATTATCATATTCATATCGAATACAAATCTATTTTTGAAAACATGTATTTTTTACTAAAAAATTTAGAATGTAATGAAAGGATTCCTTTACCATTCATTACCAACTATTACCAATAATATATATAGTGGTAATCCAATCTCAATTTCATGAGTACACAAACAAAAACAACTCAAAATACAAATCAGTCAAACAATGTATTTGCAATCTACAAACAAAATGTACAAAAATATTTTGATAGTATCACAAAAAATACTCCACAATATTTTCAAGCAACAACACATTTTCAAGAAGAATGTATGAAAACTGCTCAAAAATCATTTGATGCTGCAATCACAATGCAACAAGAATTTGCTCAAAAATCAGGAGTATCTACAGATATTCCTAGTGCTGCAAAAACAGTAATTGTTGATTCTAACAAACAAATTATTCAAGCAAGTACAATTCAAAATCAAATTGCAAAAACTGTAATTGATGCAACAACACAAAATATGAAATCATTTAATGATAATGTTGAAGCATTCACTGATTTGAATAAAAATATTATCCAATCATGGATAACAACATTCACTCCTACAAATAACTAGGGTGATTTTTTATTTTATTTATACATAAATTAAATATCTATTAATTTATTTTTACTTTTTTATGATCTTTCAGCTAACCATTTTCCCATTTCAGGTAATACTTTTTTTTGAGATAAAGAACTAGCAATCATTCCAACATGGCCTGTAGGATATATTTTTAAAATTTTATCTTCACTACCTACAGCATAATGTAATGGCATACTACATTCAGGAGACACTAAATGATCTCCCACAGCTACTTGTGTGAACATAGGCATGTCAATATTTTTTAAATTAACTAATTCATCACCCACATACATTTGATTTTGTATCAAAAGATTTTTTTGATAAATGTCTTTAATCCACTGTTTGAATAACTCACCAGGGATAGGAGGAGTATCACCTAACCATTTTTCAACTCTTAAAAAATTATCAACATATTTTTTGTCATCAATATTTTTAAAAAATTTAATATATTTTTCAATTCCTTGTTCAAATGGTTTTAAAACTGAAAAACAATAATACATGAATTCTGGAGGCATATTTCCAATTATATCAACCATTTTATCAGCATCCATATGTTTTGCTAAATTACTAATTACAGTGGTATCTTTCCACCCATCAATTACAGGGGCAGTAGCAACGTAGTTTTTTACATTTTCTGGGTGTAAAGCAGTGTATGCAGTAGCAATTGTTGCACCGGTACAATATCCTTGTAGTGAAATATTTTCAGTAGATGTTTGATTTTTAATAAATTCTACTGAGGCATCTAAATACCCATTAACATAATCATCAAAATCTAAATATTTATCCATACTAGTTGGAGTTCCCCAATCCAACATGTATACTTCAAATCCTTGTTCTAAGAGATTTTTTACCCAACTTTTTTCAGGATGAATATCTAAAATGTGATATCGATTAATTAACGCATAAGATATCAGCAAAGGTGTTTTGTATTTTGTTTCAACTAGAGGTTTGTAATGTAATAATCGTGTTTTATCAATTTCTTGAACTACCTCATGAGGAGTTACTTCCAAATTTATTTCATCAGGAGCTGAAACTAATTTTGGAGCATCAATGACATTTTTACTAAATTTTAAAATTTCTTCAATTACTTTTGGATCAACATTAGATTCACTCAGCATTCTTTCTTTTCTCCTTTTTTAATTTTAATTCTAATTTAGATACACGTTTTTTTAATGAGTGAATTTCTTTATACACTTCATCAATCTCTTCCTTACTAGGAAGATTTACAGATTGTAAAATTACATTGGTAATGTTATTCCAATGTTTTGTCAATTCCAATTCTTTAGATACTAAATTTCCGTAATTGTCTCCAAATTTTTTAGAATCAAATAATTCAGTAAAGTCATTATCAAAAATATCAATCCAAATTCTCTTTACTGATTCTATTTGTTCAACATCTTGAGGGATTTCTGGAACTTTTAGGTTTACTTTTTTTTGAGCAATTCCCCAAGTAGTAGATAATTGATTATAATATTCAGTCATGTATTTGTTAAATTCAAATAATTTTTCATTGATCTCAATTAATTCAACGGATATTTTTTTTGAATTTGCAGCAAATGCCCTCATAGGTCCAATTGAAGTTAATGCCTGAGGCTTACTAGACATCAAATGAATAATGTCAGTCCAAAACAGTGACAAATGTTTGTAGTAATCAATAGTTTCAACAGAAGGGTCATTCAGGGTTTCAGATGAATTTGAACTCACCATATTAGATACATTTAGAACAAAATAAGTAGTTCTATTCCCTATAATATGGGTGGATAACGTAGAGGAACTTGAAAGTATTTGTCAGGATATTTTAAAATTACATCCAAAGATGCGCTCGGCGCGATTCATTAATGCCAGAGGGCACTTGGTAGCAGGTGGAATGAAAGATGGGCTACTATCACTAGAAGCAAAAAAACAAGATGAAATGATGTTCATGGAACTTGCGTTACGTGTCAGAATGCGACATGAATTTGATAATGAATTTGGAATAGTTCATTTTTCATTATCATACAGAGACAAAGTAATTGTAATGAGTTTTCCATTAAGCGACGATAATGTTTTACTAGTATCGCGTGAAAAAGATAAGAATTTTGAGGACATTCCATTTAAAATATTGGAGTTAATTGAGGATATTAAAAAAAATCCAAGTAAAATATTTTGAATTATGAAAGCAGATGTCATTCATTTAATTTTTAGCACCATTTAAAATAAAGTAATAATCAAAATAATTCCAAATAGATCCACTTAAGAATCACGAATGTATTTTAAAGTTAATGTCAACCAATTCAAAAAATAATGAATGGGATTCATTGTGGGGAGAATATTCAAAATCTCTTGAAAATTGGAAAACAATATTCGAACAATTCCAAAACGCCAGCAAGGACATGCAAACAAAATTCAATGATGTTTGGGAAAAGGCAGGTGCAGAATCCAGTGCCAATACCATGAAAGAGTTTACAGAAAAATGGCAAAAATCTATGAGTGATGCAGGAATAACATCATTCAAAGAATTTACAGAAAATTGGCAAAAATCTATGAATGATGCAAATGCTTCAGCGTTTAAACAGTTTGCAGACAATTGGCAAAAAGCTCTCAGTTCTTCAGGAATGGAACAAATGAATGCATATGGAGAAATGATGAAAAAATTTGCCGATACTTGGAATTCAATGTGGCCAAAATCCACATAATTTTTTATTCTAATTTTAAAGCAAGAAATTTCTCAAATCACAACATGGCTGTGAACTGTATGAAATTACAAAATAATAGTAGATGTTGAGACTAGCACAGTGTCAAAAATCAGTTATGGGTAGTATCGCCACATTTCACCAATAAAGTCACATTCTCTACAAACATAGATTAAATTTCCATATGCTTGAGTATGTTGTCTTTCCCAGGCCATTAGTCCAGAACATTTGGTACAAGGTTTTGTTGGAGGGTGTATATTTTTCATATGAGTACGACATTCATCAAGATCATCAAAGGGTTTGTTGCAAGCATCACATTTTTCTTTCTTTTTTCCCAATAAGCCCATGATAATTTACTACACATACCACTAAAAAATCACTCTATACAAGAGATTATTGATTAAGATATTTTTCAAAGTCTTCCTTTGAAATAATTTGGTGGTCTAACTCCTTTATTTCATCAAAGCACTTTTTGCATGAATAAGTAACAAATTGTTTTCCATCAACAGTGCATAAAGCAAAAACAGATTGAGAAACTTCTATCCTTACTCCAGAAATATCAATATGATTGCACATTTTGATATTCATTTCTAATTACCTATTTGATACCCACAATCATTACAGCGATTTGCTTTTTTATCAAATCTAACTTGATGACATGCAGGGCAAGGTGTAAAGGCCATACAGTATTCACAAACCATCCATTAAAAAAAGTGATGCAGTCATATCAAAAATCAGTATTTGAACGTCCATATCATAAATTTTCTAAAATAAAATACATTGTTTAAAATCTTAATTAAAGAATAAAATGCATGCTTGAAAAGAAACTTCTACGAGATCAAAAAGAGCGTTCGGTTCTTTTTCTAGGATTTCTAGTAATTGTGGGTACAGCAGTAATGCTAATCCCATAATATTTTATTTTTAAAATAAATACTCGATATTACGCAACAGAAAGAGGTTTATCAGTAAAAAAATCATCAATTATTGAAATGTCTGAAGCATCACTCTCAAAATTAGATGATAAAGGAGTATTCACCATTGTTAATGTACAAAAAGTGGAGCGTAAAGTAGGAAAAGAAACAATTGTAGAGATAGATCTTCAGACTGAAGAAGAATTTGACGGAGTAAAAAAATTTTACACATCAAGAAAGATGATAGTTGCAAAATTTTATGACAACGGAAATCCCACCACACTATGCCAAGATATTCAAAAAGGTAAGAAATACAGAGTTAAAATTATCACACAAAAATTTGGTAACGGTAAAGAAGATTACGATATTGCAAAGTCTTAATGTTATTTTTCAAGTGTAAAAAATTCAAAAATGTATTAGTTATATTCAGTAAATTTCAAAAATAACTATGGATGATAGTAATTTTCCTAATGGCGTGTGCAAACAATGTCATAAACCAGTAACAGTGCTTATTCGTAAAAATGAATTACATGAAGGAGGCATCAGATACGTATGTAAACAATGTGGTTATGTTAGCAAAAAATAACTTAAAAAAAGATCAATCTTAAATATTGTTTTGACGTAGTAGTAGTAACAAGAAACCATCATGTCTGCGTAGTAGAGTGATGAGTAAGGAAAACAATTCATGTTAGGATTCATTTATGTCCAATGTTTTCCAGTTCTTTCTTGTTGTAAAAAAATTAGAGTTTTGAAATTGTCTTTATAATTTACCAAAAAAATTATCCAAAACTCAAATCTGGGTTTTTACAGAAAGTACATTTTTCCATCAAACCAAATTCATTCATGAACTTTCCTTTTCCATCACATTGAAGACAATCCAAGTTGATCTAAATTGCCGAAGATAGCAATAAGTTTTGTGTAAAAATATGATTTTACTCAAATTTAGGCATGAATATTCAGCTTTTTATTGTAACAAGTTAATCATAAACTATGATCGAAAAAGAAGATGCAAAAAAAGTCATCGAGGTAATTGGCAATAATTTGATAGGAGTATCACATGATTCAAGCAGTTTTCAGAAATTACCTGACTCATTTTGGGGATATTTTGCACGGGGTCACGATAAAAAAGGGACATTCGGAGTAATTGTCACATATTCTGAAGAGGGAAAAGACGTTGATGAATTAATGAAAATGTATGAAGAATGGGCAAAACAAAACAAACCTCAGAAAGAAAAATCTACCTGATCATTGTTTTAAAATTTTGAACATATGTTGTCAATTACACTCTAATGCAATTTGCAAATTATCAACATTTTGTCTCATTTTTTCAAAGTATGTTACATTTGGATCGTCACTTTCAGAAAGAGATTCTAATGGACTAAACAACAAAATGTCTCCTCCCAATTCAGCGGCTAATCTTTCAGCTAATTTTGGATTTCTGTTTTCTTCAGTTAAGAAATACTTTATGTCATTGTCTTCAGCAAAACGAATTAGTTCCTCAATATCCTTTGCAGTTACAGGAGTTTCAGGGCTGAACTCCTGTATTACTGCCAAGGTGTTGAGGTTATATCTCTCTGCAAAATATGAAAATGAATTGTGGAATGGTACAAACGTGTCTTTTGCGCAAGAAGATACCTCACTACGGATTTCTTGATCCAATTGATCTAATTGGTTAGCATATGAAATAGCATTATCATGGTAGATTTCTGCATGTGTAGGATCGGATTCTTTCAAGTGGTCTGCAATCGTCATTACCTGAGCTTTTGCTAATATAGGATCAAGCCAAATGTGTGGGTCATAAGTATGGTCGATGCCTCCTTCTTCCCCACGTTCATCGTGTACATCTTCTTTTGAATGGTCATCGTGTACATCTTCGCCAGAAACTAAATGATGGATTTCTTCTAGTCCTTCTACACCGTCAATGTGTCCATCTTCAATTTCGTGAATTAAATGTTCAATATCTTCAATTGCATCTTCATGTCCATGTCCGTCTCCTTCATGTTCACTTAGTATCTCTTCAATTTCTTCAATAGATTGTGATTGAGTAATATGACCATGTTCAAATTCTTCTACAACATGTTCAATCTCGTTGTAAAAGTCTTCAGTATGTTCATCGTGTCCATCTTCTTTTGAATGGTCATCATGTTTATCGTTACCATGACTTCCATGTGAACTATGATCATGAGCCTCACCTTCCATAAGTTCAATTCCTTCAGATGAATCAACAAATACAATGTGTTCAAAATCAGATGCAGACATAATTTCATCAATATATGGTTCAAAGTTTACACCATTAGAAATTACCATGTCTGCTTTTGTTAATGCAACTATAGTTTTTGGTCCCAATTCGGATGCATGAGGATCTCCATTAGCTGAAATTAAAATTCGGACATCAGCTGCATCTCCTGCAACACCTTGAGTAAATTGGTATAATGGATAAAATGTTGTATAAACTAGCAATTTATCTTCAGATGAAACATCAACATCATTTTTAGAGTCCATAGTTGGAATAGTAACATCAAGGTCAGACGGTAATGGAGTAGTATTATTTTGGGTTCCCATAGATACAAACAATATTGCAATAATCACAACTGCTACAATTCCCCCGCCAATAATTCCAATTTGAGAACCTTTCATGCCTAAATTCTCAAAATGTTATTAATAAATGTGTAAAATGTTAATAATAGATTATATACTAAACTCAATTAATTATTAAAAATTATTAAGATGTTTAATAATTAAAAATTGAGATTAATAATGATGTAAATGACTCAAACAGAAAACATAGTTCATTGTTAATTTTGTTTAGTACATTCAAACACAAAATGTTTTAATCAGTTTCTATTTCGTTTTTGTTTTTATTGTATTTGTTATATCCCTCTTGATTGTACCCATCTTTGTCATATCCAAGATGATCATAACCTTGTTTGTTAAATCCATTTGAATCATATCCATCTTCATCAAATCCATTTGAATCATATCCATCTTTGTTGTAACCTTCTAGGTTGTAACCATTTTTGTCATAACCATTTAGATCATAGCCTTTTTTGTTAAATCCTTCTAGGTTGTAACCATTTTTGTCATAACCATTTAGATCATAGCCTTTTTTGTTAAATCCATTTTTGTTGTAACCTTCTAGGTTGTAACCATTTTTGTCATAACCTTCTAGGTTGTAACCATTTTTGTCATAACCTTTTTTGTTAAATCCATTTATGTCAAAAGTTGTTTTTGTGTCAATATGGATTCCATCTATTGAAAAACCACGATTATCATATCCATCTTTGTTGTAACCTTTTTTATCATAACCTTTTTTGTTGAATCTATCTTTGTTGTAACCTTTTTTATCATAACCTTTTTTGTTGAATCCATCTTTGTTGTAACCTTTGAAATCAAATCCATCTTCATCATATCCTTCTTTGTATCCTTTTTTGTCATATCCCTTTTTATCAAATCCTTTTCTATCATACCCTCTTTTGTCATACCCTTTTTTGTCATATCCATTTCTATCAAAGCCATTTTTGTCATATCCCTTTTTGTTGTATCCACTTTTGGCAAACCCATCTTTATCATATCCATCTAAATCATATCCTTGTTTGTCAAATGTATGACTAAATCTATCCAAGAAACCCATTATAGAATATCACGAATCCATTTAGATAAGCATTTTTGTGCCTAATAAACTCCAAAAAAATAACATTACTTAGTTTCTTTCAAAAGTTTTCGGTAACCTTCACATTCTTTGCAAACAGGTTTTCCTTTATACTTTGGATTACCATCTTTGATCTTTAAGGTACCAGGTGCAATTTTACAAATACAACAAACTGCCATATTAAATGACTAAAATTTGCAATTAATAAAATTTGGTAAATTTAGAGATTATCAGTAATTTGTTTTGTAAATTCAGTAGTAGTCTTATCACCACCGATATCTTTTGTTTTAATTCCAGATTTTACTAAATCAAAAATAGTAGATTCAAGTTTTTTTGCCATTTCAAAACACTTTTGATCATTATGTTTTGCACCAAGCCAATCAAGCATCATTTTAATTGAAAGTAAAAATGATGAGGGGTTTGCAATATTTTGTCCAGCAATATCAAATGCTGCACCGTGAACAGGTTCAAACAATGCAAAAGAATCACCAAGATTTGCTGCAGGTGCCATACCCAAACCTCCAACTACTTGAGAAGATTCATCAGATAAGATGTCACCAAAAAGATTAGTAGTTACTACAACATCAAATTTTTCAGGTTGACGAATTAAATTCATTGCGCATGCATCAACATACATTTCTTCAAATTTAATTTCAGGGTAATCTTTTGAAACTTCAACACATGCTTTTGCAAACAATCCATCAGTAATACGCATTACATTAGATTTATGAACACAAGTTACTTTTTTCATAGAATTACGCTGTTTTGCAGTTTCAAATGCATATTTTGCAATTCGTTTTGATGCAGCTTCAGAAATAATTCTCAAAGCAACTGCAGAATCACCTAAACTAAATTCTTTACCAGTGTAAAGATCTTCAGTATTTTCTCGAACTATCACCATATCAATATCATCACGTAATGCAGGCATGTGAGGGTATGATTTGGAAGGTCGAATGTTTGCATAAAGATCAAGCATTCTTCTTAAAACAACAATTACGTCAGCTGCACTTTCACCTACGGGAGCCTTAAGACACACATCAGAATTTTTTATTGTTTCAACTACATCGTCAGGTAGTGCTTTTCCTGTTTGTTCAAGGGCTTTATCTCCAGCAATTAATTTAGTGATTTCAAATTCAATTCCATATTTTTCCTGAATTGTGTTTAATACAGAAATTGCAGAGTCAGATAGTTCAGGACCGATGCCGTCACCAGTAATTAATGAAATCTTATACATATTATCACATCAATAATCAAATTCAGTTTAACTGTTTTTCCTTAAGCATATTTTTAAGCATAATTCTGTTAATTCCATCAATAACAGCTTTTACACTTGTAGTAACAATATCTTCACCAACAGATTTTGCTGAAACAGAATTTCCTTGAGGGTCCTCAACAGTTATTGTTACTTCACATAATGCAGTAGCACCACCAGATATAGATGCCAATCTATAATCTGTAATTTTTAATTCTGAAACCTTTCCAGTAATTTTTTGAATGGCATTTAATGCAGCATCAACTGGACCGACACCATAATCAGTTCCAATAAAATCTTCACCATCAATATTTAATTTTACAAATGCATATGGCATTATTCCAATACCCGTTGAAACTGAAAAAGCAGATAATTGAACAATTTTCTTTATTCCTTTTTCACCTAAAACATCACTTGCAATAGATAATAATTCAACATCAGTGATTTGTTGTCCTTGATCACCAAGCACTTTAATTTTTTCAAGAATTTGTTTTGATTGGTCATCAGTAGTTTGTACGCCAAATTCTTCAAGCATAGCATTCATTCCATGGATTCCAGCATGTTTTCCTATTCGAAGTTGTCTTGTTCTACCAACTAATTCAGGACTAATTGGTTCGTAAGTAAGAGGGTTATTCAAAACACCGTGAGTGTGAATGCCAGATTCGTGTCCAAATGCATTATCACCAACTATGGCCTTGTTTGGCTGAACTTTGATTCCAACAATTTTTGAGATATATCTAGAAGTATCGTAAATTAATTCTGATTTGATATTTGTTTCATATTTTTGATCTTGTGGAAGACATTGTAATGCCATAGAAAGTTCTTCTAAAGAGGCATTTCCAGCACGTTCTCCAATTCCATTAATTGTTACATGTGCACATGCAGCACCAACATGTATTCCAGATAATGCATTTGCAACTGCCAATCCAAAATCATTATGGCAATGAACACTTACAGGAAGTTGTGTTGCAGTAATTGCATCTTTAGTTATTTCTGCAATATATTCAGGAGTAGAATATCCTACAGTATCAGGAATATCAATTCTATCAGCTCCAGCTTTTGCAACATCACCAAAAACTTGTTTTAAGAAATCCCTATCGGTTCTAGTTGCATCTTCAGCTGAAAATTCAACTTGTAATCCGCGAGACTTTCCGTATTCAACTGCTTCAATTGCTTTTTCAAGTGCTTGTTCTCTTGTCATTTGAAGTTTGTATTGTAAGTGTATATCAGAAGTTGCAATGAATGTATGGATGTAATTTAATCCAGCATCAACTGCAGCATCAATATCTCCCTTTATTGTTCTAGTCAATCCTGCAATTTCACATGATAAACCTTCACTAGTAATCATCTTTACTGCTTTAGATTCACCTTCAGAGATTACTGGAAATCCAGCTTCGATTGCATCTACTCCAAGTTGATCTAATTTTTTTGCAATAGATAATTTCTGATCTGGAGATAATGAAACACCAACAGTTTGTTCTCCATCTCTTAATGTTGTATCAAAAATTCTTACTTTCAAGCTCCGCTCCTTTGCAAAGCAGTAACACCGGTTCGTGCAACATCAATTATTCCAAATGGTTTTGCTAATTCTTCAAATGCTTTGATTTGATCTGGAGTAGAAGTTATCTCAACCATAATTGAATCCTTTTTCACATCATGTACTTTTCCACCATATGCATTTGCCAATTTGTTTACTTCCATGCTATCATTAGCATTACTTAGTTTTAACTTAAAAATACATAGTTCACGAAAAACTGTTTTGTGCTCATCCAAATGTTTTACCTCAACAGTATCAATCATTTTATCAAGTTGTTTTACAATTTGTTCAATTTGTTTCTCATCTCCATATGAGGTAATAGTCATTCTAGAATAATCTGGATTATCAGTTATCCCTACAGAAATACTATCAATATTGAAATTTCTGGATCTAAAAAGATGTGTAATCTTAAACAACACACCTGGTTTGTTTTCAACTAAAACAGAAAGAATAGCCCACATAATTATCACTAAGAAGGTAAAATCATATCCGACAACGAAGTTCCAGGAGCAACAAATGGCAATACGTCTTCTTCAGGATCAATTGGGATATCAATAACTGTAGCTACTTCACTGCTAATTGCAGTTTTAATTGC
>Ga0222717_10002341_pt1 | contig 14736 bp, 14 predicted proteins | sample C33_18DmetaG_FD_165053 | JGI IMG/M metagenome (GOLD analysis project Ga0222717, IMG submission 165053) | Estuarine water microbial communities from San Francisco Bay, California, United States - C33_18D | ecosystem: Environmental > Aquatic > Marine > Unclassified | place: USA: California...
AGATGGATGGCTACAGTCTGTCAAAGCTTGGTGTTGAGTTTTGGTTTTGCTAACTCAATGGCTGACATGTTGTTAGCCATTCTCAACACCAAGCTTGCTCAAAATGTATGAGATATGCGGGCTAGCAGTCCGACAGACTCCTAGCATGGCCGCTGCCCCTAAACCAAGCCTCGTTAAAACCTGGGCTTTCTTCGGCGCTACTGCTGTTCTTCTGCTCCTCGTCACCCTCACGACCGATCATCAGATTTTAGAACGAGTGGTTCAGTGGGAAATACTGACCCGCTGGTTTCTTGGGCTTCTCTTTGGTGCCCTTGGGGTGACCTTTGCCATTCAGCTAGTGCACTGTTCGGCTCTAAGTTCGTTCTGGCCCTCACTTCTGCTTTCACTGCTTATCACAGTAACTGGCTCCCTAGCAATGCTAGACCGGCTCACCTGGGGAGCGGGCCTTTGTATTGGGCTTCTTGGAATCGCGAGTTTCGGCTACAAGGCGCTCAATGGACGAGGGGAATCCTAGTCCTGCTTTCGCCTGGATGTCTCATGAATGGCGAGAGACGCTAACAAGAATACTAGCCCAATGCCAAGCGGCCATTGGAAGTGATCAATAGCTCTGCGCTGTTCGCGGGTATCGATGTCCTGTCGGGTCATCATGCTAAAGCCATCGGTGATAAGTTTGCGCAACGTCGGCGTACCTTCAAAGCGACTGTAGAAGCCGCCTGCCGCGTCCGCCACATTCTCTAGTAAACCTTCCTGGAGCTTGCTTACAACGGCTTTGCCGTCTGGATCAACTAACGTGCTAGAGCGTCCATCTTGAGTGATTTGTATTTGGGTGCCCTCTGGCGTGCCGAATCCCATGGTGAAGATACGCACACCTTGGGTGTCATAGGCCTTTCGGGCCATGGGAACTGCCTCGGCATCGAGTTCCTCCCCGTCGGTGATGAGAACCAGCGCTCGGTTGTCGCTCTCGGATTTCATGAAGCTCTTCAGAGATTCTTTGATTGCACCGGCGATGTTCGTACCGCCGGTTGGCAGCAGGGTGGTGTCAGCTTCCTCAAGGATGCGCCGGAACGCGTTGTAGTCCGTAGTCAATGGGCATTGGACAAAGGCATCTCCAGCAAAGGCCACGAGGCCAATGCGGTCTCCCTCTAGGATCTCCATGAGATCAAGAACGGCGAACTTCGCTCGGTCCAGGCGGTTGGGTTGGATGTCTTCAGCCAACATGCTGCGCGACGTATCTAGAGCGAAGACGACATCGAGTCCCTTACGCGTCGTATTCGTGTCTTGAAAGCCTTTCTGAGGGCGGGCCAAGGCGATTATGATCCCCAACAAGCCCACGATGAAGAGCCAGAACTTGAGTTCACGTCGCAGAGGATGGAGGGCGGCAAGCAATTGGTCTTTTAGTCGTGAGGCCACCATGTAATCGATGAGCTTCGTGGAGCGTGCCTGGGACATGTAGCGCACGACAATGACCAGTATGAGAAGGAGGCAGGCAATAAACCAGCCTGGATTGGCGAGGATAAGCGTGTCGTCGTTCATGGCAGCCTCCTCCAGAGAGTGTAGCGCAGAAGCAAGTGGAGCAATGCCAGGATGCCCCCTGGTGCGAGTAGATACATGAACCATTCGTCAAACTGTTCGTATTGGTCGACTTCAGCTTCTGTCTTCTCCAGCCGGTTGATTTCGTCATAAATAGCTTCGAGGCTATCAGTGTTCGTCGCGCGGAAGTATTTGCCGCCAGTCATCGAAGCAATTTCTTTCAGCGTTTCCTCATCGAACTCGACCTGCACGCGACCGTACATAGGTTTGCCAAACATATCGCGCCTCTGTTGGCCATTGCGATTGAGCTGTGGAAACGGCGCGATGCCGCGGGTGCCGGCACCAATCGTATAGATCCTGATGTCTAAGGCCTCGGCTGCTTCCGCTGCTGTCGTCGGTTGAAGCGGGCCTGCGTTGTTCGTGCCGTCTGTTAGAAGGACAATGATTCGGCTCTTGCTTTCGCGATCTTTTAGACGATTCGCTGCAGAACTGATCGCGCTACCAATGGCGGTTCCATCGATCTCAAAGCTGATCTGCACGCGCTCCTGCAAGTTCTTTAAGAGCCAGTCGTGGTCCAGTGTCATGGGACTCACGAGGAAGGGCTTGCCACCAAAGGCGATGATTCCCATCCGGTCGTTCTTGCGGTCTTCGATAAAATCTTTTGTCACCGCCTTCACTGCTGTAATGCGATTGGTTCGCTGATTGCCGATCGAGAAATCCTCAGCAAGCATCGACGAGGACACGTCAAGCACGAGAAGGATATCGATGCCGCTTGCGCGGACTTTGGTGAACGATTGACCTGATTGGGGCCTTGCTAGTGCCATGATGAGGAACACCAGCGAGGCGCTCATGAGTAAATGCGAGAACCAGCCTTCGCGACCTCCGTGGCGTTTACCCAAGCCTTGAAAGAGCCTGAGGCTTGAGTAGCCAATCGCGGCGGCGTCGCGTCTCTTTCCTAGCCAGAGCCAGAGGAGCGGCACTAGAACGAGAGCGCATAGAACCCATGGCTCGGCAAAGCGGAACCCTTCGAGAAGCTGCCTCAGGCTGTTCATTTCGTTAAACCGTGTCCTCCCGGATGAAGAAGTTAGCTTGATCTAACAGTTCCTGATTTGGATCTGTCGCCTTGCCGGCGGGAGCGTATTTTAGAAAGTCACAAGCTTGGAGAAATTCTCGTAGACGATCCTGACGCTTTTCGCTAAACGGCTTCTCATGTTCAAGTTCTTCGAGGAATTCACGTGAGGTTTGCTGGCTAGCTCGAAGGTTGTGGGCTTTGGTGAGGTAGGTGCGAAGGATGTCCGATACAGCCACGCCGAACTGGTAGCCATCGAGCTCGGGCGCGCGCGCTCGCAAATTGGATAGGTCGGTGAGAGCGGTTTCTTTGGCTGAAATCTGGGCCAACTGTCGGCGACGCATCAACCACCCAATTGCCCCGGCGATCAATAAGAGAACAGCGACGGCAAGGACCCACCAGCTCCAATGTAAAGGATCCGGGGGAACTTCCAATGGAGGCTCGATATCAAGAATGTCAGGCAATGATGGGGCGTCCTCGTTCATGCGTGCGTCAATCGTCGTTCGCGCCGCTCGAAGAATTGCCGAAGGGCTGGGAGGTAATCATCGGTGGTGGCGAGTGAGACATGATCTATCCCACAAAGTTGGAACTGGCTGGCAATGGATTCTTGGTGTTGCTTTACCTGGGTATCAAATTGCTTTCTTAAGGCCTTGCTAGAAGTGTTTACCTCAAGGTGTTCGCCAGTTTCCTGGTCTTCTAGCATCACGCGACCGATATTCGGAAGCGCCTGTTCTAACGGGTCGCGAATTTCGATGGCGGTGAGGTCGTGGCGTCGAGAAGACAAACCGAGTTCCTTATGGAAAGGAGATGCATGAAAGTCCGAAATGAGAAAGGCAATCGATCGCCGTGTGATCACCCTGTTGAGATAGGCCAGGGCGATGGAGATGTCCGTCTTGCGAGATTTGGGATCGTAGTAGAGGACCTCGCGAATCACGCGAAGCACATGCGAGCGACCTTTCCCCGGTGGGATGAATAGCTCAACCTTGTCGGTAAAGAGGATGAGAGCGACGCGGTCGTTGTTACCAATGGCGCTGAATGCTAGAGTAGCAGCGATTTCAGCGGCGATCTCACGTTTGCTAAAGTTGTCGCTGCCGTAGTTGCCCGAAGCACTTAGATCGACAACCAAGACCAGGGTGAGTTCGCGTTCTTCGGTGAAAACCTTGACGTAGGGTTCGCTGAGTCGAGCGGTCACATTCCAGTCAATGCTACGAATCTCGTCGCCTGGTTGATATTCACGGACCTCCTCGAAGTTCATGCCTTGGCCCTTGAACACACTGTGGTAAGAGCCTGCGAATGATTCATCCACGAGATGCTTCACTTTAATTTCCAATCGACGGATCCGCTTGAGTACGTCGGACACGTTGCCGCGCCCCGTGGATTCGACGAGCGTGGCGGTGCCTGCCATGGCGCGGCGCTCCACCGTGAGTAGGGTGACTAGGAGAACCACCAATCCCACGACGAGAACGCTACCTACGATGATGAGCGCGATCGTCATGAGTCGAGTTAAGGAACATGAAGGCCTTCGAAGATCTTGGTCACGATTGCTTCGCTCGAGACTTCTTCAGCTTCTGCTTCGAAGCTGGTGATGACGCGATGACGAAGCACGTCGAGTCCCACGTCTTTCACATCTTGCGGTGTGACGAACGATCGTCCCTGAAGCAGCGCGAGGGCCTTAGAAGCAAGCGTTAAGCTGATGGTGGCTCGGGGAGATGCTCCTACGCGAATCAAGCCCTTGAGATCATTCAATTTATAGTCTTCAGGACTGCGCGTGGCTCGGACGAGGTCGACGATGTATTCTCGGACGCGGGTGTCGATGTAGATTGAGTTTACGACTGAGCGCGCTGCGACGACTTGCTCTGGCTGAGCCACCGGCGACACGCTGAGATCGGGAGCCGTCGTTCCCATGCGCTCTTGAATCATGATTTCCTCGTCTCGAGAAGGATAGCCGACAACGAGTTTGAAAAGAAAGCGATCCAGTTGGGCTTCAGGTAGCCGATAGGTGCCCTCTTGCTCCAAGGGATTCTGGGTCGCCATGACCAGGAAGGGATCTGGTAATTTGTAGGTTTCCTCGCCTAGGGTTACCTGACGTTCTTGCATGGCCTCGAGCAGGGCGCTCTGAACTTTAGCTGGTGCTCGGTTAATCTCATCCGCCAAGATGATATTGGCGAAGAGCGGCCCCAGGCGGGTCTGAAATTGAGCTTCGCGCGGATTGTAGATCAGGGTGCCGACGAGGTCAGCTGGAAGAAGGTCTGGGGTAAACTGCAATCTCTTGAACGTTGTATGCAGAGATTGGCTTAGAGTATTGACTACAAGGGTCTTAGCTAAGCCTGGCATCCCCTCAAGGAGGATGTGACCGTTGGAAATGAGTCCGATAAGAAGCCTATCTACGAGCGCATGCTGCCCCACAATGACGAGGCTCAGCTGTTGCCGCACGGCGCTGATCCAGCTCTCGTGCTTTTGGATCTCGTGTTCTACTTGTTCCGTTTGTGCGTCATTCATGATTTCGATACCAAGCCATGATCAAACATGGCCAGCTAGGCATCTCAACTGAAATTCACAGGGAGCTTACTTATCCAACTCCATGTAGGTGCGGGAGCGTACCCTGCCAGTCTTGGGATCAAGGGTGTAAATCTGCATCTTCTCAAGCGCCCAGTACTTTTTGTCTCCGCGTTTCACGCGCTGCACCTCGATCACCTGCATGCGTTTGGTCAGCTTGCCTGCTTTGTTGTAGCCCTGCATCCTCATGAGCCCCCCCGTCTGCCGATCGATCCAAATGAGGAGCTTTGCGTACGGGCCAGTTGCACTGGGATTCTGGACTTCGACAAGGTGAGTGATGCGTTCCGAGACGACATCCTCTTTGATGTATTTCGGGTCCGGCCAGTAGAGATAGGCCAACGAGATGTCGAGGTAGTTCACCCCGGAATTGCGAATGGGCTTACCGTAGTCGCCGGGAGCCACGTCGGTAAAGGGTCCGTTGCTGTGGTTCTCACGAAGACGGAATCGGTCAGCACCAAGATCGAGGACCACTGTGTGCGGAGGCTTGTCTTCGAAGAGGAAAGCAATCTGTGTCCGCCGAATGGTCATGCGGAACGGGTGTTTCTTTCGCCCTTCACGCAGCTGTCCTTTTAGGGTAAGTTCTTCGTTCTGCGCAGTACTGTGACGGACGGCACGCAGAAGCTCTTCGGCGTTGATGCGCTCTTCTGCCCTCGCCAGCGGACCCGAACTTGCCAAGGTGACCGCCACGGTGATTAGTAGAAACTTGTTCATGATAAAAGAGAGCTGGGCTGGCTGCCTCGTGGGTTAGAGACGGCTTGGAGGCTATGATTATTCATAAAAACACACGATTCCTTCGAGCGCGATGATGAATGTGGACCGACTTATTCTTTGCGGAATTGGTATCCTAACGGTATGCCGATGGTTGCTCGGAACATCGATAGAATTGACCGGAGAGGAAGCGCTCCTGTGGATGGAGTCTCAACGTCTGGACTGGTTTTTTACAGATCATGGGCCTCTAGAGCCGATGTTGATTCGGCTGAGTAATATAGCGCTGGGAGATACATTGCTCGGAGTAAGGTGTTGGAATCCTCTGTTAATATTGCTCGCAACTTGGTTGCTGTATTTGTTAGCGAGAAGTATCTTTCATCAAGTGGTGGCGCGCTGGAGTGTGGTCGTGTTCCAGCTCTGTCCTATCGTGAATGTAGCGGGGGTGAGTGCGATCGATCTTGCCCTGGCATTGTTCCTTTGGCTTGCGGGCATCTGGGGGCTTTGGTGCGGACTTCACCGCGTGCATCGATGGCACTGGGCGTGGTGGGGCGCCGGGCTTGCCTTTGGTTGTTTAGGAACGTTGTCTCTTCCGTTTGCGGTTGCTTCGCTTCTGTCAGTGTCTGTCAGCTTGCTCGTTTTGCAACGATGGGAATCTCAATGGCGGCGCCCGGGAATTTGGATTCTGATAGTCTTGGGTCTTCTCGTCCCTTGTGCCTTCATGATGGCTTCAGGGCATGGCTTGCTGTCGCTTCGTTTCTTCACGAAATCCATCGGTTTGCATGCTGTCGTTGCTGCGGGTGATGTATTTGCCTGGGCCTGGTGGAGTGGACCTGTCTTGGCTGCGGGTATGGTGTGGGCGTTGCTGCGCTGGCGACTGTGGAAGCGTGAGCATGGAACTGCTTTACTGTTTATTGCAGGAGGAGGCGTATTGTTGTTAGGCGCCGTGTGGGGTTTGCTGAGTGGTTCGAGCTCCTTGATTTGGCTAGTTGGCGCGATGCCGTGTTTCGCTGCCTTGGTGAGTGTTTGGCTTAGCGCGGATCTGTCACTGGATATGAAGGGGAGATGGCGGCTCTGGGCTTTGGCGAGCACGGGGGGGCTCGCCCTACTAGGCGTGAATACGGCGAACGTAAGAACCCTAGGGTGGGCGTGGCCGAGGTTTCTTGATACCCCTCGACTAGCCGAGGGTTGGACGCAAACAGCCCAATCTATTGAGGCGATGTTAGTTGCAGGGCTCGACCAACATCCCCAAGGCTTGTTTCTCGTCGCCGAGAGTCCAGCGTCAGCGGCATTGCTAGAGTTTTATCTGCCGGAGGAAGCGCCAGTCTATCGAGCCAGCGAAGCGTCTCCAAGGGTTCACTTGGTCGAGTCTGCTGGCTGGGAATCTGTTTACGATCTTTGGCCAAATTACAGCCATGCGCAGTCGGGGACCGTTCAAGGGTCTCCTTTCGCAGGTTACAGCGCTCTTTATTTAGCAAAAGGGAAGGGCGAACCCATTGATACATTACCGGGCAATTTCATCAATGCGTTCCGTGCGCTCGATTTCGCAGCAGTGCTGGAGGTGAAACGGAGAAGGCGCGAGTTGCAGGGGTGGACGCTCTATCACGCTTATCAGTATCGAGGCTTGCCGCTGTGAAGGTCCCGGCTCTATCCGTCGTCATTCCGCTATTCAACGAAGTGGGTAATGTTGCGCCTCTGTTAGAAGAGGTGGGCAAAGGCCTTTCCGATGTCAGTTTTGAACTCATTCTCGTCGATGATGGTTCCACTGATGGTACGGGTAGTGAGCTTTCGCGGTATGAGTTTTCTTGGCTCCGAGTCATCACGTTTTCAGATAATCGCGGACAGAGCGTTGCGCTACACGCGGGAATCATGGCAGCGCAAGCACCGATCATTGCCACGCTGGATGGGGATCTTCAGTTTGAAGTGAAGGCTATTTTGACCCTTTGTGATCACTTGGATCCAGGAATTGATCTCATCTGTGGTTATCGAGCAGAACGACAAGACAGCCGGAGCAAGCGGTTGCAGAGCAGAATCGCGAACGCTGTTCGTCGTCTCATTCTCCGAGATGGCGTGAGGGATGCGGGTTGCGGTTTAAAAGTGATGCGGAGCAGCTGCCGAGCTGATCTCATTCTCTTCGATGGGATGCATCGCTTCATCCCGGCTATGGTTCGGCATGCAGGGCATGGTTTGCACGAATGGCCGGTACTGCATCGAGCGCGTGTGCATGGACAGAGTAAGTATGGTATCCATAATCGAGGTTGGCGGGGAATTGTGGATCTCTTTGGGGTAGCATGGCTATTGGCGAGGCGACGCCGCGCAACGATGCGAACGCCTGGCAAGGGCACTTGACGGACTACGGGTCCCCCCGCATTCTCCTAGCTTCATACCCCTTCCATGAATCTTCGCGAACAGCTGAAAGAAATCCTCCCCAACGTGCTTCCTAAAAGTCCGGCTGAGTCGATCAAGGGGACCAAGCTGATCGAAATGGTGAAGCGAAAACTCTCCCATGGCTACAGTGACGCGACGTTGCGCTATCACTTTTCTGTCATGTCGTGTGATCCCACGTCACCGATTGCCAAGGTGGAGCAGGGGCAGGGCTATTTTCTGAGGACGGCCCGTCATGAGTTGCTACGTCCACGCCAGCCTCGCCTGCATCAGGAATCGTTGGAAGGGTTTCCCGATGGAGGCTCGGAGTCTCCTGAGCACCTTTGGGCGAAGTTCCAAGCGTTCTATGAACGTTATGCAAACCAAGACCGGGCCTTCTCGTTTCCTGTTCGGCACGAAGATGCTGAAGTGGGGCAGCAAGATGATGTGAGTTATGGTTGGGCGGTTCCGGACGGAGTCGTTGTGAGCTGGCGCTCGGGTCAACTGTCTGAATCAGGCGTCAAGCTTGTGCCTGAATTGCTTTGTCTTGAGCAGCCGAGTTTCAATCTTACGAGCACCAAGGTCACGGTCTCGGTAAATGCAGATAACTACCGCCACGAGTTCTTTCAGGCCCTAAGCAACGGTGCTTGGGCCCATGCCAGTGAGCTAGTCGTGGCGACGGAGATTTTGGATGATTACATCATCGAAGATTTGCGCCGCTTGAGCAATCGGTTTGGAGTCGGAGTGAGCTATTTCTCTCTCAATGAGCAGCAAATTGCAGGCTGGGACGTACCGGAAGCTATTCTTGAACTTCCTGAGGATGAATTTGATCGGGCGTTGCGGGATACCGTGCAATTGCATCGGATTGGCTCGGCAAAGATCGGGCAAGTGTTAGATTGGGATCATCTCAATCAACTGATCACGAAATACCCTGTTTTTGATGATATCTTCCGTTGGATCCACTACTGCCTGATGCGGAAGCAAGCGTGTAACTTCGTGGACTTTGAGAGTGCGAGCTACAATGCTTAATTGTTCACCCATTATGACTGATCTTATGAACTCGACGCGATATTTCGTGTGCCTTACCCTCACGCTTGGCTCAACCCTTTTCTTACAAGCACAGGACAAGCCTCAAACGGCAGATGAGTTACTATCTGGTGTCCGGACGGATTTCTCTGATGTCCCAGAAGGATGGCTAGTTGGCTTAGACCGAGCAAAGGTAGAGGCTACCAAAGCTAACAAAGATCTCTTACTCAATTTCTCAGCCTCTGATTGGATTCCTCAGAGCATCACGTGGGAAGAGAACGTTTTCACCAAACAGGATTTCATCGATGCGGCACTGAAAGACTTTGTTCTCGTGCGGTTGGATTTCCCTCGAAAGAGGAACATTCAATCAGACGCTCTGCGTGAGACGAATGAAAAGGCCGCCGCCTATTACGAGATCAGGAAGTATCCGATGGTTGTTTTGGCGGATTCAGATGGGCGTCCCTATGCCACCATTGACTGGGCGCCAGGTCACACCAGTGAGGTTTTCTTAAAGATGGTTACCGAGAAACGAGGCTCTCGGGTTTCCCGTGATAACGCTCTGGCTGCAGCTGCAAAAGTGGAGGGTGCTGCCAAGGTGCCCCATTTAGCCAAGGCCTTAGAGGGGCAATCACCCAACCAAGTCCTGAGATACTACAAGAAAGAGTTTCATGAAATCGTCGCCCTGGATCCTGAAGAGGCCGGTGGCTTAGGCCACGTGGTCTACTATGAAAAGACGGTTGGGATGCGCAAGAGGCTCGACGCGCTGGCCAAAGAGAGCAAATGGGAGGAGGCCATGGCCGAACTAGATAGGTTTGTAGAGACCGAAGCCAAGACGAAAGAGCAGAAGCAGAAGGTGCGATTCTGGAAGCTCCAGGGGTTGCTTCAACTGAAGCGGCTCGATGATGTCATGCCGTTCTTGGATAGTATCATTGAGATGGGGCCAGAAACTCCAGTTGGAAAAAAGGCTGCTGAGCTTAAACCACAGCTCATGGAGGGAATCGCCAAAGAAATGCAGAAGCAAAACTTGGAAGCGAAGAAGAAAGCGGATGAGTCCAAGAAGAAATAGGGGACCGATAGGCAACGATTACAGTTATGGGTAAGGAAGGGTTAAATTACGCGCCACAAGGCAAGGCAGAGCCTGTTTGCGAGAAGGGGGATTTTCCTTTTGCTGTCGCTGCGCTCGATCACGGACACATCTATGGTCAAACAAATGGCTTATTAGAAGCAGGAGGAGAGTTGCGCTGGGTTTATGATCCAGACCCAAAGAAGGTAGAGGCCTTTTGTGAAACGTACCCTCAAGCCAAACCAGTAGATTCGCTAGAGAAGATTTTAGAGGACGATGCTATAAAAATGGTGTCTGCGGCTGCTATTCCCAGTGATCGTGGTCCGTTAGGTATTCGCGTGATGGAAGCGGGCAAAGATTACTTTACGGATAAGACGCCGTTTACGACACTTGATCAGCTAGCCGAAGCAAGGGCGGTGGTCGGGCGCACTGGGCAGAAATACATGGTCTACTTCAGTGAGCGGCTTCACGTGGAATGTGCTGTGCATGCGGGTGACCTGATTCACGATGGCGTTATTGGTCGAGTGCTCCAGGTGATCGGTCTAGGGCCACATCGGCTCAGTGCGGACAAGCGCCCAGACTGGTTTTTCAAGAAAGCGCAGTATGGTGGTATCCTAGCGGATATTGGAAGTCATCAAATTGAGCAGTTTCTTTACTACACGGGATCGACCGACGCTGAGGTAACGCATGCGGCTGTGGCGAACTACAACAATAAGGAAGCTTATCCAGAACTGGAGGACTTCGGCGAGGCCAACCTGGTTGGAAATACGGGGGCAGCGAACTACTTCCGAGTGGACTGGTTCACTCCCGATGCCTTGGCAACTTGGGGCGATGGGCGAACGATCATTCTTGGAACCGAAGGCTACATCGAATGCCGAAAGTATACTGATGCTGGAAGCAGCTCTACGCAGGATGTTCTTATTCTGGTCAATGGCGAGAAAGAGGAACGCCACGAAGTGAACGGTAAGGTTGGCTTCCCATTCTTTGGGCAGATGATCCTGGATAGCATGAATCGCACCGAAACAGCCATGACTCAGGAGCATACCTTCAAAGCAGCCGAGTTGTGTTTGGTCGCCCAGAGTAAGGCTAAAAGGATTGAATGACTACTAAGTTGCGTTGGAAAATTTCTAGATTGTAATTTCCGTAATAATAAGAATTTTCAAATGCCACATTTCGATCACCTACTCCGCGCCCTTTCTATCAGCATCCCTTTCGGGATCATGTTTGGCCTCATTGCTGGCTATCTGAGGAAGCGCCTTGGCCAGTCTCTCGGGGACGGCTACGCCAACAGATGGGAACTGCTTTGGCGCGTTATCTATGCGGTCGGCATTTTTATGTTCGGTGTCCTGGCCTTCTATTGCTTCAACGTGATCAAGCAGACTTCATTTGGATACATCTATCTAGGAATGTCGATCCTGAACGGGATCTGCATGATTCGTTCGTTCTCACGTGATCGATATGATCAGAACGGTGTGCCACGTCGCCATCACCGGGATCCAAAGCGTGTGACGCCGACGGTGCAGGTTCAGGGTTAGGTAAACTTGGGCTCTTCGTTAACGATAGGCTGTTAGTCCAGCTGAGGTTCTCACATAAATGCTATTTGCATCAATGGCCGGAGTGGCGGTGATGCTTGTCTTGAGGTCGTGCTGGTATGCTATATCAAATTTATCGCCTACTGGAACTAGGGTGAATAGTCCTTCGTTTGATACCAAGTAGAGATGACCACCAGAGATAATGGGTGAAGCACCATATTGTCCGGTCGCCCCTAACCGCTTTTTGTAGAGGGTTTCTCCGGAGAGGGCGTTCACGCAGGTGAGAATCCCTCCATTGCGTACCATGTAGATACGGTCTTGGTAAAAGATTGGTGACGGGATCTCTGGAATGTTTCGATGAAGTGCCCAGCTGACATGGCTCTCGGAAACGTCCCCGCTGCCGCCTGGTCGAATGGCCATGAGGTTGGGCTTTCCCCGGTTGAACGAGAGGTGATTCAGTAGTTCCTCCTTAGTCCAAGCGCCGTCTTTGTTCTTGTCGACCCATTTGAGAAAGCCATCCTGACGCTTTGTCCGTTTCGCTTGGTCTTGGGGGAGGGGAATGCCAAATCCTGGATGGCCAATAGGCAAGTCTGGACGAAGCGGAAACGTGAAGTCGCGCGTCATCTCGTGGCGCTCGATTTTCCCATTATTGTTCGTATCAAATGGCAACAACGCTTTCCAGAAAGGCTCGCGATCCGGATCTTCGTCAGCGACGCCTCCGAGCATCGATGCCGATACAAAGACCATGCCATTTCCGGTAACGGGACGGGCAATCGTTTCACGAGAGAATCCGTTCACGAACCACTTCTCTACACCTGTATCTGCGTCGTAGCCGTAGACGCGTCCGTGGCCAAGAACGACTAATTCGTCAGAGCCGCCTCGATTACGAAGGACTGTTGGAGTTGACCAACCACTGCGGTTAAAGGGGCGCGGTGTCTCCCAGATCAGCTCTCCGTTCGTCTTGTCGAGTGCGATGATGCGAGATTGGCTAACGTCGCTGTCTGGGAGATTCGAGTCGTTGTCCAAGACCATGATAAGCTTGTTTTCATGGACAATTGGTGACGTCGACATCCCATACAGGCTCTTGGGTGTTGGTATAGACTTTTTCCAAATCTCGTTTCCGCCGTGATCGTAGCATAACAACCCAAACGAACCGAAATAGACGTAGACCCGATTCATGTCCACGTATGGAGTGGATGCTGCCGGGCTGCCGGCTTCATGCACTTTTTCCAGGGCACACTCTGGGGCAGGCTTCCGCCATCGTTGCTTTCCGGAAACCTTGTCGAAGGCTAGCGTCACAAGCTGCTTTCCGTCCTCAAGGGCCGTGATTACAAGAAGATCGCCTTGGATTACAGGGGAAGACTGACCGGGAGCTAACGGCGCTCTCCAGGCAGCCAGGGAAGGATCCATCCTCAAAGGTGGTTGCCCTTTGACGAAGACTCCCGAGCCACTGGGCCCGCGAAACTGGTTCCATGACGTTTCGGACTGGACTTCGAATAAAGTGACGACGGCAAGCAGGATGAGGAAGAGCTTCATGAACCTTTGGAAAGCGTGGCACACGAACCCCAGATCAATCAAGCCCGCTCAGATCAAAGAGCCCCCTCTTCTGGCCGAGACTCTCGACCTGCGCGGGGTTCCACGGTGAAACCCTTTAATCTATGCTTAAGTCTTCTCGTCGATTCATCCAGTTTGCGGCCGCTTCTATTGCCCTCGCGTTTACACCAGCGATCCAAGCTGAATTCAAATTTGAACAGGGAGATCGAGTTGCCATCATCGGCAATGCCACGGCGGGGAGGCTCCAATACGATAGCTGGCTGGAGACCTTTCTGCAGACAGCTCTTCCCAAGCATGAGCTTGTCATCCGAAACTTAGCCTTTCCTGGGGACACCGTTGACAAGCGACCCCGAAACAAAGGATTCATGGCGGCGGAGGACTATCTGAAGCACGTCGCTGCGGACGTCATCTTCGTCTTCTTTGGATACAACGAATCGTTTGCAGGTCAGGATGGGGTCTCTGACTTTAAGAAAAAGCTCAGCGACATGATCGAGAGCTACCGTGGCCTCAAGCCAAACGGTGAGACGGAGCCTCGTTTCGTGCTCTTCTCGCCGATTGCCCATGAAGATCTGGACGATCCAGATCTTCCGGATGGAAGTGCGAACAATGTGAGGCTGGCTGTCTATAGCAAGGCGATTCAAGAAGTGGCCGGGGAAAAGAAGGTCACATTTATGGACATCTTTGAACCAACGAAGAAGCTGTATGATACTCACGATGCTCCATTGACGATCAATGGCATTCACTTGAATGAACAGGGTGATCGTTACCTCGCACAAGCCATCACAGAAGGGTTGTTAGGCAAAGCTGCTGCAGAATCCAGTCCCAGTGATGCCCTGCGGGAGGCTGTGAAAGACAAGGACTGGCATTGGTTCAATCGCTATCGGGCCACTGATGGTAATGACGTCTGGGGTGGCCGCTCCACGTTGAAGTTTGTCGATGACCAGACGAATCGCGAAGTGCTCATGCACGAGCTTGCCATGATCGATGTGATGACTGACAACCGCGACCGCCGCATTTGGGCGCGTGCGCAGGGTGGAGATCTTCAGATCGACGATAGCAATGTGCCCAAACCTGTGCCGGTGATTTCCAATGTGGGTGGTGGAAGCCGAAGTTCGAATGCGCAGAAGGAGGGCGACCTTAGGTATCAAAGTGGCGAAGAGGGAGTTAAGTCGCTCAAGGTGAGCGAGCCTTTTGAGGTCGGTCTCTTTGCCGATGAGAAGCAATTTCCTGAACTCGTCAATCCGGTTCAGATGCAAGTCGATGTAAAGGGACGTCTCTGGGTGGCTGCTTGGCCGACCTATCCAAAGTGGGAGCCACTTAAAAAGATGAATGATAGA
>Ga0222717_10002342_pt1 | contig 14735 bp, 14 predicted proteins | sample C33_18DmetaG_FD_165053 | JGI IMG/M metagenome (GOLD analysis project Ga0222717, IMG submission 165053) | Estuarine water microbial communities from San Francisco Bay, California, United States - C33_18D | ecosystem: Environmental > Aquatic > Marine > Unclassified | place: USA: California...
GGAAGCCCTCAAGGACGCAGATCTAATGGTGATTTTTGCCCGTTTTCTCGATTTACCCGATGAACAGATGAAGCACATCGCAGATTATGTGGAGCGCGGGGGCCCAGTTGTTGGACTTCGGACTTCGTCTCACGCTTTCAAAATTCCAAAAGGGAAAACTTATTCAAAATTCGACTTCCAATATGGTGGCAAGGAATACGAGAAAGGCTTCGGGCACCAAATCCTTGGGAACACTTGGGTTGGGCACTACGGCCGGAATCATAAGCATGCGACCCAGATTCAGCTAATCAAGGACCAGAAAGATAATCTCATCCTCCGTGGAGTTGGTGACAACGCCCTTTGCATGGCCGGAGCTTATGTTGGAATTCCCGATGATACCTTTACTGTCCTTACTGCGAGCCAGCCTCTTAATGGGATGACAAAAGAGGCCGAAGCAGATCCCAAGAAGAAGCCAAGCCCTTCTACTTGGACTCGCCACTACAAATCAAAGGATGGCAAAAAAGTCCGCGTCTTCCACTCTACTCAAGGAGCTTCTCAGGACCTTCTCGACCCCAACTACCGTCGTCTTATTATTAACGGTATCTTTTGGGCCGCTGGGCTTGAAGATCAAATTAAAGGCGATGCTAAAATCGATTTTGTTGGGACTTATCACCCAACTCGCTTCGGATTTGGCGGAGAGGTTAAGGAAGTGAAGCCTCAAGATTTGGCAGACATCAATTCGCCCCTTATGCCTAAGAAGTAGGCAAGGTTCCTACCGATGGAAGTGGTCCCAGCCGCCTTCGATCGAATCGCCTGCACCCTCGAGGAGGGTGCCGATTCTAGTGATCTCAAGTTCGGGGAATTTTTTATCCCACGCTGGCTTTAGGTCATCGCCACTCGTGAGAAGGAGTTCATAGTCCTCGCCGTCGCCAATTGCTTGCGCAAGGGTGGAGCCTTCTGAACATGGCAGGGAATCGCGATTTAGCTCAAAGCCGACTCCGCTCATCCGGGCTAAACGTGGAAGATCTTTGGCAAGACCATCGGACAGATCCATCATTGCTGTGACCCCCCCGTTACTCACGAGCCAGGCCGCCTCGCGAAGACGGGGCGTAAAATCAAGGTGCTTGCCATGGATTGAGCCGCCAAGCCGACCCGTTACATAAATGCCATCGCCCGGACGTCCGCCGCCCCGAGTGACGAGATTGGCGCGTGCCACCCTCCCCTTCCCGGCTACTGAAACCATCGTAGGAGTGCCCTGTGGAAGGGAAATCGTTTCACCACCTACAATGACCCCGCCATGTTGCTTCAGACAGGAGCTCATGCCACGATAGAGGCCGTCTACCCAGTCAACGGAAACCTCGGGCGCTAAGGCTAAGGTTATTAGGAGTTCGCAGGGCTCTCCTCCCATCGCAGCGAAATCACTTAGGACACGCGCTACTGCTTTCCAACCGACTCGCGTCGATTTTTCATTGGACAAAAAGTGGACCCCAGCGACCACCGCATCTGTCTTTAATAAGGTTAATTCCTCCCCGGCCCCTACCACCGCACAATCGTCGCCAGGCCCCACTATGACATGAGCGGGTTTTGGAAGATCCCTGCAAATACGAGCGATCAAGCCGTCTTCACCTAATTGACGAACCGACTTCATGGCGATGTGGGAAATTCATAGGCTCGCGAAATTAACATTAAGCCAACCGAGGTCGCATTGAATGCCGCATGGCAACCGATTGGGACCCAAAGTGAACCAGACTTCTCATAAATCACTGCCAGAATAATTCCCATTAAGGCGAGCATTGGTAGACCCATAACGTTGAAGTGAATAACGCCGAATAATGCGCCACTAAAAATCGAAGCAAACCAGCGGTCGGTAAATTGTTTCACAACCGGATAAAGGTAGCCTCTAAATATCAATTCTTCGGCGATTGGAGCAATGATGATGGCGCTCACCGCCATTGCTAACAGTAATCTCACATCTGAGGTCTCTCTCACTAGCGTGACAGCCTCTTGAGGTTTTGCTCCGAGTGAATCTTGAACCCAGATTTGCCAGCCACAAGCGACCAATATTGAACCGACGATCATCATCGCAAAAACAAAGGCGGGCATGATCCAAAAAATACTTTTCCAACGTGTCCAACGAAGGCCAAAAAGCTCGACAAGGTTTGTACGCCAAAAAAGTATCGATGGAACAATGCCAGCGATTGAAAGCATGGCGATAGAACTCCACAACACTAGGCCGGCTGTCATTTGCAACTCCTCCAAGTTTTCCATTTTGGATTCTGCGCCCTTCAAAAATACGGTAAACACAAGAATGTAGAAGCCGACAATAATAAGATCGAAAGGCTGGATTACGGGGGGTGGAGTATCGTCTCCCTGATCCATATGATTCTTTTGAGTCGATAATCGCAGCCAAGCATATCCCGGCAACGCGAGGAGTAAAAGCGAGGCGACGACTATCAGGAAGACAGTCTCCAGAATTTGAAACTCGGCAGGGGTCACTTCAGGATCCTAGTCCACATAGGCGGGATGAAAAGCACAAGCCCTCTCCAATCTGACGTGGCTCGATGGTCATCACACCTGGCTTACCAGTAATTCAAGGAAACGATAACGTTCACCAATCGCGTTTCTGTACGCACGCCACGACCTGCCTGACAGGAATTTTATATAAGGGGTTGTGGATAAATTAGAAATAGATCTCTGCTAGTCGCTCACATGCTCTTTGGCTGGAAGTCGAATCGTAAAACACAAGCTGTGGTCAGATGACTTTGTTGCCGTGATTTCTCCGCCTAACATAATCATTACTTCTTTGCAGAAACTGAGACCAATCCCGATATTTTTCTTCACGAAATTACGAGCCTTATCAGCCCGGTAAAAGGGATCAAAAAAGACATCAAGGGTTTCTGGAATAGTTTCCATATTCGAATGTTCATTTTGGATTTCGAAGGTGATTATTCTATCCACATTAGATGTTTTGATTCTAATTACGGTGTTAGGCGCCGCATAGTTGATCGCGTTTTCAATTAGATTATTGACAACGATACTTAGAAGCTCCTCGTCGGTGTCAATTTCTGTCTTTCCACAAAAACTAACATCAAACCGCAGACGATTTTCAGTTGCCTTTCCGCGGAGTTTCTCGAGGATATTCTCTGAGAGAAGGTCGAGAGATAAAGTAGTTTCCACCATCGATTCCCGGGCATTACGCAGTTTGCCAAACTCCATGAGCCGGTTAATTAAGCGGACCAAATTCTCGGTGGCATTGAGCGCTTCTCTTAATCGTTTCTGGTAGTCTTCGACTTTACGCGGCTGGCGCAAAGCCTGCTCGATTACCGCCTTCACCCCGGCAAGTGGAGTCCTGACTTCATGGGCTACGTTAAGAAAGAAATCCTGATCTTTTTCGCGGAAGTGGTCAATTCGCTCCAATAGGGCATTAAACTTTTTAGCAATTCCTACTACTTCCGAAGGGAGATGATCAGGAACGGGAATGGGCTCTCCTATTTCTGTTCCTTCCCGTGATAAAAGGTCAGAGCTAAAAGACTGCACTGCGAGCGATAAAAAGTAGATGATCAGCCAAATTGCAGCTGCTGAGACAAAAATTACTGCAACACCAGCGGCAACAAATGCCCGTTTGGTTTTTATCAAAACATCTCGTAATTCTTCAGTGCTATCTGCCCATACAAAAATCTGGGGATGCTCCTCTGGAAGAAAACCCTCGTTTCCATCGATTCCTTGTTTCACCGGAAGGGTTAATATACCCACTGCCCGCCCAGGAACCCCATTGGGCAAAGTGACGTTGTAAAAAATCCGCTCGCCTACCTCGCCGTATTGTCGCTCCAGATCTTCTTCACCTAACGAGGGTGACTTCACAGAGTCTCCCGTCTTTAGATCCCAGACCTGAATCATACTCTTGGTCGATTTTTCTGAAGTGGAATTTAGCGAAGTCTGCCACTCGTGATAGACCTCACCATTCCTCGCTTTTACCTCAATTAAAATAAGAGTAGCGGCCTCATTGACTAACAAGTCGTGCTGCGAGTAGAGAGACCGCTTTACGGAGTAGTAGAGCAGAGTTCCTGCCACCGCCATAATAAGGGTGATGACAAAAGTGATCCACACGAGAAGCCGGTCACGAATTGAAGGGCGTTTCATTATTCGCTCAAAAGGTAACCATGTCCTCGTTTGGTGTGAATGAGGTTGGGCAGATCGTTGCTGTGAAGCTTTTTGCGAAGGTAGCCTATGTAGACATCCACTACATTACTTGTGCCACCTTCATAGTCTTGGTAGACTTGCCTTGCGATTTTTTCTCGGGAAAGAACCTCACCATTTCGAAATGCCAGGCATTCCAAAAGAAGATATTCTTTTCGAGTGAGATCGATGACCTTTCCCGCACGCTGAACATTTTTTTTGGAGGTGTCGATGACAAGATCACCAATCGTGATCAGGGGTGATTTCTTTTCGTGTCCCCTCCTGATTTGGACCCGCACCCGTGCAAGCATTTCATCCAGTGAAAATGGTTTCACTAAATAATCATCGGCGCCACTCTCTAGACCTTCGATCCTCTGATTCACTGTATCGAGGGCACTGATCATAATAACGGGAACTGGATTTTGATCGCTCCGCAACTTCTTGAGAATCTCCAGGCCGCTCACTTCGGGAACCATAATATCAAGTAACACAACATTGTATTTGTGATTCCTCACAAACCAAAGGCCCTCGTCACCCGAGTTTGTGCTATCGACGGCATAGCCCTCTTCGGCTAGGCATTCTACAATGCTCCTTCGAAGCGGTGGGTAGTCTTCTAAGACCAAAATTCTCATCTAGTAGTCAGTCAATAACCTGACCGAGATGAAAGACCGATGAGAAAATTAGTTTGCTGAGTTCTCGGTTCTCTCACGGAATTCTCATTTTCAGTGAGATATGTTGCGCTACTGATGAAGTTTTTCTTACTCGGATCACTTAGCGCCTCCTTTTTGGGCGCTTGTTCAAACCTTGGAGCGGGACCGCGCGACGCTTCTTCGGTTCTCTCCCGATCGGATATGCAGCTCGATTCGTCCCCCCTTACGACCGCGCTTAATAATCACATTTATTTCAGTAAGGAGGCGTCTAGTGGCGGCCGGAGCTTTGGTGGAGGTGGCTGTGGATGTAATTAAGACGAATTGGTAATGAAAATAGTATCCTTTTACGTAACTGTTACAAAAAAGAATATGTATGGCGGAAGTGGTATGAATAGGAAGTACGTCTTGAAAACTAGAGAAGCACTTGACGATTTATTGGCAAAACTCGACGGCATCAATGCTGAAGTTACCATCACGGAGTTTGATGAGGATGGGAATCGTGCTGCTCGGAATTCGGTTATAGCGGGAGAAGGGGGTAAGTTGATATCCGAAGCCGAATAGAGGTGAATGTAAGTTAAACAAACCCGCTATGAAAAATCAAAAGATCATCGCGTCGCTCGCAACTGCTTCAATGGCCGTTTTTGGAGCTGGAGAGGCTAATGCCCAACTTGGTAAATCGGACCTTCTTGATACCGACTTTAAAGGCTCGCTTCTTTACTATACTGAAACTGATCGTGTTTCGGCCATCGAGGCTATCATTGATGGCAGCTATTTTCTCAATAATCGCGATACAATTGGATTCCGTCTCACTTTCGACTCGCTCACTGGAGCTTCTGCCAACGGAGCGGTTCCCACCGATCGCGCTCAGACTTTCACTAGGCCTTCCGGAAATGGTGACTATACCACAGCGGCCAACGAAACTCCCTTGGATGATACCTTCCTCGACACCCGCTATGCTTTGGCCCTGACTTGGGATCGTAAGTGGGATGGCAACTGGCAATCTATTATTGGAACAGCTTTTTCTAATGAGTATGATTATCGGTCACTTTCCATAAATACCTTGTTAAGCTACCAGACTGATGATCGCAACCGCACTTATTCTGGTGGATTATCCCTCTTCAGTGATACGATCTCACCGGTGGGTGGGCTTCCTACTAGCTTCGGCCTTATGGGCAATCCCGACGAAATTCAGCAACGTAGTGGTGAGGAGGATGAGAAGATCGTCATGGATGCCTTGTTTGGAATTACCCAGGTAATCGACTCACGGTCGCTGGTCCAATTCGGCTACTCGGTTAGTTCCTCGGAGGGCTATTTAAATGACCCCTATAAATTCATCTCAGTTGTGGGAGCCGATGGCCGCCCGGTAACACAAGACTTAGCCACTGGGCTGTCGCAAGTTGTCTTTGAGAGCCGTCCCGATTCACGTCTCAAGCAGAGTTTCTTCATAAAATACAAGCGAGACCTGTTCGACAGCCACGTCTTCGACTCCTCATACCGCTTTATGACGGATGACTGGGGCATCAACTCGCACACTTTTGATTTCAAATATAAATGGCGTCTCAATGACGTCTCTTACTTGGAACCCCACCTGCGAATCTATCAGCAGAATGATGCTGATTTCTTCACTCCGTTTTTTACTCAAGGCAATGTGCCCGCTGTCGGTAGTGGAAGTTACGCATCACCTGATTACCGCCTGGGTGAGATGATGGCCTACACTGTGGGGCTGGAATATGGGCGCGACAATGTTGATCGTCCTTGGAGCATTGCTCTCGAGTATTATCTTCAGGGGCTTGGCGACCGCGAAGGAATTTTTGGTGAGCTTCGTAATCAGGACTTAAGTGAAGATGTTTCCGCTTTTATGGTGCGTTTCAATATGGATTTTTAGGCTTGGAAGAAGAACGACCAATCACTCTCAACTACCGTCAAGAATCCGGGGAATTTTCGGCCTCGTTTCAGGCTATGGCTGGGCCTTGCGAAGTTCTGATCCAGTGTGACCGGAAGGAAGAAGCATCACGGGTTGCGAAAACCGTAGCTCATGAGGCGTGGCGACTTGAGAGGAAATACAGTCGTTATCGTGATGATAACCTTATCTACCAAATCCATCAAAACAGGCCGGTAGCGGTAGACGAGGAAACCGCTCGGCTATTGAACTTTGCTGCTGCTGCCTATGAACTCAGCACTGGCGATTTTGACATCACTTCAGGGATTCTCCGTAAGCTATGGAATTTCTCTGGAAATGGTGAAGCGCCTTCACGGGCAGCCATCAAAGAACTCTTGCCATTCATTGACTGGAAAAAAGTTTCGTGGGATGGCAAAACCATTCAAGTGCCCGTCGGGATGCAGGTTGATTTCGGCGGTTTCGGCAAGGAATACGCGGTTGATCAAGCGCTAGCGCTTTGTCATGAAATGAGCGATGCGCCCATCCTCGTCAACTTTGGAGGTGACCTCGCCGCCAACCGGAAACCACGATCTAGACCACAATGGCAAATAGGGATTCAGGGTGCACCCGCGAATTTCGCACTTGAGGAAGGGGCTATCGCGACGAGTGGTGATGCCAACCGTTTTATTATGCACCGGGGCAAAAAACTCTCTCATATTCTTAATCCCCGGACTGGGTGGCCGGTGAGCCAGGCCCCTTGTTCGGTGAGCGTCGGGATGCCAAAGTGTCTGCAAGCGGGATTGATCGCCACTCTCGCGATTCTTCAGGGAAAAAAAGCCGAGGGATTCCTAGAGACACAGAAAGTCACTCATTGGATAGAGCGATGAACCCCAATCCTTAAGATCGAAATAATTGATGGAACACTTAATTCACAGATTCCGCTTTTATTTTTTAAAAGTTGTTCACCAAGGCAAAATTTTGATTAACTCTCTAGTGATAGTTAACACACTATCATTGAACCACCTTAGTCGTGGATTTCTAAAATTACTCTTAGTTGCCCCTGTTGTATCTTCAGGATCGGTCACTGATGATCTTTTTCCAAGCGAATGGCTGCTGGACACGAAATTAGACTACTCAAAGAGAATTCTCAATCAGCAGGAGATCATTGGAAATAAATCTCAATACATCTTGGAGTCTTACCGCGACGGTTTACTTGAGACGGGTAAACTTTATCTCTCCGGTCATGCTGTTTACTCTCACTATCAGGAGCGGACTGATACAGCGGGAAAGTTTCCGATCCTTGGACGCTTTCCAAGCCAGCACGATTCAGGACGGAGTGGGAAAGAGGACATTTTGGACGTAGCAACGCTTGGTTTGACTTATGCGCCGACTGATTCAGCGCGGATTTTTGTCCGCGGCATTTACACCGATCTTCAGTTTCCAAGGCAGGAAAATGCCCAGATTCGTGAGGCCTTCGTGACTTTTGGGGATCTTTCGCAGAACCCATGGTATTTATCGGTAGGTAAAATGTCCGTCAATTTCGGCCATAATGGGGCCTACAACCCGATTACCCACTCAGTGAATAACCATTTCTATCAGACGGATACACAGGATGTTGCAGCAGAGTTGGGTTATGTGGCAAGCAATTGGAAAGTGGCTTTCACCGCGTTGAATGGTGGGCGTCAACTTCGCGTTGCGGATACCCCAGATCAGTCTTTCCTTAGCAATTTTGCGCTCAGTGGCCAATACGACACGAATGTGGGTAAATGGGATGTATCGGTTGGAGGAGGCTATCTTTACTCAAGTATCTACGATACCGATAATGCCAATCATCCGGGAGTAGATTCGAATCCACAAACTACTCGTGAGAGAAATGGAGTCGTGAATGCGTGGACCGAGTGGCAAAACGGCCCTGTTTCTGTAATGGCTGAGGTCAGCCTCAATGAGCGTGATTGGCCAGCGAGTGGCGCCTCAGTGCAGGCAGTGACATTGGGCGCTGCATATGATACGGAGCTCTTAGATAAGCCGACTCGATTCGCTTTGGTTTACGGGCGCGGAGAGTTGGGTAATGAGGGAGATGAATGGGAGAGCCTGCAGCAGCTTGCAGCAAGTGTCGAAACTTTCGTTACTCCAAATTTTGCCCTAAGTATGGAGTATGTTTACAACCGGAGCTTCATTCCTTTGATCAAGCTCGATCGGACTGCTATAGGCGATGTTGATACGAATACCCTAATCTTTAGCGGGCGATACTTTTTTTAGATCATAAATCTTCGATTAGCGCTCTCATAACACAAAGCCGATCTTAACACTTATTAAAGTGTCGGGATCGGTTTTCGCTTTTTAAGGTTCGTGAAGAAACCCTTATTAAGGCTCGAGAGCTAAGCGAACGCCACGGGCTTTGTGCTCTGTTTCCTCAAATTCGGCGAGAGGATCAGAGTCGGCTACGATGCCTGCGCCAACGTGATAGTCGAGGTGTCCATTTTCGTGAATCAGTGTGCGGATCGCGATATTGAATTGAGACTCACCGTTGAAGCCGAGGAAGCCAATCGCGCCAGTATAAAGTCCGCGGGAGACGGGCTCAAGCTCTCTGATGATTTCGGTGGCTCGTTTCTTTGGGGCCCCAGTGATAGAGCCTCCAGGGAAACAAGAGGCGAGGGCGGAGAGTTGGTTGTATTCTGGAGCGAGAGTGCCACGAATTGTTGAGACGAGGTGGTGAACATGTTGCAGTTTTTCGAGCTGTAACATGTCAGTAACTTGAACTGATCCAAATTCACAGACCTGCCCAATGTCATTGCGTAGGAGGTCCGTGATCATCACTAATTCAGCTCGCTCCTTTTCTGATCGCTGTAGATCGAAGGCGGATCGAGAATCGAGTTCGGGATCAGCAAAGCGTGGGCGTGTTCCTTTAATTGGTCGGGTTTCGACTTCAGAGCCCGAGAAGCGAAGAAAAGTCTCGGGTGATGATGAGAGAATTTCCCGGCCAGCAAGATTGAGATAAGAAGCGTTGGGAGCAGGAGATGAATTACGAAGTTTATCGTACAAAAAAAGGAGTCCTTCTGGAGCACGGCATTTTGCGCGGAGGCGGCGGGAGAGATTGACTTGGTAAATATCTCCAGCTGCGATGTATTCTTTGATCGTTTTGACAGTTTTGATGAACTCGTCTTGGGGAAGCGAATCTTGCCAGGTCCCAAGTGTAAAATTTGCGCTAGGTTTAGTTTTTCTGATTTGGCTAGAAAGGTTACCGATCTCCCACCATTCGCGGGATTGGTGATGGAAAATGAGGAGCTCGGGATAGATGCCGAAGGTAAAGTTGCCATCGTAGTCGATCGACCCGCAGGCTCCGCCGGTAGGGAAGCCGTAATCGGGCGCCAAGGAGGGGGCTTGTTTTTTCAGAGCATTATCGAGAGCGGAGGGATTCGAAAGGTGGCCACGGATGATTTCGGTTGGCCGTGCTCCGATGATTGAGATTGGAGGGGTGTGCTTGGTAGGGAGATTGCCGGCTGTGTCAAAGAAGACGAGACCCGGGAGGTGCGCTAGGCCTTGCGCCACTGCATCCGGTCCCGCAGTGATGGCGGTGGGTCTGGGTGTGAGGTGGGTTCTCGTTTTCATGAGGGTCGGGCTCGTTGACATAGCCAATCCGTTTTCTTAAGCTTGCCTCCCTGATGAAGAATTCACGAGTTTCCCGCAAGCCCAATTTGGGCATGTTTCATATCTCGTGCTGGATAATCGGGCTAGTGGCCTTTGTGCAACTAATGTCAGTGGGTGTTGCTTTGGCCTTTAAAAACCAGCAGATTCCTCAACCCGGGGAGAGGATTGTGAAGGAATACGTCGTTGCGCCTGGTCCGCCTTCGGCGCTTGTGACAGCGGGCGGCGAGAAACCCGAGCCGATTGGGGCGCTTCCTCCAAAGCCGATCGCAGTGGTGCTTCCAAAGCCGCTTCCTGAGTCGAAAGAAGTTTTAACGGATTTGGAGTCGATAACAAAAGTCGCTGAAGAGGATGTCCTGAATCTTCCTCCCCCTGTTTTGGATCCGATCGTCGAGGCGCTCTTAAAAGATGCCCGGCAGGCACGGGTGGAAGGTGATCTGATACAAGCATTGACAAAGTTGCAGGAGGCCGAGCTCAGGGAGCCACGTGATCCCAACGTCCTCTATAGTCTTGGTGCAACTTACGAGGCTTTTGGGATTTTTGACAAAGCGCGAGACAATTATTATGAAGTTTTTAATCTGGGACCAAACGCTGGATCGCTTTTTGAGAAGGCGAGTTTCAAGGTCGCGCAGGGTTTAGTTCCTGACGTTAAAAACTTAGCTTGCTTGGGTTGGGGCCGAATGACTAATCCGATCCAAGAGCAAAACGGGGAGCGCAGGACTTTAATTTTACCAGTGGAGGTCGATACTAATAAAGATTTTGACCCGATGTTGTTTACTCCAAGGGTCCGGTTCTACGAGGAGGTGGATGGCAAGATCGGGCAGGCCATTATCCGGCAGGGAGACTCTGGGAGCGAATGGGTGACTGGGACTGCTGATTGGAAGGATGGCGAGGAAATTGCCGAAGTGTGGTATTTTGTGCCGGATCAGGATCCCGCGACTGGTCTCCTCTTTGGGCAACGAAAGTTTTACGGCTTTGTTGCCGAGCTCTATTACGACGGGCGCTTGAGCGATATTCGAGCTCACCCACGCACCCTTCTTCGTGAGGGTCTGGGTGAATCAACGATGGAGGAGCTACAGCGTGATCTTGATAACCTTGATGGGCTTGATCTTGAGGATCTAAGTGAAGGAAATTCTCTTTTGCCGAAACTTAATTTACCCTTCCGAGAGCCTGACGCAGAGCTAGGCGGAGGGAATTAAGTGATTCCCCTAGATAATTCTCGAGAGATGACATCAGGCGTGACGCGCAAGGAAGGAGACATCCTAGGGGATTATCGCTTGGGGCACGCTGTCAGCGAAGGGCGGTTCACGCGCACATGGGAAGGAGAGCAGCTCTCGATGCAGAGGCTTGTTATGATCGAGATGTTGCGTAGCAAGGTCATGCGGCATCCGGGGGTGGTGGATTCATTCATCTCCGATGTGCGGGCTAAAGCCATGGTCACTCATCCTGGAATCGGAGCGGTCTATGAAGTTTTCACTAATGATGACGATATCTTTTTCTCTAGGGAAAAGCTGGACGGCGATAGTCTAGAATCGTTGTACCAATCAGGAAGTCGGTTTTCTCCTTTTGAGATTGTTATTTTACTGGGTCAGATTGCAGAGGCGATGTGGCAGCTTAAAATTGAGGAGGTCGCGACGGTTGATTACGAACTCCACCATTTCGTGATAGCAGGCAAGGACGAAGTAAGGGTCATGAATTTGGCGGTCAAGGGTGCGCGTGATGAACAGATAGAAACACGAACGAAGCAATTATTAGGCGGAGTTTTCGACGCGATGACGAGGCCGGGATTGCCAGGTGCTACGAGGGTGAAGTCAATCTGTGACTTTATGACTGATGTAAATCGGCCGATGCCTCTCACCTGGAAGCAAATTCTCGAGTTGAGTCACCAGGTCCGTGATCAACTACAAGGCAGAAAAAAGATTGTTCCCACCGTGGCAGGATCTTCGGGATACCAGATGAAGGAGCCACCGAAAGTCGCCGCCTCTTTTTGGGCGCTTATTGGAGGGGTGGCTTCAATCAGCGGGGTTATCTTTCTGATTGTTTTTTCTAACGATAAGAAAAATCCTGTTCTCGCTCAAAAGAGCTTCGAAATGAAGGCTTACATCGAAATTCCATTGGGGCGCTACGAGATTCCGGGAGGGCGGGAAGTTTCAATTCGCGAAGCATTTACGATGAGCCGGACCGAGGTGACCTTGGGACAGTATAAGTCGTTCCTCGATTTTCCGGATCACCGAAGATTCGAGCACCCCGAGCAGCCAGTGAATAAAAAGAATCATAAACCAAATGATTGGGATGTGGTTTGGCCGGCGGGGGTTAGAGGCAAGACGTGGCTCGGGCGGCCCATGTCAATCGATTGTCCAGTTGTCGGGATAGATTGGTGGGATGCCTATGCTTACGCACAATGGAGTCAGGGCCGTTTGCCGACGCTATCGGAGTGGGTGGTCGCTGCCGAGTATGAAGGTCAGTCACGGAAAGTTTCATTGTGGGGGCCTGTGGGCCATGACCAAATGGATGTGACTGGAGCAGGATTTGCTGGAATGGCTGGAAGTGTCCGCGAGTGGACTGCGGTTTCTGAGATCAATCCGGCAGAACCGCTTGCACCAAAAGCTTATGTTGCTGCTGGGGCTTCTTTCGAAAATCAGGGCGGTGGGATTTTGGGCCGCCTTTGGGTCGACTCCCGCAGCATCCGGCGCAGCGATCTTGGATTTCGCGTGATCGCAAAAAAGTGAAGATGCCCAAACATAGTTTGGTAGTTGGAATCGTTGATTTTTAGGGGTTAAATGGACTTTGTGAAACTTTTCACAAAGAAAAACTTGCCTGAAGCGATGGGTGTCGTTAAATCCCGCCCGGCTCCATTTCGGAGCTCGAAATCGCGATGGCTTCCATTTCCAGATTTTTTCCTCTTTTGGTCCTCTTTTTTGCGACGGCACTCCCGGCAGTAGCTGCTGCGGGCGGTGGTGAGCTTCCGGATCACGATCACCTTCCTGCTGGCGCCGAAGAGGTTTTCTCGCTTGGGCCGATTGCGATAACCAATTCAATGATAGCGGTTTGGGTTGTGGCAGCCCTCTTGATTGGAGTGGCCCAAATGGCAACGAAGAACCTCCAAATGGTTCCCAAGCGCGTGCAGAATTTTGTTGAGTGGCTCGTTGAGTCACTGTTTAGCTTTTTTGAAGGGATTCTCGGCTACAAATTGGCAATGAAGACCTTCTGGTTTCTTGGAACGATTTTCATTTTGATTCTTTTCTCGAACTGGTTTGGCCTTGTGCCAGGAATCGGAACTGTCGGTTGGGAGCTTACGGGTGACGGGGTTGACCCAGCCGATCGTTATCGCCCCTTCTTCCGTGGCGCCAATGCCGATCTTAATTTGACAAGTGCGATGGCACTGACCTTTGCGGTGATGTGGTTTTGGTGGGCCATCACCGAAATCGGCGTTAAAAACTTCCTCGGGCACATTTTTGCGCCAAAAGGCGAATTTAAAGGGATCGTTTTGATCTTAATGGGCGCCATCTTCGTCTTTGTAGGTGTTATTGAAGTGCTGTCGATCGCGGTTCGGCCAGTGGCCCTGATGTTCCGACTCTACGGAAACGTCTACGCTGGAGAGAGTATCTTGGAGACTATGTCGGCCATGAATGTGCCGGTCTTCTTAAAGTGGCTTCCTCCCCTCCCCTTCTACTTTCTCGAACTTTTGGTCGGATTTGTCCAAGCCTTGGTCTTTTCTCTGCTTTGCGCGGTCTTTATTAAATTAATGTGCGAACACGAGCACGACGACGAGCATGAGCATAAGGACGAGGTTCAAGGGATTGAGCCTGTTCCTGAATCTTCTCCCTAGAAAAAATCTTGTCGGTCAGACCATGGACCCCGTGGGGGCCGACGGAACAAACAACAAACTAAACAAACTAAGAAAATGGATAGTCTAATTCAAATTGCTGCTGCCCTTCCTGAGCTTTTCAATCTCCTTGCGGAGATGGAAGGTAAAATTCACATCGGCCTTGCAGGCCTTGGTGCTGGACTCGGTATCGGCCTTGTCGGTTCCAAAGCGGCTGAAGCGACCGGGCGTAATCCAGGTGCTTTCGGCAACATCATGACGATTTCGATCATTTTTGCCGCGTTAGCGGAAGGATTGATCTTCATCGCTATTTTCCTTGGCAAATAAGGATTCGGCCGGCGTCCCACCAGGGTCGCTGGCTTCCTTTTTCTTTCTCTAGTAAACAATTTTTTCAAAATGCTTCTCGATACCTTTCAAATTTTGGCCAGCGCTCCTGTTGAAGCCGGTGGCGATGAAGGAGCCGTCGGCGAAATCCTAAGGAAGTTCCATGTGAGCTGGCCTAGCTTTATCGCCCAGTGGGTCAACTTCATCATTATCTGTCTCCTTTTGAAGAAATTTGCTTATGCCCCTGTTCTTGAGA
>Ga0222717_10002346_pt1 | contig 14730 bp, 17 predicted proteins | sample C33_18DmetaG_FD_165053 | JGI IMG/M metagenome (GOLD analysis project Ga0222717, IMG submission 165053) | Estuarine water microbial communities from San Francisco Bay, California, United States - C33_18D | ecosystem: Environmental > Aquatic > Marine > Unclassified | place: USA: California...
AACGAGCCATACGAGCAACAACCATTGCTGGTGAAGCCGTAGCAGTTGGAAGTGCAGTAGCACCGGGCAAACGTGCAGCCAAAGGAATAGAGTGTGTTCCTGCAGAGCTTGTAGTAATGTTGCCAAAGTCATCCTTATGCAGTTGCATAGAGGAAAGCAGTTCATTAGAACCAGCAGTTGATACTGCTTTAGTGCCGTTCACAGTAGTGTTTAGTGCATCAGCTTGTGAGTGCAAAGAAGACTGTTTGTAACCAGACATGTAGCCAAGAACTTCTTGGTCATGCTGATCAGCAAGACGGTATGCAGCACGGTTGGTTGCAAGGTCCATGAAGTTTACATGTGAATGTGCTTCTTCAATATCGTCCATCTTAAAGGCAAAATAATTTGCTTTGTCAATGACCAATGAGAAATCTTCGTCTTGCAAATCTTGTGCTGTGACATTTGTGCCACGTGCATATTGCGAAACAGAAATTTCTGGTTCTTTAATAATTTTGACGGTATCACCTTGGCTGGCAATCTCCCCAAAATAATCAGAGTTAGTAATATCTCCACAAACAGTACTCTTGCGGAAAGCAAGCTGTACTTTTTTGGAATAGATTACAGGACTAAAATTACCGTTTGGTAAATTCCCATAACCTGTTGCGGTTGTAAAAGCCATAGTAAATCCTCCTATGATATTGTTTGGCTTAAGTAAGCTAAACAGAATTATTAAGAGGCTGATTATTTTCTAGGGTGCATTTACGGCCTAAAGTAAAATGATCAATTTTACGGTTTAGGGTAAACGGGCCTGTACTTAGTCAGGTAGTTCTTATCCGTGTTTAGACTTTATGTGAAAAGGGTTAGTAATTGAGGTAGTCCTTAAAGGAGGCTCTTTGTTACTATACCCTTAGTTATATTGACATTTTGTTTTTTGTCAATAGTTATTATCGGGCATTGCCCGAAATATCGTAAATAAATTTACCAGTACGCATTGCATTAGTAATTTCTTCTTGATTTTTCTCAAACTGTTTGTCTGACATTTTAGCAACATCAGATTCTTTAATCATATTTTCACCTTCACTAGCATCAATAGAAGTCTTACTGCGTTTACTTACAACACTTGCTGCTTCTTTTGTTTTAGCTTTCTTGGCTACTTTAGTTAAACCTTTATCAGATTTATAAAGATCAATAACTCGTATAACAGATGCAGGGTCATCAGGATTTTCATACAAAGCATCTTGAACCCACTTAGGTTGTTCATCAGCCCAATCATGAAACTCATCTGATGCTTTTAAATCATCAAAGTCTTCATGTGTTTTTCTAATCTTACTTTCATACGATAGTCGAGTGCTTTCATAATTAGCATCATCTATTTCTTGTAATCGTTTTTCTGCTTTACTAAACATTGACTCTGCTTTTTTACTAGCAATAGTCTCTACAATAGTAGCAACATCAGGGTACTTTGCTATCCAAGCCTGTACATCTTCTTCAGATTTAGGTGGGCGAATAGAAGAATCATTAATTCTACCTTCAAGGGTTTCAAACTTTTCTTTCCACTCAGTTTCTTTTTCACTCATATGGCGTCTAAGATCACCATATCTTTTTTTAAAAGACTTTTCTTCTCTTGATAACGTCTTTTCTTCATCTTCTGTATTGGACGTTTCTTCTTCGGCAACCTCTTCTTTACTACCTTGTAGTTCTTCAAGTTCTTTTTCGTCCTCTTCAATACGTTTACGATTACGATTGTTGTGGTTAGGATTTATAAACCCTGCATTCTTAGGGGTTTCTATTTCTTGTAGTTCAGGCATATCCATCTCCTTTATGTTGGGGCCAGCCGTAGCTGGGTAGCCTTAGTATTTTTGTGGATAGATTATTAATCTATTTCTTTTTTCGTTTCTTCATTAAGCCGCCTTTATTAAGACCAGAACCATAACTTTCTTCTAACTCAGATTTAGTTTTTTGAGAAGCTTCTCTTGCTTTACTAGATGTACCTGTATATCCACCACCTCTAGAAGCTTTATCTGCTCTTTCTTTTTCATCTGCTTTCGCCCTATCTCTAGCTCTTGCATCTTGCATACTTTTTATTTCAGCATCTGTAGTTCTATCATTACTAGTCTTAGTAGCTGGGCTTGCTACACTTGTTGTACTTGCTGGTGCTGTTGGTCCTGATGATGATGTTGTTGCTTCAGGTTCTACTACAGTCTCTTCTCCTGTGCTAACGCCTACAGATTCCATCCAAGCTTTTAATTCTTCTTGAGAAGTTTCTCCATCTTTGTTACCAAATTTATCTGCCCTTCTTTCACCAGCAGACCTTCTCATAGAACCGGGTGCAAATTTATTAGCTGCATCAAGTAGTCCTGCATTATTTGCAGCAGAATTAATTTTAGCATCTAAAGCATCAGCTTCAGCTTCAGTAATTAAACCTGCTTTTTGATTTAATTCTACTGCTGCTCTTGCTTTAGAAATATTAGTTAATTTTGAAACACTTGTTACTATTTGTACTGCTGGCATTCCACTAATTAAATTTCCAACAAAACTTTTATCTGCTCTACCACTTTCAGATTTTATACCTGCTAACTGATCGTCTACAAAAGTGTCAATGTTAAGTATGTCTTCTTCTTCAAACCAACTTTTACCAGAGCCTCCTCCACCTTCACCACCAGAGCCGCCAGAGCTTCCTCCAGTAGCACTATCATCACCTGTTCTAGGGACAAGAACACACTCATAGCCATTCCACATACGACCTTCACCACACTGACCTACATCAGGTGTAGCTACTGCTGGTGCAGTTGCTGGGTTAGTAACTACAGGAGTAGGAGTAGCAGTAATGTCAGGGGTTACAGCCTGTGGCATACCCATTCCTGATGAGCTACTAAGCCCCGGTACTCTAAACCTAGCAAAAGGATCAGGTGTACCACCTCCAGCCATTTGTTGACTTACAGGGTTAGTAACTTGTGCAGGGGTATTCCTTGGTTGCATTTGTTGTACATCAGCTTGCTGGGGCATTTGACCTACAGTTATACCACGTTGGTTTAGTTCTTTTGCAATAGCAGGGTTTTGTTGGGCCATAATAGAAACTTGATCAATAATACTATCAATTTCATTAGGGTCACTAAACATACTAGATACTTGACCACCTTCAGCAAAACCTACTGATGTACCTTTTTTATTAACTCGTTCATTAACTAAAGGATCATTCTTAACTGTGTAAGCAATCTTATCCATCAGACCACCTTCATAAGCACCAGTAGTCATCATAGCTTCTAATGCTTGTAGGTCTGCTTCAGTAATACCTTGATTAGTATTTTGTACCATCTGTTGTTGTGGCTCAACAGGTTCACCACCTATCCTACCATTTCTTTCCATATCTTGCAAGCCTAGTTTTGCTTGGATACGTAAGTCTTCAAAATATTTTACACCAAAAAACCTTACTACATCAGCAGGTACAACATACTCACCACCAGAAAGTTGTGCTGGTATATCATCTCTTACCTCTTCAGCAAGTGAACCAGAAGGGATTTCATTACCCGATACAGGGTCTACATTAAGGCCATCATCTCTAATGCCACCTTCTTTAAGTACCATTTCCATTTGTTCTTGCATATTTAAACTAAGCCCCCTTCGGCAAATCTTGTTTGTTTAGTTTCATCTACTATATCAGAATCAAAATTAATTATCAAATAGTTTTTATCACTATCAAATTGTAACCCTTTTATTTTACCTTTTTTAAAGCTAACTTTTTTATTTGTTTCTGATCTTAAAATTCTTAATGCTTTCATCATAGCATCTTCATAAGTTTCTTTTGTTGGTTTTTCACCAAGACTGTGTGTTTTCATCATATCGTCTAAAGGTGGTATAACTATTGTATTAGTATCTTTTTTAACAGCTTCTCTCATTATAGCTAATAGCCCTAGTCTAACACTATCACCTATACCTACAGGAGTAATATCTGTAGGTGGCTGTGGTTTACCACCTATAGAATTTTCTATTACTTTTGTAAGTTTATCTTTTAATATTTTATTTGCTCTTACTGTTCCTTTACCATAAATTAAATCACCTAAAACATTAAGTTTTATTTGATTTATAACAGCTTCAGGAAATGCATTAGGGCCACGTGTATTTCTTAATATTGCAGTTGTTTTAAGTTTGTCATTAAAAGTTGCCCTAATAATATCAGCAACTTCATCTGCATCTAAATCATTAGCAAGAAATTTTTTCTCTACATCTGCAAGAGTTTCAGCTATTTCTTTTAAACCTGCATTTACTTTATTTGTTTGTACAGGAAAAGCATCATTTTCATCAACACCAAAAATACGATTAAATCTATCACTGGTAGGAATAAATTCTGACGTTCCAATATTATCTACTTCACTAATTAAATTATTAGTAAGTAATTCTGCAGGACTAACCTCTGGAGTATTTAAAATATCTGCAGTTTCTTTAGAAGTTTTTTGTGATGCAACTTTACTAGTTTCAGGTTTGTTACCAAAATGGTTTTTCTGTGCAGGGTCAGCTTGTATCTCATCTACTACAAATACATTCGTAGTTGTATGACCTCTTTCTATTTTACCTTTTCCAACCATACCTTTAGTTATACGTGTAGAAGTGGGGTATATAATAGGAATAAAAGAACCTCTTACATGAGCAAGAACAGTTTCATTTTTGCCATCTATTTTTCTTCCCCAATGTGCATCTGATTTAGGGTATGTACTACCTCTAGGATTTACATTAGAAATTAAATATTCTACATATTCAGAATTAGGGGATTGTCCACCTTCAAAGTTCCCTCGCCCAATCCTAAAAGTTTGTTGTCTGTTTGTATTTGGACGGTTAAGTATACTTGGAGGGGTTGGAGTATTTTGAGAAGTAGCAACCATTACAGGCTCTAGTGTAAAAATATTCATAGGTACTTGTTGAGAACCTCTCCACTGAGGTTGATTTCGATAATCAGTAAATGAAGAAGTAAACTTTCTTATTGTTATTTGAGGTGCAGCAGCATCTGCCATACGATATAAATAATCTTTAGTATATATTTTATCAGGGTCAATACCATAAAAAGTATCTTCAAACCCAACACCTTGAGGGTCTAAAGTACCTTTTAACGGTGAATTTTCTAATATGCCTGACCAGTACAACTCTCTCATATTTATATTAGGTGCTTTTTCTGTAAGGTATTTAATAACATTACTACCTTTTATACCTTTTTTACCTATAGGCAATTCATATATTGCGGAAGCTACAGAACTATAAAAAGGATTTCTATCTCCATAATCAGGTAGGTTATATAAATTATTAAAACGAGATGTTTTAAATAAAGGATTAACTAAAGACTTTGGTGTTGTTAATGATTTAGGATCAGGTTGATCTACTGGTGTTGTGCCTTGACCTGTTACCTGTGCACTTATAGTTTTAGGGCTAGAACTTTCTTTTAAAAAATCAAAGTCACCATCTGCTAAAGCTTGCAGCTTACCACCCAAGTCTGCTTTAATTACTGGACCTGCAGTTTTTAATAACTCAAAGTACCCACCAAAAGAATCTATTGCATCATCTAGCATTTGTACACTTTTAGGACCAACCATACCAGCAAATGCTTCTGGCATAGCCATAATATCTTTAGCAGCACTTGCTTCACTACGTAAGATACCTTCACCTATTTCACCTTTGTCTTGACCTAATGCATCAGCAATAGAACCTGCAACAAACTTAGCTGCAGCTTCTCCTGTTTTAAATCCTGCATATCCTAATCCTGCAAGATAATCATTAGTTTGTCTAAAGGCTTGATAAATTCTAGGATCATCTTTAGGTAGCATTTCAAACACAGCACCTTTACCAGCTTGCATAAAAGCTTGCTTGGCTTCTTGTAAAGGTTCAGTAGCTAACTCTATAGCAGTATCTAAAAACTCATCGTTAGGTTTTTCTGTTGTAGGAGTGCCTAACTCTTCATCTGCCCTAGGTACATCACCACCCTCAAACAATCCTAGTTTAGGATTTTTTCTTTGGGCAGGATCAAACTTTGCAAACTTACTTGCCAGTACTTTATCTGAATCTGGGCCTCTATCTGTAAGCATAAGATAACTTAGTCTTCCTTTATCTTCTACATCATTAAGATATGCTATGTGAGTATACCCTAAATCAGCAAGTCTTTGTCTAAGTATTTTTGCTCGGTTTTTTCCTGCAGGTCTACTCTCACCTCTTGTAATATAATCAGAGTCTATTTTTACCATAGTTTTTTCTAACCATTGTGTGGCATCTTCTTCAGTCCAAATACCTGTACCATCTTTTGTAGGTAAAGGATTAGAAAGATTTGCACGTAATGGCAGAGTAGTTCCTAAATGGCCTTTTTTAAATATCACAGAATCTTTTATAATATCAGGATGATCAAGAAGTTTTTCTTTACCAAAAGATTGAATAGCTATTTCTTCTGCACGTGCAATAACTCTTTGTTTTTCTCTTTCAGGTAAAGCTTCAAACCATTCTTGATCAGTAATATTTTTATTAGTAGCTAGTTGCCCACGTTGAGCAACAGGGGGTTTCATATTATGTTTTAGAGAACCTTTATAAATTATAGCTGCACCCTGCCTACTTTCTTTAAGGGTTTGGCCCATATATTTATCTAAAGCATCTTGAAATCCCGGAAGCAATTTATAGTCTAAAGGTGCACCTGATCTAAAACTAGGGGTAGTTTCTATGTCAGTTAAAGATTGATATCTAGCTTCTGCAGCTTGAGGTCTGCTACCTACATGGACACCTAACTCTTCCCATAGATCACCAGTACTACCTACATCAGGATTAAATTCATCCCCCATAAGTTTCCCTGTAGTTAAATCAGAACCTATAGTATAATGATATACATCTGTATCTAAACCTAACTCTTCAGATTTTTCTTTTAAAGTTTTTGTGTCAGGAGCTACTACTTTTTCTTTTGCTCTTTTAACTTTTGAAGCACCAAGGTCCATAAGTTTTTTAGCAGCATCACCTAAAAAAGGTATCATACCTACAGCAGTAGCACCACCTAATACACCAATATAAACATAATTAGGATTAACTTCTTTAAGTTCTTCATTTATTTCTGCAGCAGCTTCGTAACCACCAACAATATCTCCTATTACAGGAGTAAAATCTATAGCAGTTTTTGCTAATTGTTTTGCTGTAGGAGGTTCTTGACTAATATCTTTAGCATCTACAATTTCTTTATTTCTTACTAACTCAGCTTCTTCTACTGCTTTAGGTGTAAGTCCAAAGCCAGTATCTTTTGGCATAGGTTTTAAACCTAATGCTTTTTCTGTTTGAGCTTCTACAGTATCAACCATTAGCATTAACCTTTAATCTAAGCTGCTTTAAAGCTTGCAATGCATGTACTTGACCTTGCATTCTATATATTACATTAGAGTCTTCAGTTTGAGAAAACATTCTGTAACTAGCTTGAATACGTTCATCTAGTTCAGCTTCAAATGCATTCCATGCTTCTGGGTTATTTACTAATAGTTTTAAACTCACTGAATTGGTCCCCCACCAGTATTAGCTGAGAAGCCCTGTTCTCCCGGTGTAGGCACTGAACCTGTACCTATAGTACCCCCACCACTGCCTTGAGTATCTTGAGCCTGTGTACCTGCTGGGAGAGGCTGTGCACCACCAGCCCCTTGAGGTGGACCCTCTGGTGCAGGAGGCGGTGGATTTTCTTCTTGAAACTTTTTAAGTATTTCAGCTTGTACTGCTGCATCCGATAAAGAATTTACTAATTTATCAGGATCAAGGTCCATAGATTTACAAATCTCACGAATAATATAATCTACTCTTGCAAAAGGTGCAAGCACAGGATTTTGAATAACACCAAGGAATTGCATTAATCGTTGACTACGTACTTCATTAGCCATAAGACTTTCAGTTCCACGTGCTTTAACTTCTAAGTCTCCTTTAATTTCTTCATCAAAGTCAAACTGCATATTAAAACTAAAGAAAGCTTTTGCCATAGGACCAAGTAAGTAATCATCTACATTCTTAACTACATTTCGTATAGAACCATTAGCAGCAGACATAAGCATACTAATGCCAGAAGCTGTACGTCCGACACCTGACACCCCCGTTTGACCATGAGCAAAGCTAGGGAACCCTGTAGATTCATCAGAAAGTACTCTGGCTTTATCAAACATCTGCATGTTTTCATTAGATACATTAGGGAACTTAGTACCAAAGATAGCTTGTCCCGGTGCACCGCCTTGTCTACGAAAGACTTTACCGGGGTATACTGATAGGTCTTGACCCGGCACTAAGTTAGTTTCATCTACCTCAATTAGCATATTGCCACTTAAGGCTGCATTGTCTACAGCCATACGCATAAACCCATTCATAAGAGTCTGGGTGTCATCCATATTCTCAGCTAAACCTACACCAAAGATATTGTAAGGATTAATTTCATAAGGTACTGCATAATAAGGAATAAGTGTAGGAGTAAATGGATTCATAACAAGACGTAGTACTTGGTCATTACAAATCCAAATATTTACACTTACTTCATCTAGGTTTTTTAATTCTTTAGGTATATCAATATCATGTCCTTCAAGAACATCTGTATCTACATTACCCCAAAACTCAAGTACCTCAAATCTTTCAGCCTTAGATTCTTGAGCATCATCTTCCATTGCTTGCTCCCACCATTCTTTATTATAGGACTCACCTATATTAATAGCAGTGTCAATAGAGTTTGATCTAAAGAAAGGTCGGTTTTTAAGTGACCGCATTTGAGAACGAGACATTTTATGTCGTTCAATTACATACTCTGCTTCATCCATATTAATTGCATCTGGATCAGGATAAAAATTCCAAAGAGAAACAGAAGAAGTTTGTGGAATAGTTTTTATAGTAGGAGAGTATTCACCTTCATCATTCCAATTAGGATACTCTTTGTCCATAGCAAATGGACCTTTCATAACCCCTGTACCAAATAAAGAACATTCAAATGCAGTTACACGTAATTGTTTATTAGCATTAGATTCTTCAAGTTGATCATGTATTTTCTTTTCCATTTTTTTAGCTGCAATCATTGCAGGATGAATAGTTACTTGAGTAGGTGTACTTCCCGGTCCTTCTTTAAGAATATCAAGTACAGGCTCTAGTTTATCTTGTAACCCTGCAAGACGTTCTTGTAGTTGAGGATAGGTTTCACCCGGAAGAAGCTGCATATCTTCTTCTGTTGGCCCTGTTGCTTTTTTAATATTATCATCAGTTTCAAAATGTACTGATCCTGCAACACCTTCAGGTAAAGTAGTAGGTTCAATACTAATAGGAAATTTATTATTGCCAAATAAAACATCTATGATTTGACCATAGGCAGCAAGTACTTTTGTTTTAGTTACTTTTACAAATACACGTGATTTTTCTGTAGAAGTAAACTGTACATCAGGCCCATATAACCCACGATAATTACGATAAGCTTGCAACCATCTACGTTCTTCAGTATCTCTAGCTGTAGAAGATTTTGAATATTTACTTTTAACTAGACCAACTATTGTACCTGAAAGAGGATCAGAATAGGAATCTTCTTCACTGTCAGTTAAAGCTGTAGATTCTTCTGAGTCCATTATTTCTTCAAATTCTTCTTCCATATTATTTCCTTAATATCCAAAAATAGGGTCACTTACTTGAAACCCTGTACTAGTAGCTGGGTTATAATCAAATAAATTACTTCTTGGCCTTGTCATTATGCCATACCTTAACGCATCATACAAGTGATCTTCGGCATGTGTGTTCACATCTTCAGGGTTATTTTTATCTAAAGGTAATGCAGGTAATTGTGAAATTAAATTTTTACAATTATTAAATATTACAAGTCTAGGTTCTTCTGTAAACTCGTCTACCTGCAATCGTCTGTGTAATTCATTCTTACCAGCTACCCTAGAGCCTTTTGACCTATCTGATGGCCTCCATCTGCAACCTTTCATAATCATTTGCTCTGCTAGGCTAGGCCCAGTATCACCACGATTATGCCATAGTGAAGAGTCAAGTACACCATATCGTATTTTTTCCTCTTGCTCTACATCTAAAATCATATCAGCTAAATCTGTAGCAATAACTTTACTTACATACATCTCTCTGTATACTATGATTTGTTCTGAAGGAGTTACTGCTAACCATACAACACCAGTATGAGAACCATACCCATAGTCACAAGCTCTAAACTTAACCCAGTTATTAGGTATATCAAAAGGTTCTATGACATGTATATTACGATTAAACTCAGGAAATGCTGCTCCTTCGTTTATGTCCCAATCACCTTCTAACAGTTGCCTACGTTGATGCTCTGGTAAAGATAAAAGATTTGCTTCATACATACCATCTTCTGCTAGGTATGGATTATCAAACAAAGTAGCAGGTATAAACCTACGTTTAAATAAAGGTTCACCTTCTCTTGAGTGTCCTTTAGGCCATGATACTATTTCACCAGTGTTTATATCTGTAGCCCAAAAAGATTTGTTAGGTGTTTGAGGATCAATAAAAGTTTTTTTAACCCATTGATGCCCCGGACCTCCGGGGTTACTAGTAGCTCTCATGTATAAAGGTAGCTTACTATCTCTATTAGTACGTAACCTTGACCTCATATAATCCCAAGGATAAGGGCTAGGCCATTGTGTAAGTTCATCGAAGCCAATCCAGTTAAAGGCTTGGCCTTGGTAACGCATAACATCATCATCTCTGTCAAGGTAACTCATCCACAATGTTGCGCCTGATGGGGCTACCCAAGTTTTATCTCTTTCCATAAACTTAATTCCGGGAACAGCCCTTGGGTATAGCTGTTTAGAAACAGAAATAAGTTCTCTTAGTTCTTCTGTACTACGCCTAACTAACAACATCCTAGCATTAGGATTAGAAAAATATCTTACTGGGTCTGCGATAAGGCTATAGCTTTTACCTCCACCAGCAGAACCTCCATAAAGAACCTCTTGTTCTGTTGATGATAGAAAAGAAGTCTGTGGGCCGGGATTAGGTTCAAAGATTATATCTTCTTTAGGATAACTCTCCGACTGTGTTATTTGTGCAACACTTGAGGTCTTTTCCACCGAGCCTTTCTTCTTCGAGTTTTTTCGCCTTTTCGAGGGCGGCTTTGTATTTTTCAGCAAGGTGGCGTTGTGCTGCAGCTTCTCTCTTACGTTTGCGTTCAATTTTAACTCTCTTCATTAATCCCACATGGGATATGTACCTACCAGATTGTTCACTTAACCAAGCTGATACATCTCTGTAGCTATACTGTTTGAGATATCTTTTAGCTTCTTCTAGTAATTCTAACTCTTCTGGTATAGGTCTAAGTATATCTTTATCTTCAGAGTCTTGTTTATACCCAAAAGGTATTAGTCTGCCTACTCTTACTACTGACCGCCATTCAAACTCTTCATCTTCTTTAGGTGCAGGTAACTCCCACACTTTACCTATGTTACTCATCTTTAGGGGGTAGTATAAATAAAGGATTAGAGGTAGACACTTCTACTTTATCTGTAGCTTTAAATCCACCACGATCAAGAATATCTTTTGCTGCTACTATTTTTTCTTTATTGCCAAGATCAGTAGGATTATCCATAATATGTTTCATAGAGTATGCAGCTTTAGTTGCTGTAGTAGAAATAAACTTCTTAGTTCTTTCTGCAATTTCTTCTTGTAAAGCATTTACAATAGAAGAAGTAGATACTGTTTCTGCATAACCAGCTAGTTTTCTAGCTTGAGCAGGTTCACCTTTAGCCTCTTCAAAAAGAACATCTAAAAACTTTTGTTGTTTTTCTGTTAGGTTTCTCATTTAACTTTCCTATGAGGTTTTACTTTTTTTGCAACTTTCTTAGGTTGAGCCACAAACTGCTTGCCCTTAGCCGTGCCTCTTCGTTTGGCACTGGTTGTAGCAGCATACTCAGAATCACTAAGAGACTTAATAGCTTTAGCAGGAAGGTATCTTTCACCAGTAGCTTTAGCACCTTGTGTAGAAGGCTTGCCACTTTTAGTTCTCCAATCTTGCTTAGTCCAAGACTTAAGACTTTTTTGACTCTTAGCCAACCCACCTGTATTCATCTTTTTAGGTTTACTTTTTGTCATGTTTTTTCTGTATAGCAAAATTAGCAGTAAGGCTTGCCCCCTTGTGAGGGACAAACTTACCGTCATGTTTCATTAGCTTTAAACTACCATCTTTTTGTTTCATCCAATGATAGCCTTTAGGTGCTTCTACTTTCATTACGTGTATCCTCCACCTTTTGCTTTGTATTGCTTGGCAACCATTTGAGCTTTACGAGCCGACCACTGTCCGGGCTTTCCACCTTTGCTGCCAGCCTTAACGGAGGCCACAAGAGACTTACGCATAGTAGGCTTAGTATAATTACCTGCCGCATTAACGGTAGACTTTTTGCCTGATCTCGCCACGTGTTACTCCTATATCTTTGAGAGTTTTATCTGACATATGTTGTAGCTGCCAGTATGCTACTCTTCGTTCTTGTGCTTGTTGTATTGTCTTAATAAATTTTTTAAACATGGTATATCTCCTCTGGTTTGACCACAGAGAAGTTATACCATACTTTATACTATCATACTACATACAAGATTGCAATCCCGTTATGCATTATTTTTTCTTTTTCTTAGCCATACCACCGTACATATAAGCACCAGTTTTCTTTTTAGCCATCCCACCGTGCATCATCTTAGCTGCAGGTTTCTTTTTAGCCATACCGCCTTTATTCATTTTACCTTTACCATCAGCAGCAAATGCAGGAATTTTCTTTCCTGTCTTAGGGTCTGTTACCATTGCCATGCCACCTGCTTTATAAGCAGATTTCTTTTTCATCATGCCACCTTTATTAGCTTGCAATTTTGCTTTCATATCATCTTCCATATTAATTTTTGGCACTGGCTTTAAAGGTGTTTTTTCATATCTAGGTGCTGGTTTAAGATTTTTTGGTTTTGGTTTTGGTTTAGGTTTATCACCACGTAATACTGGTCTAGGTGATATTGCTACTCCGGGAAGTTTATCTATCTCTTTTAAATCTGTGGCATAAACTGCTGCCATTACTTTACCATTTTTGTCGGTGTAGTAAAGACTGCCACCTTTTTTAGCTGCTGCAATACTTTTATATTTTTTAGCTTTAGATTTTTCTGCCTTTAAAGTAGTACCTTTTTCTTTGAGCTTTCGATTAAGATGCTCACGTAGTGATTCTTTTTTAGCCATAGTTTATATCCTTATATCTATTTTTCTACCACTTAACTTTGTGGGACCAGTATTTTGCTGAGAGTTTACTTGTGGGTTTCCCCTGTGCATTATGCCTTGCATAATAACTTTTTTTACGGGCTTTATCTTTTGCCGTCTTGGGAGCTTTACCTGCTCCACTAACGCCCTGCTGTCCAAACCTGATAAATTTATACGTATCTCCTTCCTTAGCCATTACACAGTGAGATTTTGTTTTATGACTAGGAGTCCTCTTAGGTTTATTGACACCCTTGAGTCCTTCTTCTTTCATCTTAGTTTTAACTCTCTCTGGAATAGACAATGTGTATCTCCTAAATATTGGGGGAAACACTGGCGTTTAGCTTCACCCCCAATTAATAATATCACTTATTTACTATCTTCAACGCCTAATATCTTTGGTACACAATAAGCAACTGCCCTATCTTCTGGGGCTATACCATGTGTACTATACCGTTTAGTTATTTCTCTAGCATAATAATTACAATGTTCTATATTATTAAATATCATTGTATCCTCTATACGTTCTCTATCTATACCAAGGTATAGAACAAGTACAAAGGTATACATTACATTAATTCAAAGTGAGGTGCATCAATAAAAGGTCTACGGCCTTGTGATCTACGTAAATCTACATAGGTGTTCATTGCATCTTCCATTGAACCATCCCACTCAGCAATATTACCTATTGTCCAAGCTGCTCCCCATTTAATAGCTACACCTTTTTGTTTAGCAGCAGCAGCCATAGCATTAGCAATATCATCATACATATTTAAAGCCCATGTAATGTTAGGGCCAACATAGGCTACAAGGTCAACTGCACGACCCTCTAGATGTTTACTTTTTAAAGTTTGTGATGCACCTTTAGCTACTAAAGCTTCTTGCTCGGCTAGTGTACGCATACCACAGGTAACACCAAAGTCTACCTTAGTCATACCAATAGCTGCATTAACTACAGATACTAGCCCTGCATCAACACCTTCAAGCCTACTAATACTACGTGATGATAATTTAAAACTCATCTAAAGAGTCCTCCCTTACGCATATCGTTGTTGCCTGTTCTAATAAGACCACCTTTGTTTTTCTTTGTGATAGGTTCATCACTACCTTTGCCGGGTGTACTTGCAGAATTAGGATTAACTTTACGGTTATTACTATTAGTAGAACGACCAGAGCTATATCCTTTATCAGACATAGCTTGTTGTACTTTTCTATCTAAAGCTTTTTCATCACCTTCTTGTAAAATAGGTGCAAGAGGTTTTATAATTTTCATGTATTCTTTTCTTAAAGCTTCACTTCGTTTTTTGTATTCAGAATCTGTCAAGTCAGTCTTACTAAGGTTTGCTAACCTGCGTTTAAACAGTGCCATAGCTTGTTTCTTTTTTAAACGAGCTTGTTTAACCTTACGATTATCTGGTCTTGTATTTGCTTCAGTCTTCATTTTTGTTTCTCCGATATGAGCTTTGCTTGCTCTCGTATTTCTTGCTGTTGTTTCTCTAATGTAATAAACTGCTTATCTAACTCAGATAGTTGAGGAATAGGTA
>Ga0222717_10002359_pt1 | contig 14671 bp, 11 predicted proteins | sample C33_18DmetaG_FD_165053 | JGI IMG/M metagenome (GOLD analysis project Ga0222717, IMG submission 165053) | Estuarine water microbial communities from San Francisco Bay, California, United States - C33_18D | ecosystem: Environmental > Aquatic > Marine > Unclassified | place: USA: California...
CGGTGGGCACCAGTTCCAGCACTGCATCGCCGAGGAACTCAAGACGTTGGTTGTCGAAATGAGGGCGTTGGGTCTCGTAGGCGAGGCTAGGATGCGTGACGGCTTCAGCGAGCAGGAGTGAGTTTCGGAACTTGTAGCCGATCTTCTGTTCAATGGAATCCATGTGGGGACAGAACGGTGGAGCGTTCTAGCAGTGGAATCGGGTCCTATTCTGCAAAGGAAAATGGGTGATCGACGGGACTCGAACCCGCAACAACCAGAATCACAATCTGGGACTCTACCATTGAGCTACGACCACCAACTCTCGCTCATCAACGAGCCACAGTGCCACTGGGAAATCCAGTGAAATGTTTCTGCATCGCCAGAAGCTTTGCGGCAAATCTCATTGATACGTCTAAAAAAATTGGTTTAAATCCTGGTATTCCAGGTCTTGTGATATCAATAATATCCTATAAATATAAATAAATATGGATTATAAAAATTATTATTTGAACGGAATCGGTACTCGACTGTCTTAAGATCTGTCTCCGTCGTGCGTAAGTTTACCTTCCCCCTTTCGTTACTCCTTCTCTTCTGGTTCTTTGTTTCTCTTCGAGGGCAAGGTGACGCTGATGTTCCAGAGTTTGTTGCGGCCGTGAATCCGGCCGAAGCCGATCTTGTGATTGATAGTAGCTTAGAGGGCAGTGGTAGCGTGCCCACCATGGTTGGAGATCAGCTGGCGTTCGCCGGACTGAGGAACGACTACCTTGCAGTGTTCGGAATCTTGGTGGCTTCAGTCATTCTCGCTCTCCGCCGCCGTGCACATCTAGTCTTTGGGCAGCATCATCGGAGACGCTAAAGCCGTTCAACGAAGCGGGCGTTGAGCCACAGAAAGTCAGACATCCGGTTCAAGTAAACGACGAGATGTTGCAACGTGTCGGCCGCTTCGGTGATCGAGAGGACATCACGTTCAGCCCGTCGGCAAAGTGTTCGAGCGTGATCGAGGTGTGCGCAGGTCAGAGGGCCTTGAGAACCAGGAATAGCCCAATCCTTGAATCGAGCGTCTAGATCTTGCTCTAGTTGTTTTGCCTCATTAGTGAGCGACTCATGTTCTTTGGGTGAGAGGGTGGCAAATCCGTCCTTGGCATAGCGGGGACGATCTTCAATCGCTGTCGCGATCTCTCCCATGGCAAGAATAAGCTGGTTTTGCAACGTGCTGAGCCTCGATTCCAAGTTGGCGAAGTCTTCTAGTCTCGCCTGGGTGCGTGCAACTCCCAGTACTGCGTTCAGTTCATCTAACGATCCGTTGGCAACGATCCGAGGATGGGTCTTGGACACTCGTCGCCCATACATAAGGTCGGTTTCTCCAGAATCGCCGCGTTGAGTGATGACAGACATCGTGACAATAGATTCATTGATCATGGCAAAGGGCAAGAAGCTCTGGACGTAGATTTTCCAAATCGGGGCCCAACAACGCGAGTCGGAGCGACGCCGTGGTGAAGATCTCCTTCGCTGTTTGCTGTATATCTTCGGGCGTGACTCTCCTCAAATCATCTAAGTAGCGTTCGGGATTGAGATCTTCGTCCTCATGCAGAGCGGCGTCGCCGATCCAGAACATTTGGGTGCTTGTCTCCTCCAAGCCCATGTCGTGATTACCGGCTACGTATTGAAAGGCTGCTTTGAGTTCGCGTGCGCTCGGTGCCTGGTCCCGGAGGCGTTTTAGTTGGCGGAAGGTTTGTTTTAAGAGTGGTCTGAGAAATCGAGGTTCACAACTAGCATAAATACTGAATAGTCCGGTATCCGTGTAGACATCTCGGGATGACCCAATGCTGTAGCAGTATCCTCGCTTCTCACGAACCTCCTGTGAGAGACGAGAACTCATGGTTTCACCTAACATCACACTTAAGAGCCTACTTGGACAAAGTTGTGGGTGGTCACGGCCTTCCATCAAAAAGGCGAGTCGCAGATGAACTTGTTCCGTAGGGCGTTCTTCGATAGCGAGTTGAGCGTCGGGCAAGGGTTTCGCTATCTTGGAAAGCAACTTGGTATTCTGACGACGTCCTTTGGGTAGAGGGTCAAAGGCCTTGGCAACGGTCGCAACCATGGCCTCTGGTTCTTGTGGACCCGCTAGAGCGATGATAGAATTTTTCGCGCCGTAGGCTTGCTTGAGATATCGCAAAAAGTCGTCTCGACCAATGCGGCTGAGAGTCTCGATCGAGCCTAGAATCGGTCGACCGAGTGATTCTTTTGGCCAGGTAACCTGTGAAAGGACATCATCGACATGAGAAGATGGCTCGTCGCGATACATAAGAATTTCATCCTCAATGACTTGCCGTTCTCGCCCGATCTCGCCTTCCGGAAACGTGGAATCAATGTAGATGTCTGCTAGCAGATCTACCATGCGATTCAGATGGTTCGCAGGGGACCGTAAGTGGTAGCAAGTGTGTTCTTCGGAGGTGTAAGCATTTAGAGATCCTCCAACAGACTCAGCTTGAACGACAATCCGCTTAGGAGTGCGGCGCTTGGTGCCCTTGAAGAGCATGTGTTCTGTGAAATGGGCTAGGCCTTGTTTCCGTGCAGGATCGTGGCGGGAACCCGCTCCCGCAAAGATACCCATGGCTAAACTACGCCAAGTGGGACAGTGTGCGGCCACGACGCGCAAGCCATTGTCAAGCGTTTGTAAATGATAGTCGACCATAGGTTAGGATGAACAAGAAGGCTTGTCAGACATGGCCAAGAGTTGGGTAGCCAGCTCAAGATCTTGAGGGAAGGTAATCTTCAAATTTGGTTTGAGAGTCTCACTCAAATGCACGGCCTCTCCCAAGAATTCGGCCGCAGAAACTTCATCGGTAACAAGGGCGTTTTGCGTACAAACAAAGTCATAGGCGTTCTTGAGTAATTGTAGGTCAAAAATTTGGGGTGTTTCCATGGCCCAAAGATTCGTTCTATCCACACTGCCTGTGACCCGGTGATTTCCATCCACGCGTTTGACTGTGTCAGTGATACGGCGTGCGCAAGCCGCAGCTCCGTGAGTCTTGGCCAGTTTACAGCAACGTTCCAGATCACTCACAGCCAAGAGCGGACGGGCTCCATCATGAACAGCAACGAATTTCGTTTTAGGATGCACCGCCTTGAGACCCTCCATCACTGACAAATGTCGCAAAGATCCACCCGGAATGACTTTGGTTAGTTTCGTTAGGCCATGATCGTGGGTCCAGTCGGCAATCATGGAGAGCTTGTCGTCGGAAGTCACGACGATGATTTCATCAATGCAGCCCGCCTTTTGAAAAGTGCTCAAGGAATGTGCTAGAACTGGAGCAGATCCTAACTCCGCAAAGAGCTTGTCAAACCCCATGCGCCGACTTTGGCCAGCAGCAACCAGGATGGCAGCGGTTGACATAGACAGATGCTGACTAGCTCAGCTTTGACATCACGAGCCCAGACAACTTCTTGTTATCCACTGCTCCAGCAGTGCGTTCCTGGACCATCTTCATCACTGGCCCCATGTCTTTCCGGGAACTGGCGCCGAGTTCTAGAATCACGGCATCAATAATCGTCACGACTTCGCTTTCCGGTAATTCTGCGGGAAGGTATCGTTTCAAAATCTCAGCCTCGCTCTTTTCTTTCTCAGCGAGTTCCGGGCGTCCCCCTTCAGCGAAACTCTGGGCGGCATCATCTCTCTTCTTGAGCTCTTTACGGATGACTGTTTGGCAACCCGTGTCATCTAATTCGGCCCCAGCACCACCTTCTTCGATCGCTGCGTATTTGATCGCCGACTTCAACCCACGCAACACGCTTAGGCTAAGGGTATCCTTAGCCTTCATAGCTGTCTTGAGATCCTCCAGGAGGCGATCAGATAGTGAAGTCATCGGGTATCCATAACGATTCCCTTCAGAGTCACAACCTTAGAATCAAGCGAGAGCCGTGTCCAAAGTGCGAATCATGTATAAGAAACTCTCATTTCAGACACACCTTCCTCTTCGCGCGGGGTTGGTAGTCGGGTCCGCTACGCGGGCGATTCATCGCCCTTTAAACGGCTTGGCCCTTTCTCCTACTTAGGTGGGGGGAGAAAGGGCCTACTACTTTTTTCTGAGAGTCGTTGGTTGGCTGAATAGGGCAGACCTTGACGAGGGGCTCGATTGAGAATGTTCCCTGACGCCGCTAGCTACTTGGAATGGCAGCCGTGCCGTCTTGACCGACTGCGTGCAATCTTTATGCTCGCTGCATGTTCGGTTTGGCGAGACGTCTTAGCCTTGCGCTTCTTGTTCTGTTGCCTGGACGGGTGGCTTTGGCTGAAGGGTTTCAAGTGCCGCCGATGCAGGTTGCTCCAGGATTTGAAGTTACTGTGGCTGCAGCGCCTCCGCTGGTCCGTTATCCCATGATGGCTTGCTTCGATCCCGAGGGGCGTCTTTACATCGCCGAGAGTGATGGGCGAAATCTTACGACCAAAGGAGAAATCGAGAAGGCGCTCCCTCGTTTCGTACGTCGGTTAGTAGACACCGATGGCGATGGTGTGTTTGACCAAAGCAGCATCTTTGCGGACAAGATGACGATGCCGGAAGGCGGTCTTTGGCATGATGGGGCGCTTTACATCATCTCGGCTCCGTATCTCTGGCGCTTGGAAGACGCTGATGATGATGGGGTGGCCGAGAAGCGGGAGAAGATTCTCGGTTACATGGAGTTCGACGGCAGGGCGAATCAACATGGGCCTTACCTCGGGCCCGACGGGCGTCTCTATTTCACGGGAGGTCACTTTGGATATGACTTGGTTGGCAGCGATGGGAGTCGAACGGGATCGAGCCGTGCGGCTGGCGTGTTCTCTTGTCGGGCAGACGGCAGCGACGTTCGCATCGAAGGTCAAGGTGGCGTCAATCCGGTAGACGTCGTCTTCACAGAGAACGGAGATCTTCTCACGACCTGTCCGATCTTTGATAGCCATGGCGGCCGTCACGACGCGCTCATTCATTGGATCCCTGGCGGCCTGACCCAGCGTGTCTACGGTGAAGCGCTCCTTCCTGAAACAGGGTTTAGACTTCCGGCGACCACTCGATGGGGGCAAGTCGCGCCCGCAGGTCTCCTGCGCTATCGCGGGGCGCACCTTGGAGCGGCCTTCCGTGATAATCTCTTTGCCTGTCATTTTAACACGCAGACGCTGGTTCGGATCCAACTTCAGAAAGAAGGTGCGACCTTTGTCACGAAAGAAGAGGATTTTCTCACGTCGACCAGCCAAGACTTTCATCCTACGGATGTGCTCGAAGACGCCGATGGGAGCTTGCTTCTGCTCGATACAGGCGGGTGGTTGAGCTGGGGGTGCCCACACTCACAGATGGCCAAGCCACAAATCGAGGGAGCCATCTATCGGATTCGTCGAAAGGATACGAAACCCTTCGTGAACCCGCGAGGTTTGGAGCTGAATTGGGATCGCGTCTCGGTAGAAGATCTAACAGAACGTCTGAATGATAGGCGTCCTGCCGTGACGGATCGTGCGGGCGCAGCCTTGGTTACCATGGGCGCTGAGGCCGTGCCAACTCTACGAGCACTTTGGAAGAATACCCGCGAGGTGGCTTTGCAGAAACGCTGTCTTTGGATTCTCTCACGGCTCCCGTTTCCGGAAACGTTGAGAACGCTACGGGAGTCCCTGGTTCATGCCGATCCCGGTATTCGCCAAGTCGGGGCGACTGCGCTGGGGAATCTTGGAGACAAACCCTCTATCGAAAGGCTTATCGAGCTTTTGAAAGATGACACCGCGTCCGTCCGTCGAGCTGCCGCGACGGCCCTTGGCCAAATAAAGGCAGCGTCTGCGGTCTCTGCCTTGTTTGACCTGCTTCAACCAGATGCCGAGCTGTTTGTCCAACATGCGGGTACGCGTGCCCTGATAGAAATCGGTGAGATCGCCCTGACTAAGACCTACCTGGCGGATGCAGGGAGCCCGCACTATCAGGTCATCGCCTTGCGAGTTCTCGACCAAGCCAAGGCCGAAGCGCTTCAAGCTTTAGAAGTCATGCCTTTGTTGAAGTCCCCGCATGGTGATGTCAGGTCAGAAGCCCAACGGGTGATCGCGAGCCGCCATGATTGGCAAGAGTCGGTACTTCATGTTCTTAAGAGTCTTCTCCATACGGCCCCAATCACCACTGACATTGCGCAACAAATTGATGGGATCACAACTGCCTTTGGCGAGGAGAAAGACTTCTTGGATATCGTGCGCGATACGCTTGATAGCCCATCATCTCCGCTCACTGGAAAGCGTGCCCTCCTTGACTCGCTTTGCTATCTCGAAACCTTTCCCGAACCTCTCTGGGACACCATAGCACACTTGCTGCGTTCGCAGAATGCCGAACTGCAATCCGATGCCTTAGCTCTTATTCAACGATTTGGAGCGGATCACTTTGCCAGCGCCCACGCGGTTTCTCATCTCGCTGCTGATCCCGAGACCCCCCTCTCGCTTAGGGTGCAAGCCTTGGAGGCCATCACGACCCATCTCCACGTCTTGAGCCTCGAAGAGCGTCGGTTCCTTTATCACTTGGTCTCCGATCCGAATACCACGGCCTTGGTCGGTCGGAGAGCGGCCCAAGCCCTAAGCCATCTGGACGTGGCTAGAATTCCAGCCCAAGAAGCCCAAGAGTTTGCCGAAGGGCTGGCCAAGGCGTCGCCTCTCCAGAGTGGTGCGCTGCTTCAACCTTTCCTGAATCTATCACTGTCAACAACATCGTGGACTCGAGCGGAGCAAGAGCGCGTTGGGATGGCGCTTGTGGAGTCGATCAAGAACCTTGGTCTGGAGGAAGGGCAGTTGGATCTATTGCGGAACGCGCTCCCTCAGAGTGTCCATGCGAATTTCGACGATCTTGAAGGGAGTCGCGCCCAGGCTGCGGCAGCGCGAGAGGCCAAGGTCTCGGGGGTGCTCCAAGCCTTGCCCGCCGGCAATGCTTCCAGAGGAAGAGTGCTCTTCACGGAAGCTCGCACGACCTGCGCGCTTTGCCATCGAATCGACAGCGTGGGAGGATTGCTAGGCCCGGACCTTTCGGTGATTGGAAAGATTCGGAATCGACGAGATTTGTTAGAAGCCATCGCCTTTCCGAATGCCACCGTGGTCAACGGGTACGAGAACTATCTCGTGGAAACGGAGGATGGTATGATGCATGCGGGCCTGATCCAGCGTGAGACGACGGATGCCATCTACCTGCGAGGTGCCGATCACCGGGATCAACGGGTTAGGCGATCGACCATTCGATCCATGCAGCGTTCGCCCGTGTCCGTCATGCCACAGGGTTTCGATCAGCTCCTCTCATCGCAGGAACTTGCGGATTTGATCGCCTATCTCCAAGGCTGCCAGTGAGCGCGTGGTGGCGAGAACAGGAAAGTGCTCACGAGAGGACTCGAACCTCCACGGGGTTGCCCCCACTAGAACCTGAATCTAGCGCGTCTACCAATTCCGCCACGTGAGCTTGTGGTCAGCGTTTCGCCGTCGGGGCGGTAGGTTCCATGGAATTCCAGAGGGCTCAACTCAAATCTTGAATGACGGGGTCGGGCGAGGGTTTGGGTCGTGACGTTGGATGGTGTCAGTTTCGTAAAATGGAATTATTTCTTCTGAAACAGAAATGACAGATAGATTAGGCTTGCGGCTGAATGAGGCCGCGGCGGCGGTCGGTGACGGAGATTCGCTGGGCCTTGAGGGCCGTTTCCAGGTGAGATTTGATGGCCCAGATGTCGCCACGGTCACCACAGGTAAGCACGTCGATCGCTGCATAGCCGTGCTCTGCCCGGGTATGGACAGAGAGAAAGATGGGATTCCGCGATGAAGAGGCTACCACTCACGCCCTGGGGAGCGAATTGGTGAAAGGTCTCATTGACGATGGTGGCCCCACCTTTGATCGCCGCATGGCCGCATGGCCGCATGGATGCGTTCGGGATTGTTGAGCAGTAAGCGATCACAATCGTAGCCTTCCATGAGTCTCTGGACTCTGGCTGCTTGCGTGGCCGCGAAGGTGGGTTCCTCGGCGATTGATGTCAATCGAGGCTCAGTTGGTGTTGAGAGCTTATTCTCGACAGAATACTTGCCAACATAGGGTTTCACCGGGTATTTTCAGAGACTTGGCTTGACGAGTTACCCTCACGTCAGCTGGACTGGCACACGTTTTTCATGTCCTCTGGACTGCGAAATCGTGCTCTTTCTAAGCCAAATTTGAACTCAAACCCTAACATACACCCTACTACCCCATGAAACTCAATTATCTAAAGGGGCGAACTCGCAGCTGTCTGCAGCTGTTGGGAGCGTTCTCTCTCATTAGTATTCCCGCGGCATTCGCCCAGGAACAAGAACCGGATTACACGTTCGATTTCAATACTGATCCTGGTGATCAGATCGAGACCTTTGGCACTACTGAGTGGCGCGGCAGTGGTGGTGTTGATGATTCAGGCTATCTTAGTATCACGGATGCGTTGAATGGTCAGAACGGAGGGGTGATCTTTGAAGATCCCACTGGCGGCAAGCCCATTGAGGGCATGAAATTCACGATCGATTGCAGAATCGGCGGTGGCACGGATCGCCCAGCAGATGGCTTCAGTCTTAACATTGTGCGGCCTGATGATCCCCTTCTGCAAGATCCGCGGGGCTCAGGTTACGCAGGTACTACGGACATTGGTGCGGGTGAGAATAACCTCCCTGAAGAAGGCTCTCAGACCGGCTTGGGCATCGGCTTCGATGCTTGGGTTAGTGGTGGTCAGGACATCGTCGGTATTAGCGTTCGCGTTGACGGCGAGATGATCGAGCAAGTGGCCGCTGACACTCTGAACGGCGAAGCAGATGACGTTACTAGTCTTCAGACAGGCCCTCAGTCTGATGACGATGACCCTCTATCTGCCCTTACGTGGCAGCCGTTCGAGGCAGAATTGACTCCGAATGGCGACCTAACTGTCAGTTGGAAAGGCAAAGCGATTGTTGAAACCCAGGTCAATTACTTCCCTGGCCCAGGTCAAATTGTTTTTGGCGGGCGGACTGGTGGAGCCAACCAGGCGCACCATTTCGACAACTTGAGCCTAACTATTCTTGCGGCTTCGAAAGCGGTCGTGTCTGGATTGAGCTTTACGCGGAGTGATGTGAGATTCCAGATCACCGATGGAGACGATAGTTCCCTTGATGCTGATTCGGTAACTTTGATTATCGATGGTGAACCAGCGGAGGTGGTCGTGGAGAAGGAGGGCCTAATCACGACCGTGACCCATACTCCGGATCCCCCCTTCCAGGTGGCTTCCATCCATTCCTACGTGCTCGCAGGGATGGACTCGTTGGGCAATGATATTGGACGTAGCGGCAATTTCGCTTTGCCGGTTCCCGTCTTCCCAATCGATGAGCTGCCAGGAGCGGAGAGTGAAGAAGGTTTCTTCGGAACGCGTTATATCTGGGGAGGCATCGAAAATCCTGACGTTGGCTCAAGTCAGGAAGCTGTTCAGATCATTCAGTCCGTGGCCAACGGTAATTGGGATGGTGAGTTCTTCGATACCCTATACCCAGTCATCAACTTCAATGGCGCTGGCTCATTCGGAGGTGACCTCGACTATCCTGAGGAAGTGACAGGATCAGACAGTTGGACGGGCGACCAGTTCATTCAGTATTCCCGGGCTGCTGTACGCTTTTCCGAGGCTGGTGAGTTCACCTTTGGCGTGCACTCTGACGATGGTATGGGTCTCCGGTTCCTTGGAGGGCCCACCTTCATTTCATCTGATGGCATTGGCGGGATCGATAATGCGGATCCATCGGCGTTGGTCTTTGTTGGACCTACAGGGGATTCAGACACTCGAGGTGTCTTGTCTGTACCGAGTCCCGGTACCTACGAAATCGAGTTCTTCTGGTGGGAAGCTGGCGGTGGTGATCACGGTGAGCTGTATGTGACCAAAGGCGCTGTCGTTGGTGACGATGACCCTGATGCATCATGGAGTTTAGTGGGTCAGTCAGAGACGGTGACCTTCAATATTCCTGGCGTTGATGCTACTGGCTGGACCATTGAAACGTCTGAGCCTGGTGGCGAAGAGATCACCACCCTTGAGGCTGGTATCGCAGACCTCGACGCTGGAGTCACGACCGTAGAAGGCGCTGATGTCTTCAATATCAACGATCCTGAAGCTGGTGGTCCAGGTGCCTTTCCGGGGGATACGACGTTCGGTAGCAATACTGAGGTAGATGACAATGACTGGGCAGTGCGCGCTACCGCCAAATTGGTCATCCCGGTAACTGGCGAGTATCAATTAGGATTCCGCGGAGACGATGGAGGCCAACTCAAAGTTGCTGGTCAAGAGTTCAAAGACATCATCGCTGATGCTACTGGAGGAGCCGTCATTGAGGGCGACACGGTCATCACAGATGTTCTTACCGGAAATAGCAACACGATCGCGAGCATTGATTTGGAAGCTGGAAGCTACGACATCGAGTTCATTGGATTTGAGCGTGGCGGCGGTGCCTATTTCGAAGTCTTCGGCATTGGCGCAGGCGGTCCTAGCCCTGTCTTGTTGGCCAAAGACGGTGCAGGTGCAGGTGTGTTAGAGCCGTCCGTGGCTCTGGTTGCACCGCCTGCGGTTCGCCTCCCTGTGGTGGCGTTCTCACATGATGGTACCAATGTAACCCTCGATTTCGAGGTCCTCGATCCTACCGCTCCACATCTGTTGCAGTCGAGTGCGGACAATGCACTCTTCGCTGATGTTGAAACGACTTTAACGCAGGTCGAAGGCAACGTTTTTCGCGCGGTTGGTCCCGCCCTGGATCCTCTGAATGCCTATTACCGTGTGCGTCAGTTGCCTCCTCCAGCAATCCTCGAAGATGGCTTTGAGGAAGGTGGCGAGGGTTGGAACGTTGAAGGTGGTGTCTGGGTGCTCGGCAAGCCTGGCGGTTCCCTTGGCTCGGCCCTCTCGGGTGAGAACGTTTATGCAACCGGTCTCGAAGATGGGTATCCTTCGCTTGCGGTCGCCTCACTCACGTCCCCCTTGCTTGATCTGAGAGGAGTCGATAATCCAAGACTGCGTTTCTTCTACAACCAGACCATGGGCGAAGGAGAAGGTGTCGAGGTGAACTTCCTCGATGAAAGTGGCACGGAGCTTTTGGAGACTGATCCTTCTTCTGGGTTGGTGCTTCTTGGCGAGAGCGGCGGCTGGGTTGAGTTCAACCGCCCGATTCCTGCAGAGGCCCGTGACCAGCAGATTAAGATTCTGTTCCGGCTCCTTACGGATGACGACATGGACAACGATGGCTTCGGCTTCGCGCTGGACGATGTGCGTGTGAAGTGATCTGCATAGCAGACGCTTCAATCTAAGAAGCATTTCATGGAAGGGGACAGGGCTTAAGCTCTGTCCCCTTTTTGCGTCAGAGTAGAAGGGCCTTTTCAGGGGTCTGACAGTGGGCTATTTGCTCGTTGAAGAATTAGCGTACAAATAGGCGTCAAATAGGTTGTCAAGAGGGTGAGGAATGTTACTGAAACGGCACGCACCCCATAATCATGGAAACCATGCGGGTTTCATCATGACCATTGCCGCAGACGAAGCTCCCCTCAAGGATTCCGTAGACACTTCGGAATCATCCGCCCTTCCATTGGAAGATCTGCAAGACGCCGTGATCCGGTTCGCCGGGAACTCACAGGACGGTATTCAGACTGTTGGAGGATTTCTTGCCCGGCTTGCCGGGCGTAGTGCACGCGAGGTCATGACTTACATGACCATCCCGTCGACCATTTCGGGAGGGCCCTCTATCTTCCAGGTACACCTGGGATCTGGCGAAGTCTTGTCGGCTGGTGATGACACGGATTTCCTCGTCGCGTTCTACCAACACAGCTATGAGGATCATCTTAGCTCGCTGAAAGAAGGCGGTATCTGCATTTATGACACGGATTTCGTAGAGCCGGATCTGACAGATAAGCGCTACGAGTATGTGGGCATTCCTATGACTAGCACAACTATCGAGGCAATCGGTGGTTCGACCAAGTCACGTGGTAAAAACCTCTTCGTCCTTGGCTTGATCACGACGATTTTCCAATTGGATCGGAAGAAGCTCTGTGAGATCATCGACCGTCAGTTTGGCAAGAAGGATGAGAGTGTGCTCCGCAATGCCATGCTCGCCTTCGATGCTGGTTATGCCTATCCGATTGGCGATCTCTTCAAGAATCGTTACAATCTCAAGGCAGGTCTCTCGGAGAAGACGGATCGGGTCACGACGGATGGTAACACCGCGCTGACCTATGGTTTGTTGGCTGGCGGCGTGCGCTATGGTGCAGGTTATCCAATCACGCCATGGTCTCCCATCATGGAGGTGCTCCGCTCGGAGCTGCCGAAGTATGGAGGTCTCTTCTTGCAATGTGAGGATGAGCTTGGTGCCGTTTCGGCTGCACTGGGATATTCGTTTGCGGGTCACCTTGCGGTGACTGGTAGTTCAGGACCAGGTCTGTCTCTCAAGATGGAAGCGCTGAGTTACGCGTGCATGGCCGAACTGCCGCTCGTCGTCATCAATGTGCAGCGTGGTGGACCAAGTACGGGCCTTCCCACTAGCGTGGAGCAGAGTGATCTGATGCAAGCAATCTATGGGAGCCATGGGGATGTTCCTCGGGTGGTCCTTGGACCACAGGATGTGGAAGACTGTTTCCACATCGCGTTGGAGGCCTGCCGTATTGCCAAGAAATACAGTACGCAGGTCATCATTCTTTCTGATCAGGCCCTCTCCTCCCGAATTGAGGTGTTTGAAGAGCCAGACTGGGACGTGGTCGTGGCCGATGACTCTGGTCCCGATCTCACTCCTCGCCCAGAAGAATTCAAACCCTATCCATTGGATAGCCTGACCCAACATGCGCCTCCGGGCACCAAGATGCTGGGTGGCAAGTATCCCGTGGTGACGGGCCTTGAGCATGATGAGTGGGGCCATCCCTCCGCGAATCCTGAGCTTCACCAGAAGATGACCGATCGTCGGCGCGAGAAGATCAAGCAACTCCAAGCTGAATTGCCCATGCCCGAAGTCTTTGGTGAAGAGAGCGGCGAGATTCTCTTGGTTGGTTGGGGCTGCACGTTTGGTCCGTTGCGCGAAGCAGCCGGCCGCCTACAAGATGCGGGCCGCAAAGTGAGTCATGCGCAGATCAGGCATCTTCATCCACTCCCTGCAGATTTGGGTTCGCTCTTCGAGAAATTTGAACACGTGCTTGTGGCTGAATTAAATGACCAAGGCCTCTATGGAAATGGTCAACTCGCCACGTTACTCCGCTCGGCCTATTGTAATCCGGCCATCAAGAGTATCACGAAAACTGATGGTTTGACCTTTAAGATCCGCGAAATTGTTGCAGGCGTCGACCACCACACGCAGATTTTTTCCTAATTTTCCGCCAAACTCTAATCCTTACGGAATCATGTCCGACACTGCCGTCGCCGCCCCCGAGAAACTCACGAAGAAGCAACTCAGTGCTGATCACCCGACGTGGTGTCCTGGCTGTGGTGACTTTGCTGTCCTAGCCTCGTTCTTCAAAGTCCTGGAGAAACTTCAGATCCCTCAAGAAAAGATCGTCACGATTGCAGGTATCGGCTGTTCTTCACGCTTTCCTTATTTCGTCAATTCGCACGGCCTGCATTTTATTCATGGTCGCGCGTTGCCTCTTGCAACAGGCGTGAGCCTTTCTCGTCCAGACACCCACGTCTTTGTCTTTGGTGGCGACGGTGATGGATTTTCTATCGGTGGCAACCACTTGGAGCATTGTGCTCGCAAGAACATCAATCTCACTTACGTCATCATGGACAACTACGTCTATGGTCTGACAAAGAAGCAGACGTCGCCTACCTCGCGGATTGGCTACAAGTCCAAGACGGATCCAACAGGCGCGATCGACCGTCCTGTCAATCCGATGCGTAAGCTCATCTCGGCAGGCGCGACATTCGTGGCCCGCTCTCATGCATCTCAGGTGAAGCACATGATGGCCATGTATGAGCGTGCCATCTTGCACCCTGGCTTCTCTGTTGTGCAGACACTGTCGGAATGCGTCATCTTTAATCCTGGATCGTTCGATGACAGCATTCCCAGAAAAGGTGGAGTCTTTGAAACCATCGACGAGAAGAAATGGGACGACACGCCCGAAGACGCAGAGCGTCACGACGTTACCAATGACGTCTCAGCCTATCAGCTTGCGGAAGATCAGTATCCCGGGAAATTCGGTGTCTTCTACGAAGAAGACCGTCCTACGAAGAATATCCTCGAGCAGAAGTGGATCGATGCGAGCCAAGAGAAGATTGGCGATGCCAAGGCAGCGGATCTGCTGCGTAAGCGTTTCGCGATGATGAAGTAGGGAAGTCGCGTAGATTCTTGGTAGCGTGGTTTTTAGGAAGTGGTGTAGGCGCCGCTTATTCGGGAGCGCTGCAAGAGGTAGGAACCATTATAGGATGATCTACTAGTTGAGGCTGTGCCTTGCGTTGTGCTTGGACCCTGTTGATCGTTTCTTCGTTAAGCATTGGTGGTGTAGTCGTTACATGCTTGCAATCTATTAACTATCAATTTTATTGAGATTCAGCATATGAAGGGATCACGTAGGCAATTTCTTAAGGGGAGCGGTGCTGTCGCCGCTGGATTCGTTGGTCTGGAGCGTTTCCTCCTTACAGCCGCCCAGGCCAAGCCGAGCCAGAAATACAGCAGCGAGGTGGCGAAATACGGAAAACTAATTCCTGATCCGGCGCGGATCCTCGATTT
>Ga0222717_10002361_pt1 | contig 14658 bp, 27 predicted proteins | sample C33_18DmetaG_FD_165053 | JGI IMG/M metagenome (GOLD analysis project Ga0222717, IMG submission 165053) | Estuarine water microbial communities from San Francisco Bay, California, United States - C33_18D | ecosystem: Environmental > Aquatic > Marine > Unclassified | place: USA: California...
CAGATCCCGACATGTCAACATCTTTTTTGTATTTGTTTATCGCACACCATGTCTCGGTGTCATCACTAACGTGACGGTCACCACAATAACGGCATGTGTAACCGTGCTCAGGGATCGTGATTTCCTTATCCTCTTCGTCCATTATCTGGACTTGAGACATTTCCATCATCATTCCCATCATATTAGAACCTCTCCTCTATTTCTTTTTTCTCTTCCAAGGTGATACCATTGATCTGCTCAAAGGCATGATCCATAGCATCCGACCACGCTTTGTTGAACTCTTCACTCAACATCTCTGGGACTTCAATTTCGTTTTCCATTTCTTACCTCTCTAAGTGAATGCTGATTATACTCGGGACCTAGAAAGGTCAAGACATTATTTCGATTAATCGTTTGCTATCCTCAACGGACTCTTCCAAGACTTCAAGTGTGGCAAGTTGAACCAACACCCTCAAGTTCATTTCAAAGAAACTCATTAGAAACGCGCCTCGACTTCAACCTTAGAACAATCACATGCACCATAAGAACCACACATATCGCAATTCAACTCTGGTCCATCCATGTCGTATTCCTTGCCAAATGCTTCTCGCAAATCATCAAGTGCGTCGCCTTCAAGTTCAAAGTCATTCATTTCGTTATTCATGGGAAACCTCTCTAAGTGAAGACTGATTATACACGGGAACTAGAAAGGTCAAGAACTACTTTAACACAATCCCCATCACCTTATTTAAAGAGCTTGACATCTCGGGTCCCAGTGCTAAACTGACCCTTCACTTATTAGGGTTTCATTATGATAGGATACGCAACTCACCCAGTTTGGGGGGAATACACTTATGAAGTCCACGGACCTTCCATCGAAGATAAACAATTCATGGATCGGGTCGCAGATGAAGTCGCAAAACGAGAAGCATTGGATATGGAACCCGTCTTCTCTAACAAAGATGACGAAGGAGAATGGTTCTATTCCATGTCAGAAGAATGGGTTTCTTCTCCCTTTATTTAAAGAGCTTGACATCTCGGGTCCCAGCGTATAATCAGTTCTCATTCAAGGAGTCAACATGAACCAAGCAATCAAGATCGTTAAAGAAGCATTCAAGAACATTGAAAAGAACCCAACCGCTTTTAATTGCGGGCAACACTTTGCTCTCTCTAAAGTATTGAATGCTCTTGAAGCAGAAGATGATAAGATGATTCAAGAAACACAACCTCAAGAGGAATTTGAAGTCGAAGGATTCTTCAGCGACCTTGCAGACAGCATCGCAGACGGACAAGGATTATTTAATCAAATGGGTCTTGACAAATCAGAATCACTACGATAATATCCTTTCACTTAACAGAGATATCAAATGGCAGTCAAAGCAAAAAGAGATCACTACACAGAGATCACCAACACTCTCGTCAGTGCTATCGAATCAGCACTAGCAGAGAACACCAAACTTCCTTGGCACAAACCTTGGAAGTCAGCAGGCGCTATGCGCAACGGGGTAAGCAACAGACAATACCGCGGGATCAATACACTCATCCTTGCCATGACTCCATTCAATGATCCTAGATGGTTTACCTTTAACCAAATTAAAAAGATTGGTGGCAATGTAAAAGGACAGAAGTCTACTTGTATCCTTCGTCCCGTCGTTATCAATAAGAAAGATGAGAACGGAAACAAGACAGACGATACCTTTATGATCTTCAAAGGGATGCCTATCTTCAACAAAGAACAAGTCAGTGGCGTCGAATTCCCTTCTCTTGAAGTCAAGAGCGATAACCAAAGGAACCACAAGGCAGAGGATGTTATCATTGATACCAATGCCAAGATCAACCACGGAGGAGACAGAGCATGTTACTCTCCAGACCTTGACCTTATCAACCTACCTTCCTTTGACTCATTCGAGTCAGCAGACCACTACTACTCAACAGCATTCCATGAACTAGGACATTGGACAGGCCATGAGTCAAGACTTGACAGACCTTTGAATGAAGGTAGGTTCGGCAATGAAGCATATGCCTTTGAAGAACTTGTCGCAGAACTTACCGCTTCTTTCGTTTGTCGTGACCTTGCTATTGACACCATGCAAAGAGATGACCACGCGGCATACTTGAAGTCGTGGTTGAAGGTTCTTCAAAATGATACCAAGGCCATCTTTCGTGCTTCGTCTCTAGCAGAGACCGCCACCAAAGAGATCATCGGCCAACACGCAGAAGACACAGAACTTGTCAAGGAACTTGTAGCAGAGTGAGACAACTATCAGGGAGGGGCACTTGACAGATGGACCCCTCCCTCCCCCCTCGTTTTTCTGAGACAATTACTCGGGGGTCAGCTTGACGGGCCCCATGTAGGGGCTACCCTGACACCACCCCCCAAGAAGGCTCCCCCTATTATCAGGGGGGTCGGGTGCGGGGTGTATGCGGCGGCATGATTTTTTTTACGTTGGGGATAATTACGCCACCGACCTTTTTCATACCTTTTCATTTCCCCTGCCATTTCCCCTGCCATTTCCAACCATTTCCCCTGCCATTTCCAACCATTCCCCTGCCATAGTAAACCATAAGAGAGTAGGTAAATAGGTTATGTGTACCCTTTAAAAAAATTTTATGGGCGGGAAAAAGACCCTCTGGGGTATTTCTTTATAGTAAGAGGTCAACATATAAGAAAGTTGCAATCCCAGAGGGGTTTTTAGCATGTTCTGCTTTATAAGGATTGTCTATATTATCCGTTAGAAACGGTTTTAGGTTGGGTAGTCATTATAATGCCCAACAATAATATTATAGAGGAGGATACAGAAAAATTCCCCCAAACTTCCGTAAAAATTTAGGGGAACGTTCTGAATGGTTATGGGTTTTATGCCATAACGTCTTCTAGGCTTTGATGAGGCCATGTAACTTCGAACTCTGTGTATGTCATCCCTAGTTCTTCGAAGACTTGTTGTTCGATATCTTGATAGTCTCCAAGAGGCACGATAGGTTTGGCATTCGCTCTGGTGGTATAGTAGACATCCTTGAAGGTAGTAAGGTTGATTTGTTTCCCCTCTAGGTGGTCCATGATAACATCGTAGTAGTATTTCTCCTTGATATAGGACTCCCAGTTACCTGCTGGTTTGGAGACCTTTTGCTTCGTGACATACCACTTATTAACGATGTGCCAAAACATATCAATAGAAGTCATGAAGGAGTGTAGGGCATGTTCTACTGTGCCTGGATCTTTCATCTCCTCTTCGGTGTAGTTGCATATGCTATTGATGAACTTATGGAGACGTATGCATTTGTGGTCTTTCTTTTGTAACCGCATAACGTTGTGATACCACAATGCTTGACAAATAGCATTCTTTAGGTATTTCCTTTCTGGAGAGTTACTTCCTGTAAGAAATGCTTTTTTATTTTCAAAAAAGAGTTTTCTTCTGATTTCAAACGTGGCAAAAACCGCTGTGATTTCTGGCGAAGAAGGTTTCTTTAGTTCTGATATCCAAAGATCTGACTTGATTCGTTCACCCACCTCATTAGTGTTGGAGAACTTGGTGTTTTTCGCAAGATCAATCAACTGGTGATTGACGGATGATTTATTAAATCCATTTTGAATCCCTTTCAATACTTTATGAGAAAGTTCTCCATAACTATCAGCAGGCCAAAGTGTATGGAAATCATACTCATGTAGATTGTCATTGTTGATCTGTGGTTCAGGTTCTAGATGAGCACCCATTTGTATATGTGCTGATGCTTTCCTATTGGAATGTTGATCGTAATAAGCTCTGAATGCCTCTGGGCAATTAAACCTAAATACCAAAGAAACTTCTTTTTTGTTCTTTTTTTGCATATAGTCGTCAATGACGGTGATTCTACCTCCCCCATCGAGAATAATCAAAATCATCTTCCCTGTGGTCTTATCTTGGACATATCCCACATCGATAATAACCATCTTCCATTGGAATTGCTTTTCAGCAATATGTCCTTCTAGAGGTTCCTTTCTAGATTGCGTCACAGGTCTATTATTCGTCTTGTTTATTTCTGCTAGACGTTTAACGACACTTCTGCTAAGAGTAACCGAACAAACGTCTATTTTATCTTTTGAATATAACCATTTGTTATACATCTCAAATTGATCGAATGTATTAAAACGATACCTAAAGATACCCGTTGGTCGATCCTCCGCTTTTATATAGGCAGACTTTTCAATATTGGCATTACTCATATTTCTCTCCTTGTTTCTAAAATGAGTTAACTACAACAAATGCTTCATGCTTAATTGCGTCTAGCATTTATTGATAAGTATTATTATAGCAGCCAATATAAGTTTGTCAAATGCTAGTTGGAATAAACATCTTATCAAGTTCTGTGCATATGCGTGAAACGTCCTTGTTCTTCTAGGTGCTCCCAACCTTTATCAAAAAGTTCTTTCCATATAACTCTGGCGTGTAGTCTGTCGAAGACGCAATCTGTAATAACATAATGGAATGTATTTTGTTCAATTCGACTGAACTCTGTTTGGTCGTACTCTGCATAGAGAGTGTCTATTCCATCACCATGATGAAAATAGACTCCCATGGTATCATCGTTATGGTTCGCCCATAGGGTTAGTTTAACTGTATCTTTCATCCCATTCCCTCCAACCATCATCGAATAATGATTCCCAGAGCATTCTTGCTTCTTGTTTTTTCAGAGTTGCGAGGTGGTAGCTCTTTCTGAGGTTTTCGAAACTCTTTGGCCTACCATATAAAAAGAACGTTCCTTTCGTTAGTTTAAAAACTACTTGGGTGTTAATATCTTCCGAGACGTTTTTATGGAAGACTCTCACGTTCACATGTACGTCCATCTGAGGGCTCTGAATGGTCCTGTAGATGATTTTAAAGCAATAAAAGGGTTATGAGTGCTGATCTCTCTCCGAGTCCTCTATTCCTTGCTTTTTCATCAAGACTCCGAGTAGTTCATGAACGTAATCTGCTTTATAACCGATGTTAAGAAGACGTTCAATTTCTTTATTGTAGTCGAAGGGTATATGTAGTTTAAATTCCATATACCTATTATAGTGAGTCAAGTAACCTTGTCAATTGCTATTTTTAAGATTCTGTCTACTTCCCTTTGAAAGTTATCCTGTAGTCTATTGAATGTATCTTCTAGGTTATCTGATGTATTCGTATCGACATTAATAAACTTAGGGTTATAGGAGTTGAAGTTAACGACAAGAGGTTTTTGTGTTAGTTCTTTAACTATTTCGTCTTTCTTGTGGTCAAGTGATTCGTTTAGGTCATCTAGAAGAGAGGTGTCTATATGAACGAGCATTTTATCAAGTTTGGAGACTCCTTCTGAGAGCATTTCTGTTTCTTCAATGAGTTTATTATATTTCAAGATGTTTTCTTGAAGACGTTCTTGTTTTAAGATCGTTTGTTTCTGTTTTAAGATCGATTCGAGCATTCTGATTGCGAATTGGTTTTTTGTTTCATTGAATATGAAATCAACCAGAGCTTTAGGTGCCTTCAAGTCTTTTAGTGACTCTGTTAGTTTTTCTTGTTTTATAAAATCGGAGAACATAAAATTATTTATATACCTTAAAGTATTTACTTGTTTTGTGGTGGTCGTATTTCATAGCTAATTTAGCCCACACGTATTTAGCTTTGTCTGATGCCAAGGCATATTCTGTGACAAGTTTGCCTCTTATTTCTAGAGTTAATTCGTACATTAATAATCCAAGACCTCTATTTCTGTAGTCTTTCTTTAGGTACGAGTAGTGAACCTTGTCATTATCCACCGATATAAACCCGAGCCACTTTCCTGGTAGGTAGTCGTATTCTTCTCTCCATACGAGAGTGAAGACTTCTTGACACATTGATTTTCCCCATGGGTTTGGGGAAGGGACTGAGTATTCTGCTGTTTGTGTGGATGAGATTTTGTATTCAAGTTCGACATATTCAAAAAGATCTATGCCTTGGTCATCCACGTGTTTGGATCTAACTTGGTAAGGGATTGTTCCCAATCTGGTGTCCTCTTCATGCAATTAACTATTAATTTGTATGTACGGAGAGGCAATAATAGTCTGTCTATATCAAACCACTCTTCACCTTTATTTATATACCAACAACCATGTTCCTTATCTTTACATGGTTTGTTTTCGAACAGCCATATTTTATCGTTTTTATCTTTAGCGACCCATTTAATAGCAGGAATCATCTTTCCAACCATACCCCTTTTTTGACATTAACAATTCTCTTACCACAAACACAAACTGCTTCTTTGGCATCAATGAACATTTCAGGTGAATGTTCTTGCTTAATGTAATGCTTCCACATATATTTAATTAGTTTAATCACTGGGTTGCCTTTGAGATTGTTTGAGTGGGATCTATGGTTGGTATGGTAAGACCCGTTAGTGTTGGCAATGAAAGGGTTATTTTTTTAGGTAGCACATCCAAATTCAACGCCCCTGCAAAAGATAAAACTGGAGCATTTAACTTAGGAAATGCGAAGTTAGGTATCTTTATTAAATCGCCAAAGTTGGGGAAAGCTGGAACAATAGAAGGACACTCAATTACAGGTAAGGTAGGTAATGTCGTAACAAAGCTAAAGTCTAGTTCTGGCCACTTGAATACTCCTTCGAGGTCTGGTGAGACAGTCGGCAAGGTTGGCATTTGTTGAGCAGCGGCAAACGTTTGAATGCCTTTTATAAATGTCTCAGGACTTGCAATACAATCTGAGTCTGGAGAAGGAACTACTATGCTTCCTTTATTAGTGCTAAAACCTTTGATTGCCATTCCTATCTCCTTAACACTTAACTATAATCGGATTTAATGTACGTTCCCCTTCATAAACCTCGAATATCGCTTTCAACTCTGCTATATCATTGAATGTGTATGGACCATAATACATTTGATCATCTTCTTTCACAGAAGCATCTCCTAACGCGCCTGATATTCTTTGGATGATTATAGGAAGAGTATAGACCTCGAACTCATAGTTATACGTGTCTGCTAAAGAACGATATCTAAGAACGTCCATTCTTCTAGGGAGAACATCCACCATAGTGATAATAGGAACCCTTTCTATACACGCAGAGTTTGCTTTATTAAATAACCATCTTTGCGATTGCACAAACCTCATAGGATTGAATGTATTATCTATTTTGCCATCTCTATTCTTTATGGTAGAGTAGAATTCCACATCCTCTAGTATAAGTTCTTCTACTGGACGAGGTGTTTCATCTTGAATGATTTCGGCTGTTTCCGATTCTTCTGGGTCTACTGTAATGTTTTCCCCTAACGTTTTAATTTCGTCATTCTCTAAGTATTTTCTTTCCTTTGCTACAGGAAGTTTCTCAGGGTTTGGCAACCCTCTTAGCAATACCATTTTTTCTTTTATAAGACCCATATGAATTTATTTATACAACAATTGAAGGTTTGTCTTGGAGCTTAGAAGGTGCTGGGATAGGAATATACATCTCGCCTGGATAGTTTTCGTATCTATTATCTAGTTCTATTATATCTGCATTACTAAAATGATCGTTTGCTATATTTCCTTCTTGCATGAGGTCTATCGTTGTTTTTATTTTTTTCACAGAAGGACCATCAGTTATTTCCCAAATGCGTCCACCTAGTAACGATTCAGTTCTTTTTAGAGGTTGAAGTGTTTTTTGTGGATTATCATTCGCTATATCCAATTCGAATTTCTTCTTAACTTGGTCGTAATGCCACAATGGTGTAAACAAAGACGTTCTCATAACCACCACTTGATAATCATCCTTTCTGCAACGATCACGGATGTATTCTACATCAGAGTTCTTAACAAGCATGTCACTCACAACAATCGCATTGGCATTCTCTAACATTGCCTCCTCAATTCTTAACCTCAACCAAGAGGATGCCTGTTCGTACCTTGCCCCTGAGTAATAAGGATCGACAACCCCATCTAAATCTGGGTATGTGTTGAAATACTGTTTAGTAGAAAGCACTTTATAGTCAAACGTTTCTGGTGTGTAAGGTACATAGTCTTTAATGGGATCTCCATTCTGATCGAGGAAGGGAAGTTCTGTTAGAGGATCTATTTTAATAAACAAATGTTCTAACAAAACGTTTCTAATGATCCACGCCCTTATCTCATTCACATTGGGGACACCTTCACCTGGTTCTTCTTTCCACCCATAATGCGTACTTATTTGATTGCCATAGCCACTTCTTTTATATTCACCATATGATATGAGATATTCTGGTACTTCCGTTAACCCTATTTGATTGGTGCTTCCAAGTAAGGACGAATCTGGGATTCCACCTTCTTTTATTTCAGCAAGATACTTTTGCATATCGCTTTCAAATCTTACAGATCCACCTTCCGCGTCTCTTAAAATAAAAATGTATTTATTCATGTTTTATTATTATCTATATGAGATAGTGTTTTAAACTTTATTATACCCTAAAAGCACTCAAATTATTCTCCATAATATTGAAAAAGCACTCCATTACAATAAGCATGTACAGCACCTATGGTAAGCCCTGTGCCATGATCATGGTGTAAGTGAATAGGATACTTCAAGAAGTTAGGAGGAAACAATCTCATGTCGAGTTCCAAGTCTGTTATCTCTTGCGGAGGTTTCTCATTCAATCTCCCACCACAATGAGGACACTTCCCAAGTTGCTTCTCTATGTATGCTTCCCTTACAAGACGTTTCTTATAAGGACTTAACTTCGTGTAGTCTTGTGGTAGATTTATGTTATTCGATTTTTCCATGTTCGTCTCTTATCCGCAAGTAGGACATTTATCCTTGATCATATCCCACAAGGATTCTACATATGCTTTGGGATCTGAAACATCCTTTGCTTCCTTCTTGACCTTCCCAAGCAAACACTTCTTGAAATCATTTGGTCCACCCATCTTGAAGAGGGTTTCCTTAGCACATGCCATCATCCATGTTCGGGGATCATGACCTTGCACATCGTTTCTGACGTTGTTGATTGCCTGCATACATGCAATCTCTTTGTTTGCTTGACTAAGACCACTCTTCATGCCTTTTACAGCACCAGAAGCACCATGTTTAGTCTTGTGTATAATGTTTTTGATTCCCATTAGTTATCTCCATCTAACAAAGCCCTAGCTTGTTTAATATAGTCTTCTTTTTGATGTGGAAGAAGTTGCTCCCAATTTTGTACAGTTTCCATTTGATTAGGGCAGTGAGCTGCCACTTCATTATGTCTTTTTACTGCTTCTTTCTTTTGTTCAGGTGTCATTAGTTTTTTCCATCTAATTATAGGATCTTTATTAGGGTCGTTCATCGGCTGTACTTCTGTAATATCTTTAATCTCAATCATGTGTCTAACAAAGCCCTAGCTTGTACCCACTCTTGAAAATTCCTTGACCATAGACTAGGTATGCCATCATTCTCAATACGAAATTGCAAACCATCGGGTAGATTCTTGAAATCATCATAGTGGTTTTCATAGTCATCCGAGATTGCCTGTGCTTGGTGCTCAAACGGACTCCAGTGGTGATCATTCATAAGCATATCAGCTAACTTAAGATCGTCTTCCACTGTCTTACCACGTTCCTTGTTGTAAGATGTACGGGCACAACGAGCAGCACTTAGTTTGATCATCATGTCTTGAACTTCTCCACCATGTCTGATACGGGTGTAAACATCATCCCTATCTTCTGTAGTAATAAACGGCAGATGCCATTGCCCTTCTTCTAACTTATTAGGAGTAGACTCATCAAGAGACTTCTTCATACGTATCGCTAAATCTTGAATATTATATTCAGCAGGGAAGTTAAGGTTAACTCTATCTTGCCAACAGATATCATTTATATCTCTAGGTGAACCCATGTCACCTGTGTTGTAGTGCCAAGGGTGCCTAAGCCTAAAGAAGTTATCCCAATTGGTGGCAGTGATAACAGCACGGGTCATTACCCATGGTTCTAGGAGACGGTTTGTGAGTTGTTTAGAGATGCCTCTTTCAGTTAGATCGTCTGCCATTTTTATAGCTTCTTGGGCATTATGTTTCCAAATACCGTCAAGGTGATCTCTGTGGATAGGATCTGTTATGACTTCTGTTCCCTGCATACCCTTGTGTTGCTTAGGCCATAGGACAGGTAGTGCTGGATCGTTCTTTACTTGTTCCATTTGTTTAGCATAAGGGATTGCTCTTGAGGACGCTACACTAAAACTAAAGAGACGATGCCTCAGCAGTTCTGGGTGTATCAACCTCATGTGATTGGCAACGATAGTTGTTACTCTTTTCCCATTTGGGCCGATTGAATCGGCAATTACTTCAACACTTTGTTCCATTAGTTTTCCTCCATCTCATCTATGGTAAAGGGTCTTAAAAAGAAAGGAGTTGTTTCTCCCATATACGCACCTATTACATTGTAATCCATGTATTCGATTGCTTCGTCGTGACTCATTTGTTCCATTAGAATATCCACGCATTTATTATAGTCGTAACAATACACAGTTTCTGAACCACAACGTTCTACTGTGCCAATTATTGCTTCGTTAAATCCATCTGCTCTTAACATTAGTCTACATACTCCACATAGTCTGGTTTAGTCCAATCATTTTTCAATACATCTTTGTCATCCACTACACCAATCCACTCAAACTCCAAACCTTTTTTATGTCCATAGACTGTGCATTTCATTTCGCATTCTATTTCTTTGGGAATTCCGTCTTCACTCTCTGTAGTTCCAACTTCTTGTATGTATTGGACTTGGATCATTTGTTCTATCTTATTAAACTTCTTTTTCTGACCTTTAGCAGGACCATCAACCATGACCACTTCAAACTCTGGATATTCTCCCTTACCTTCAAGAGCATCTGCGAGTTGAATCCAAAAACCCGTTCCTTCCAATGTTTCGTCCCAATAGAATGCAAGTTCAAGAGCATCTATTACTGACTTAACTTCATACTCTTCATTACGAGGTTCTAGATATTGAAGTGCGATATCGTTGTATGGTTTAGGTAAGTTGTTGATGTATTCTTTAACGTCGCTAGATGTCCTTCTCATGCGAAAGTCCCTTGCCCACTCGTTAGGTCCGTCTTCGTCTAACCAATATCTGTTTAATTGACCTTGTATTGTATCCGTAGTGACTCCCTTCGCAAAACCCCCCAATGCTGTCGATCCACCAAAAACTCCTGCTTGTCCTCTTCCCATAAGCTGTCCTTGTGCCGCATTAGCTAACCTTCTATCATATTCCCTAGACTGGATCGGTGCATTTCTCATAGCAAGGTCCATCTCCACCGCCTGGGATATATTACTCAAACGTCACCATTTTCTTTGATCTTCTGATCTTCATACGGAGCAACTCTCTTACGATACCATTCTTGCTTACAGCATTCGAGCATTCCCATAATCTCATTATGAGTTGCATAACATTCACCCTTCTTATGGAGATATGCTTTAAGAATGCTTGTGACCGCAAAATTGAGGTCTCCAGCGTTGTCTGCTACAGAGCCAATCCACTCCATAGGATCTTCGCATGTTGGTGCGTCAAACTTTATTCTATCTTGAACTTTAATGTATGGCATCTTATTCCTCCTCTTCCATAATGGTTGCGTCACAATCCAAATCCTCTGCTACTTCTTGAACAAGGTCAGTAACATCAATTGCATCCATCGCAATCTCTCTTGCGTCCTTCTCATCTAAAGCAAAGAGTTCAACGGTCTCATCCACGTCAACCATAATGGTCCCATGAATTCTGACTTCATATTTCTTTTCATGTTCGTCACGGAATCTTTGAGAGAGCTCTGCTTCTGTAATTCTTCTATTCCAAATGTCTTTTGGGCTTTCCATGCTATCTCCATAAAAAAAGGACGATGAGATAATTATACCCCACCGTCCCATATTGTCAAATGTTATTTTTATTTAAACTATATTGTAATCACACCTAATACACTTGTTATTCTTGATATAGTTTTTCCCATTACATTGAGGACAAACCATCACTGTATTCTTTGTGACCAACTCTGTGTTGATCTCGGTATGTCCCATCGTAGTGGTCTCTTCTGGATTCCACTCAATTGTGCTTTCTAAATCTTCGTCGTCCATCATTTCCCCCTATACGAAATCGAAAGATTGACCTTGTTCTACCCATCCAGCAAATCCATCTTTAATACAATCTGGTTTTGGTCCATCTTGATAATGACACAACCACATCTTCTCTCTGACTTCATCTGGAAGAGTTTTCAAGTCTTCGTAGTGTGCGTGAACTTCTGAAGCAAATTCAACAGGACTTGTTTCGCAATCATGGAAAATCACATCTGCTTTCTTATACTTTGCCTTCATTTGAGAAGGAGCAAATTGCGTATCGGAAGTGAACATGATGCTCTTTCCACTAAAAGTAGTAATCCAAAGACCACAACTATCCTTTGTACTCATTCTATTTGTCACATGGACAGTATCAAATGGCTCAATGACAGTTTGGCCAATCTTAATCTTGTCATTGTCTGCCAAGTAAGAAGGTGTGAAGTATGAACGAAGTCCAATAGGATTGTTCTCTTCTTCTTCTGTGAGTTGTCCATGGTCAAGAGATTCCATTCCACCCCTTAGAGTGCTATCCCACAATTCTTTTAGAATTGCAGCAGGAGCATAGATTTTCTTCTTACCAATATGAGGCATGAATCTTGAAAGGAATCCCACTTCTTCCAACCCACCACAATGGTCGGCATGGATATGAGTAATGAATATTGAATTTACTTCAGGCAAAAACTCAAATGCTTTTTTGCCAGTCACCTTATGCACCATATCGTGCCATTGTGTGCCTACGTCTACAAGCATTTTGTGTTTGCTTGTTCCTTCGTCCATTTCAATCAAAAGATTGTTTTGTCCGTTATCATACGAGAATGCTGACCCAGCACCCAAGAATGTGATTTTTGTTAACATTGTTTTCTCCTTTTTATGTAAAATGATAGATAAGAATGCAGAAATTCTGCATAAAGAGATTAAAGTCAATTGTCTCGTTGAGATAACCCACGCATGGGGTTAGAGAAAACAACGCATTTCTCGCCTTCAATCTAATTTTATTTATAGTATTGTTAATCATCTTATGAGCTTATTTTTAGTGATTTTGATCACGTTTCTTTTTTAGGTCTTCCTCTTTTTGGTTTTTCTTCATTGTCCTCTTCGTCATAAGTAGGCATCTTAATTTCCATCCAATCATATTGAGTAGAAACCGAGACGATGTTATATCCTACCAAATCAAACAACTTGGTTAAGATAGTCTCGTTATCACTTTCGTAATCTAAAAGAAGCTGCATTGCCGCGGTCGCATGATAACAACCCGCTCCAACAGAAACAATATCAGTTTCATGTTCCAAGAACGACATTTCATCTTGCATTTCCAAGATTCTATCTTCATAGATCATAATGAAATTACCAAACTCATTTGTATCATCATCACCAAAACCATTTTCCTTAAACATCTTCCTCAACGATGCTGTGACATCAGAGTAAAGATAGTTGTCTGTGCTTTGGTCTACTTTTCGTTGAGGTGGCAACCAAACATGTTGAAGCAATTGACCCATCCTAAAACTAGAAGTGTAACCAATAGCAAAGTCGTCATTGGTGAACACTTTAGGGACTTTAGAGATCATGCTTGTGAATGAGTCCGATCCCATCTTATCACCAGCAAGGATAATGTTCTTTTCTTTATTCCTAAAAGCAACTATGCATGTCATATATTATTTCTCCACTTACAATAATTATATCACGTGAAATAAGAAAGTCAAGTGCTATCTAAAAGTAATCAACGTAATGATTCTTATCGCCAACAATATGACCAAAAAACTAATGTAAATTGGCCAGAAGATAATGTTTGCTATGAAAGTGATCATCTGAACATCCATGGTAAACTCCTTACCCAAACTATCGTATAACGGGAAAGTCGTGATCACACATACGCATGACATCGCAACACAGAATAAAAGAAAAGCAATCATAGTACACCGAGAAGGATTCGGACCCTCAATCTACAGAGTAGAAATCTGTTGCATTATCCAGTTATGCTATCGGTGCGTGTAGTACCAAGAGAGGGACTTGAACCCTCACGCCCATTATTGAGCACGGGATTTTAAATCCCGGGTGTCTGCCAATTCCACCACCTTGGTATGTAAATTTAATTGTCAAAAAAATGAAGTATCTCTCCCACCTCAATACTTCCAAAGAACTCCACGTTGAGATCCTTCTGCCTTCTTAGGGTAACTCTTTGCCTCTACTAATTACTAATATGTAGTACAATCCAGTGAGGGCAAACTATTTCTTTTAATAATCTTAAAATAATAATCATAGCTACGGTTTCTCTCGTTTACCACCACCCCAATAGTAGTCTTGTAGGGAGTTGCGCCCTAATCGCTGACATATAAGATCAACTTACCTACTCAGGACAAGACTTTATATATTTAATTATACTTATAATACTTACTTTGTCAAATGCTTTATGACCATAGTTCTGGGTAAATGTCAATAACTTTCTTCATTTGATCTTTGTTGGTTTGGATGATAGACTCTTCCAACACATGAATCTTATCGTAGATCTCTCTCTTACCATCGTCCTTTCCAAGGTTAGCAAGACCTTCCCACATCCCAATACTGGAATCTTCGTTGGTGTTTCGTGGGATCGAATCATAGAGTTTCTCAATCTCGTTCTCCAGGAGAGTTTTCCCAATTTCCCACCAATACAGAGCATCATTCACGATCTT
>Ga0222717_10002362_pt1 | contig 14658 bp, 13 predicted proteins | sample C33_18DmetaG_FD_165053 | JGI IMG/M metagenome (GOLD analysis project Ga0222717, IMG submission 165053) | Estuarine water microbial communities from San Francisco Bay, California, United States - C33_18D | ecosystem: Environmental > Aquatic > Marine > Unclassified | place: USA: California...
AAAGATGATTGATGCAGCAAGAGCCCGTGAGGCGGCGCGAAAAGCGCGAGAGATGACGCGTCGAAAGGGGGCGCTTGATATTGCGGGATTGCCAGGCAAGCTAACGGATTGCCAAGAAAAAGACCCGGCTAAGTCTGAAATCTTTTTGGTAGAGGGTGATTCTGCCGGTGGTTCGGCCAAGCAAGGCCGTGATCGTAAATACCAAGCGATTTTGCCTTTAAAGGGTAAGATCTTGAATGTTGAAAAAGCTCGATTCGATAAAATGTTGTCCTCGGCCGAGGTCGGCACGTTGATCACAGCACTCGGCTGCGGTATTGGGCGGCAGGAGTTTGACCCGGATAAACTTCGGTACCATAAAATAATCATAATGACAGATGCAGACGTTGATGGTGCGCATATTAAAACGCTGCTATTGACCTTCTTTTTCAGGCATATGCCCGAGTTAATTGAGCGCGGTCATGTTTTGATTGCGCAGCCTCCTTTGTACAAGGTCAAGCGCGGTCGGCAGGAGCGTTATATTAAGGATGATGCTGAGCTCAATCAGTTTGTGCTGGAACTCGCGCTCGATGACGCCAGTTTGGTGCCGGCATCACTCGATACACCGATGGCAACAGAAGACTTTAGTGCTTTGGCCCACGAATATTTCGCAGTCCAAGAAAAAATGCGGCGTCTAGAACGACTCTATCCGTTGGCGGTGCTCGGTAGCATGCAGTACGTCGACCGACTGGATGTCGCAGAGTTGAAAACGGAAGCGTTTGTGCGAGCTTATACCGTTGCGCTAGCGGCTGAGTTGGCGCGGCTCCAAAATGCTCAGACGCAATATGAAACCGATCTGCTAGAAGATAGCGAACGCGGAATTTTTTATCCTGTGGTGAATGTCATCAGCCATGGCTTCAAGCGGACCTATGAGTTCACCCATGACTTTTTTGCTTCGGCAGATTATCGAGATCTAGCCTTGTTTGGCGAACGCATGAAGGCCCTAGTGCCAACAGGCAGCTTGGTTCAAAAAGGAGAGCGTTCCCAGGCAATCGATCGGTTAAGCCAGGCATTGGATTGGCTGCAGAAAGAGGCAACGCGCGGTCAATCTCGCCAACGCTTTAAAGGCCTTGGAGAGATGAACGCGGATCAGTTGTGGGAAACTACGATGGATCCCAATTTCCGAACCATGCTGCGGGTTAGTATCGAAGATGCGATCTCAGCCGATCAGATCTTTAATACGCTGATGGGTGATCAGGTCGAGCCTCGCCGAGAATTTATTGAGGCCAATGCGATGGCCGTTGCCAACCTGGATGTCTAAACAAAACCGAATGGTTTGAGTCTTGTTTCTGAAGGCGCATGCCGGCGGCGGATTATTGCAACAGATTAAAAGCGGCAATATCGGTTAACGCGCGGTTTAGGTGGTTCAGCGTGTTGAGGCGGTTTTCGCGTATTGTTAGATTTTCATCCATAACCATCACTTCTTTGAAATACGAATCGATGGTCTCGGCGCTGTGAGCGACCTTCGCGAGCCGGATGTCGATCGATTCGTTCTGAACGGCGTCAAGGGACGCAATGCACTTGATCAGCTGAGCTTCAACGGGGACGTTGAAGTGTTTTGGATTGACGTCTCCCGTGGCAATGGGGCCGGCCTTATCAATAATATTTTGCACCCGTTTTTGTGCTTTGATCACCAAGGTGCTCGCGTCGGTTTCTCGAAAACGATCAAGACTTTTAATGTCAAGCGATGCAGTCCATAAATTATGGATGCCGCTCGGTCGCGCCCGGATTGCTCGGATACTGTCCCATTTAGCGCCGCGTTCCGTTAACAAATTTTCAAATCTATCGAGGATATAAGCCATAACGGGCGCGGTTTCACAATTTGCCGTGTGTAGTTGAGCAGACGCCTCAAGTAAAGCCATAAGATTTAGGTCGATCGGTACCTCGATACAGATTCGAACCACTGCCAACGATTGCCGTCTTAACGCAAAAGGGTCTTTGCTGCCAGTAGGCGGCTGCCCAATGCCAAACAAGCCGACGAGGGTATCAATGCGATCGGCAATCGCAACCGCACAAGCGGTCATGCTGCTCGGCAATTGGTCGCCCGAAAATCGGGGTAAATAATGCGCCAAAATACTGTCCGCGATGACAGAAGACTCTCCTTGCGCTTGAGCATAGTAGCTTCCCATGATGCCTTGCAATTCTGGAAACTCACCGACCATGAGGGAAATAAGGTCTGTTTTTGCCAGCAATCCAGCGCGTGCTGCTTCGGCCTCGTTGCTGCCTAGGCGTTTTGCAATAATGCCTGCTAAAGCGCTGATCCGGCGCGCTTTATCGCCAAAGGAACCGAGCTCATTTTGAAAAACCACCTGATTAAGTTGCGCAAGAGCGTCCTCGAGGGGTTTCTGAAGGTCCTTGTTATAAAAGAATTGGGCATCTGTGAGCCTCGGCCGAATGACGCGCTCATTGCCAGCGACCACTTGCTCAGGTTGCAGGCTTTCTAAATTGGCGACAGTCAGAAAACTTGGTTGAAGCTGACCCGCTGCATCCCGCAAGTGAAAATAGCGCTGGTGTTCTCGCATAGCGGAAATGAGAGCTTCCTCTGGAACCGCTAAGAACGCGGGATCAAAATCACCACTCAAAACGTGGGGCCACTCTGTCAATGCAGTGACTTCTTCGAGTAAGGCCGGGTCATCAGAGGCGATCGCATCTCTTGCTGAGGCGGCGTTATTCAGTTGTTCATTAATCAAGGCTTGCCGCTTTTCAAAGCCTGCAATAACGAACCCGGCTTCAAGCTTTGCTTCATATTGGTCGGCATGGCTGAGCAGAATTGGTGCGTCGCCGTTCATCGCGCGATGACCATAGGTGCTTGCACTGGCTGTTCTGCCATGGAACGCACAATTGAGTAGCTCTTTTCCAAAGAGCGCAACCAGCCAGCGAACAGGGCGTACAAATTCCGTGCGGTAACTCTGCCAGCGCATCCGCTTTGCAATTGGCAAGGTTGCGGTGGCTTCAATCAGCATCGCCTGAATTTCTGAGCTCAGCGTTGCGCCGGCCTGGGTAGAACGGTAAACGACCCAGGCACCTTTCTCTGTTTCTTCTTGTTCCAGTAAATTTGGATCTGTAATCCCGCAGGACTTCAAAAATCCGTTTAATGCCTTGGTTGGTTGACCGTTGCTGTCGAAGGCAGCGCTCAGTTTGGGGCCCTTTTTTTGGATTCTTTGCTCAGGCTGAACGTCTTCGCAGGCTGCAATGCGTACGGCAAGACGACGGGGTGTTGCGAACGCCGTAACGTCGCCATAGTTGAACTGGCGATCATCCAAGGCCTTCTTAAGGTTCTCGGCAAAGGCCGTTTTTAGGGCCATCAGGCTTTTGGGCGGTAGCTCTTCGGTCCCGATTTCAAGTAGCAAGGTTTCATGAGGCATCGGGTAGTCCTTTTAAAACAAAGGCGCGATCGCTGTCAGATGCAAGCGGGAACCCGGCTGCTCGTCGAGTTTCGAAGTAGGATGCGCCGACACCCCGTGCCAAGGTGCGAACTCTCAAAATAAATCGTTGCCGCTCTGTGACGGAAATTGCGGATCGAGCATCCAACAGGTTGAAACAGTGCGAGGCTTTCATGACGTACTCATAGGCTGGCAGCGGTAAGCCGGCACCCAAAAACCGATTGGCCTCGGCTTCAAAATAGTCGAATTGTTGAAACAGGCCATCGATATCAGCTAGATCAAAGTTAAAAGCAGACATCTCGACTTCGTATTGATGGAAAATATCAGCATAGCTGACGGGTTGGCCTTGACCATTGTCGGACCAAACCAGCTGTTGGAAGTCCTCAACACCTTGCAGATACAGCGATAATCGTTCCAAGCCGTAGGTGATCTCGCCCATGACGGGAAAGCATTCCAAACCAGCAACTTGTTGGAAATACGTAAATTGAGTGATTTCCATACCATCCATCCACACTTCCCACCCAAGCCCCCAAGCCCCGAGGGTGGGTGACTCCCAGTTGTCTTCAACGAAGCGAATATCATGAACAGCGGGGTCTATCCCAAGATGAACCAATGACTCAAGGTACAACTCTTGAAAATTTTCGGGATTGGGCTTCATAACGACCTGAAATTGGTAGTAGTACTGATAACGATTCGGATTCTCACCATAGCGACCATCGGTTGGCCGTCTGCAGGGTTGAACATACGCCGCAGACCAGCGCTCTGGCCCGATTGCCCTTAAAAAGGTCGCGGGGTGGAAAGTTCCCGCGCCGACTTCCATGTCATAAGGTTGCATCAGCACGCAGCCCTTAGCCGCCCAGAATTGCTGTAGGGTCAGAATCAGATCTTGAAAGGTATCAACTTTGGGCATGGTCTTTATTAACTAGGAAAAAACGAAATTATACAGGAAGTCTCAGCTGACAGTCTGCCTCTGTTATAACCGGTCTTTGATGTTTTCGGCTGCCTTGACGAAAGGCGGTACCGCAAGTGCGCGTGAGACAGTAATAAACCGGCTTATCTTGGTGCATCAAACAATCCGCCGCGAGGCTTTAGTTTGGGAGGATTGTTGGTCTTAGTACTGTAAACTCAGCGTTCGGCCTTTTAGGGATGGGTTGCTTCGTGTACTTGTTGATACGGATGATTGGATTACTGCCTCGACCATTGCTGCAAGTTCTGGGACGGCTGTTTGGCCTGTGGCTGTTTTACAGTCGCTCAAAGAGCCGCCGTATTACAGAGATCAATCTTGCCCGATGTTTTCCGAAAGACGCGGCAGCCACCAAACATCGTTTAACCCGAGAAAGTCTGATTGCAACCTGCCAGACAGCATTCGAAACGCCTGCGGTCTGGTGCAAAGATGGTAAGCGCTTGCTTACATGGATCGACAATCAAATTGGTCAAGAATATCTTCAGGCAGCCATCGCTCATGACAAAGGCGTGCTATTACTGGTTCCCCATATTGGGAACTGGGAGCTTTATAATGCATTGTATTCTGAAACGGTTGGTCAGTTTACGGCGCTGTTTAAGCCACCGAAACTAAAAGCAATGGCCCGCATCATCGAGCGGGTTCGAATGCGTTATGGCAATCAAATGGTGCCGACCACCCCGCGCGGTTTAGCGCGGCTGTTTAAAACGCTCAAAGAAGGGGGTACGGTCGTCGTATTACCAGACCAAGTGCCGCAAACGGGTTTTTTTGTATCATTTTTTGATCAACCGGCTTTTACCGATCGATTGGCGCACCGGTTAGCGCTGAAATCAGGCGCAACGCCAATACTCGTCGCCCTAACGCGGAACCATCGCGGACTGTTCGATGTCCACTATCGGCCAGTTCCGGATCTAAGCCAGGATGACGAAGTGTTGGCCTTGACCGGGCTAAATGCGGCGATCGAGGATTTAGTTCGGCAGTACCCGGCCCAGTACCAGTGGGAATATAAGCGTTTCAAGAAACAACCCAACGGATTGCGAAATCCTTACAAAAGGTTATAAAAGGTCTGGTTTTGCCGCAACAACGAGGGATTGGGCGCAGGGTTCAAGGCGACCGGTTTTGATATTTAACGTGAATCCGTCCAAAAACAGTTTGACGTCGAGCGCTTGGCAATGGGTCAGCAGTTCATTGGGTGCCAGGCGATAGGCTTTGCTAGTCGGGCCAGTTGTTGTCTGGTTCTCAATCGTCGTGTTTTGCATAAAGGTTTGATAGAACAAGACGCCACCGGGTTTAAGGCTTTGAATAATTGCTGGAATGATGTCTCGATCGAGGTACCGGTGAACATAGACCAGGTCAAAACGCGCTTTAGTGAAGGCCTCAGGCGTTATTTCAAGGCAGTTCTTCGTTAAAGAAAGGGCTCTAGCCTCGGCCTCTTTTTGTAAGCGGGTGATTGCAACGATTGAGGCATCCCATGCGGTTACTTCAAAACCTTGGCCTGCAAGATAGAGTGCATCAGCGCCCAACCCACAGGCAACATCCAGCGCGAGGCCATGCTTTGGTAATAAGTCGCGATAGCGAATGAGGTCGCTGTTGGGTTCAGGATAATCCAGGACGCCCTGGTAAGTGGTATCCCAACGCTGAATCTTTTCTTTCAAGGGTTACTTCCGCCAGTACATGCCAGTGAATAGGACAAGGATCGTGAAAATCTCAAGCCGGCCTAAGACCATGCCAACAACCATCGCGCCTTTTGCGGAATCGGTAAGGCTCGCGTAGTTTTCAGCAACACTGCCGAGCCCAGGCCCTAAGTTATTCAGTGCCGCGGCGACTGCTGAAAAGGCGGTTAAAAAGTCGGCGCCAGTACCCAGCAAAACCAATAAGAGTAAAACAAACACAAAGACGTAAATCGAGCAGAAGCCCCAAACCGCTTCCATCACGTTGTCCGCCATCACCCGATGACTGATTTTAATTGGGAAAATGGCATTCGGATGAATGAGCCGGTGAATTTCACGTAAACCTTGTTTATACAACAAAAGGACGCGAATCACTTTTAAGCCCCCTCCGGTCGAGCCAGCGCACGCGCCAACGAAGGCGCCCAAGATCAGTAAGTAAGGCACGATGTTGGGCCAATCCGCGAAGTTGTCGGTGACAAATCCGGTCGTTGTGAGCATTGACACCACGTGAAAAGCGGCTAACCGGAAGCTCTGCCAACCATCATCGCTCGATCCAGCAAGGATTGTCGTGGCGATCAAAATGGCGATCAGTATAAAGACAAAGAAACTGCGCACCTCTTCATCCCGCCAATAGGACCGTAGCGAACGATCGCGATAACAAAAGAAATGCAACGCAAAATTCAAAGAGGACAACAGCATAAAGATGATGGCAACAATTTCGATTGCCGGTGAATCAAAGTGGCCTAAGCTGGCATCGAAGGTCGAAAACCCCCCGATCGCAACAGTTGAAAAACTGTGGCAGAGCGCTTGGAAAAAACTCATTCCCGCAACCCAATACCCGAAACAGCAGGCGATGGTTAAAGACAGATAAATTGACCATAGCGCCATGGCGGTCTGTTTAATTCGTGGCGTGAGTTTACTATCTTTTACTGGGCCAGGCGTTTCCGTTCGATACAGCTGCATGCCGCCAATGCCCAGCATCGGCAGAACGGCGACCGCCAAAACAATGATGCCCATGCCTCCTAGCCACTGGAGCTGTTGCCGGTAGTATAAAAGCGATTGGGGAAGTGATTCCAAGCCGACCATGACGGTGGCGCCCGTGGTGGTTAGTCCAGAGAAGGACTCGAATAAGGCGTCGACCAACGATAAAGCGGTATTGGGCGAGTCTGTAAAGGGCAGCGCGCTGAAGCAGCCGAGCGTGATGTAACAGAGCACCGTCACTAAAAAGCCATCTTTTGTACGAAGTGCTTCGGTAAACCGTCGAAACAGCAACCAAAGACTGAAGCCGCTTGCGAAAATGACGGCCGCGGCTTTGATAAAAATTGCGTGCGCACCATCTTGATAAAAAACCGAGACAAACAACGGCGGCAACATCGTCGCGCTGAAAAACATGAGCAGCCCGCCGACAATTCGAAAGGTAACGCCCAGGCGCACGACTAAAAGAAACTCACAGGGGCTTGGAAGAGCGCCTCCACTTCCCTTAGCCGACTTTTGTCGACCAGAAAGAGGATAAAGTGATCGTCAGCTTCAACGACAACGTTGTCGTGGGCAATGATGACCCGATCACCTCTGACGAGCGCGCCGACACTAGTTCCGCGAGGTAGTCTTAACTCGCCCAACGTTCTGCCGATCACTTTAGAGGTTTGTTGATCGCCATGTGCAATGGCTTCAATGGCTTCCGCAGCGCCCCGGCGTAGCGGGTGCACTCGCACAACGTCACCGCGCCGAACGTGCGTCAAAATGGCGCCAAGGGTTGCTAGTTGCGGCGATATTGCGATGTCGATGTCTTGGCCCTCAATGAGGTCGACGTAAGCCGGGTTGTTAATGAGTGTTAACACTTTTCGCGCACCCAAGCTCTTCGCCAACATAGACGACATGATATTGGCCTCATCGTCGTTGGTGATCGCGCAGAAAACGTCGGTATCTTCAATGTTCTCCTCAAGCAACAGTTCCCGGTCTGACGCATTACCATGCAACACAATGCTCCGCTCAAGGGATTCTGATAGGGCAAAACAACGGTTGCGGTTTTGCTCAATAATTCGAACGCCGTACCGGCTTTCAAGCTGAATCGCGAGGTTTTCGCCGATATGTCCGCCACCAGCGATAATAATGCGCCGATTAGGCCGTTCATGTTGTCGCAGCTCATTCATAATGCTTTGGATGTTTTCGGCGGCCGCAATGAAAAACACTTCGTCGTTCTCCGCAATAACGGTTTCGCCTTCTGGCACGATGGGTCGGTCGCCTCGAAAGATGGCCGCGACGCGCGTATCAGCTTCGGGAAGCAGCGTGCGGATGGTTTTTAGAGCTTGGTTCACAAGCGGGCTGTCGGCTTCGATTCTGAGGCCCACCAATTTCACCTGACCGCTCGCGAAGTCCATGACTTGCAACGCACCGGGGTTGTCTATCAGTCGCTTAATATCGTGAGTAATAATTTCTTCTGGGTTGACGATATGATCGACTGGCATCGCGTCGTCCCGAAAAATGCCGCCGCCGGTGAGGTACGCTCGGCTGCGAATTCGGGCAATCTTGGTGGGCGTATGGAACGCGGTATAGGCCACTTGGCACGCGACCATATTGATTTCATCAGAGTTTGTGACGGCGATGAGCATGTCGGCGTCTTCCGCGCCAGCTTGCTTGAGCACAGGCGGATGCGAAGCTTGTCCGCAGATCGTTTGAATATCGTATCGATCCTGAAGCTCCCGGAGCTTTTCTGGATCTGTATCGACGACGGTGATATCGCTCGCTTCTTTGACCAGGTTTTGAGCCAAGCTTGCGCCGACCTGACCTGCGCCCAAGATGATAATTTTCATAATCCGGGACTCATTTTTCTGACGTGCGCGTAATAAAAACCATCGTGCACACCCTTCGTTGGCAGCAACTGTACGCCGATTGATCTTGGAACGCCAACGGCCGGTAATGCAAGCGTTTCAACATCATGATGGTTGGCTAAGAACCAGACAAGATTGTCCTCATTCTCTTCGCTAAAGATTGAGCAGGTGACGTACAGAAGACTGCCGCCAGGACGAAGTAGTGACCAGCACTGAGTTAGTAACTGCCTTTGGGTTTCGATGAGCGTTGCCAGATCCTCTGGCCGTCGAAGGAGTTTAATGTCTGGATGTCGACGAATGACGCCGCTGGCGGAACACGGGGTGTCGAGGAGAATCTGATCAAAGGTGCCGAGTTCGGGCTGGGGCCTTGCCAGATCCAAGCAGCGAAGATCGGCGGTTGCACCCAAGCGCGTAAAGTTTTCTGAAACGCGGGTGAGCCGGTCTGGATCAATATCAACGGAAACCAGGTCGAGGGTCGGCACGAGCTCCAATAAATGACAGCTTTTACTGCCCGGCGCACTGCAAGCATCTAAGACGCGTTGAAAGGGTTTGGGCTGCAATAGTTGTGCTGCGAGTTGGGCGCCAGAATCTTGCACACTCACACAGCCCTCATCAAAGCCTGGCAAGTCGCTTACCGCGACCGCTTGATCCAGGATCAGTCCGTCCCGACTCAAGCGGCAGGGTGTTGCGATGAGGCCCTTGGCAGCCAGCAGGCTTTGGTACGCGTCGCGCGTCTGTTTTGCGGCATTCACTCTCAAAATCATGGGAGCCGGATCATTGTTTGCAACGATGATGTCAGCTTTTTGGCCTGGCCAGTCCGCCTGAATGCGATCGAGTATCCACAACGGATGGTTTGTCAGTGCAACTTCGCTGTGTATCTCATTAATTACTGCTTGCCGGGTTCGTTGAAAGGTTCTTAGAGAGGCGTTGACCAGTCCTTTAGCCCAGGGTTTTTTCAGCTTTTTGGTGGTTTCAACAGCGGCGTTGACACTGGTATAGATGGGCTGGTTCAGGAACTCTGTGGCGCTGATGCCTAAGATCAGTAAAAGCTTGAGGTCTTGATGTTTTTTCTGCAGAGGCTTGTCTAAGATCGTTTGCACAACGCTGTCGAGCCAGAAAAAGTGTCGTAAGGTCGTTTGAACTAAAAACCGGCCTAGGGGGTCCAGTGCTTGTCCGTTGTATGCATGCCCATGAAGGACTGTTTGCGAGAGCACCGTCACTTCATTGATAAAATCTCTCATTTATTCGAACCGCTCGCCGGGGTCGAGTAGACTTGTTTGTAGGTTTTTCAAGTTCGCGCCCTGAACAATCGTGCCCTTTCCGGTCGGTGATTGCAGCTGGGTAATGTAGAGCTGTCCTTCACCGCATTGAACGCGGATCCCCGCCTTGGACCTTTCAAGGATGGTGCCAGACGCAGGGATTGGCGCTGCATCGTTTAACTGGCTCGGCGCAACCACAGCGCCATAACATCGAAACCGTGTTTCGCCTTGGGTCGTAAAGGCAACTGGGTCTGGCACAAACGCCCTGATGTGTCGGCAGATTAGCGCGCTGCTCATAGACCAGTCGATTTTTGCTTCTGCTTTCAAAATTTTGTGCGCATAAGTCACGCCCGCTGCTGGTTGGGGATCGGCTACCAAGCCGGTCTGGGCAATTGTTTCGACCGTGTCAAGGAGCGCTTCTCGGCCTACGCGTGCCAATTTTTTGAACAGGCTGTGACTGGTTTCGTCCGAGCTGATGCTGCACGGCCGGATGCTAATGATCGGTCCGGTATCCAAACCCTCTGCCATCTTCATGATGGTCACACCGCTCGTTTGGTCGCCGGCCAGAATAGCGCGCTGCACGGGTGCGGCGCCGCGCCAACGTGGGAGCAGTGATGCGTGAACGTTGATCGGGCCAATACGCGGAAGCGCCAAAACCGCTGGCTTCAGAATCTGACCATAGGCGACAACGATCAATAGGTCGAAAGCGAACCCCGCCAAGTGTTTGGCTTGAAGGCGTGTGGGCTGCAGCACGGTGAGCCCTGCCATAAGCGCACGGTGTTTAACGGGGGAGGCAATTAGTTTTTTGCCGCGCTTGCCCGGTCGGTCTGGCTGGGTCACAACCGCTACGACATCAATATCTGGATGCTCAATCAAGCCTTGCAAGTGTTCGACTGCGAATTCTGGCGTCCCCGCAAACAGTACCCGCATCATGGTCGTTGCAGCTTTTGTTGCTTCAACAGTTTTTTCCTCAGTAATTGCCGCTTGGCGGGAGACAAGTAATCGACAAAGAGCTTGCCGTTGAGATGATCCATTTCATGCTGAATACAAATGGCCAATAACCCATCAGCCTTAAGCTGAAAGACTTGACCATCCTGATCAAGCGCCTCGACTAAAATAGTTTCGTGTCGAAACACGCTCTCGTAGAACCCGGGCACGGACAAGCAGCCTTCTTGCGTTTCAATGTTGCCCTCACCGTCAATCAGCTTCGGATTGATGAAGACAAGTGGTGATTGATGGTCTTCTGAAATATCACAAACTATCAGCCTAAGATGCACGTTTACCTGCGTGGCGGCCAAGCCGATCCCGGGCGCGTGGTACATGGTGGCAAGCATTTGCTCGGCCAATGTCGCGATGTCGCGCGTTACCGTTTGGATCGGTGCCGCCTTTGTTCGGAGCCGTACATCGGGGAATTCCAAAATGGTTAATAGCGGTGTTGTCATAAATCGATCAAATTATTTTGTTGGGATTTGTCATGTCGAGTGGCGTGTTTGCACGTTATGATATCGTAAACCTACGATTAATCAGCTCGGTTGGCATTCGTCGCAAATTGTACCGCGAAATGCAAAAGGAAATCGCATATGTTCACAGCACGTAAGGTCTCCGGCGCTTCATGGCTCCTTTTATGTCTGACACTGCTCGTGCCGCTCGCCCCGCTGCAGGCGATGGAGATGAGAGCAAATGCGCCAGAGGAATATGTCGTTAAGACGGGTGACACGCTTTGGGATATCGCGTCGGTCTATTTGACGGAGGCTTGGCAGTGGCCAAAAATTTGGGCACTTAATTCCGATATTGCCAACCCACACCTGATCTACCCGGGTGATGAGATTTCTCTGGTGATGATCGATGGGCAGCCGCGTTTAAGATTACAGCGAGGGGAACGGGTTGATCCCGGGGTGGTCAAGCGAGTCCCTAGCATCCGGAGAACCAATGCGGTGGCGATCCCAGCTTTGTCGCTTGATCAAATCGAGTCCTGGCTGGCGAAAGTCAAAATGGTGGACGCAGCAGTCTTTGAGCGGTTGCCGTACATTCTTGCGGGTATTGATGGTAAGACCTTGCTGAAAACCGGAGATCAAGTTTATGTGAAGGGTGCGCTAACACCGGGGATATCTTCTTTTAAGATATACCAATCGGGGCAGCGATATTTGGATCCGGTGACGGGCGCATTGATCGGTCTCGAAGCCCAAGAAGTGGGTCAGGCCAGGCTATTGTCTGAGCAAGCTGGCCTTGCGACTTTGAAAATTATAACGGTTACGGAAGAGGTTACGCCCGGCGACCGCCTCATGGTTGCTGAGGGCCTCGATCTTGATGCAACCTTGTTTCCGCAGCCACCAGAAAACGCCGTGTCAGGACAAATTATTGGCCTGAGATCAGACGGCACCATTGCCGCTGCGCATTCCGTCGTTACCATCGATCTTGGATTGACTGATGGCCTGGCAGTCGGCAATCTGCTTTCGGTTGCTAGCCCCGGCGAGCGTGTGAAGGATCCTGTGACAGGCAAGGCTGTGACGTTGCCGGATCAAACGATTGGACAGCTCTTGGTTTACCAAACGTTGGATCAAATTGCGTACGCGCTGGTTCTGAAAACGACGGCGGCTGTGAAAATCGGATTTCTCGCACAAAGCCCCTAGGTCTTACTTGCGAAAGCTGGGCGCGATCGGCCATCGGCTGACGCCTGATTCAAAGCTAACATCGCGGTCATTATAAACAGTTGACCTGCCGATGATGCCTTTGAAGCCCTTTTTGAACCCCTCAACGCAACGGCTAAACCAAAATAGATTGCCGCGTTGTCTTAAGGAGATTCCAGGCCCGCCATTGCATTTGTATTGTGTGGGTCAAATGGATCTGTGTCTCGGACCAAAAATCGCAATGGTTGGCAGCCGCGCGGCCTCTTGGCATGGTTTGCAGTTTGCTGAGCAATTAGCTGGTCAATTAGCGGCGCTGGGGTTTGTTGTAGTGAGCGGCCTCGCGCGGGGTATTGATGCGGCTAGCCATCGCGGAGCCCTAGCCGTGGGCGGTAAAACGATTGCCGTCTTGGGTCAGGGTTGCGATGTGGTCTACCCGAAGCAAAACCAGGCGCTGTACGAACAGATTGTCCGTCATGGCCTACTTGTGTCGGAATATCCGGATGGCACGGAACCGAAGCCCTACCACTTCCCAGCCCGAAATCGAATTATAACGGGCCTGTGCGACGCTCTGATCGTGGTCGAAGCTCGCACGCGCAGCGGTTCTTTGATTTCAGCCAAGTCGGCTCTTGCGCAAGGCCGTGAGGTGTTTGCGGTGCCGGGCCCGGTAGTTGCTGGTGCGGCGTCAGGGTGTCATGAGTTAATCCGTGAGGGCGCTCACCTCATGGATTCGATTACGGACTTGTACCGGGAAATGCCGAACCTTTTTCGACATATTCAGTCAGCAGAGGCCGCGTTGCCTATACCAGGCGAGCCTGCTGGGCAGGTTGTCACGGATAACCATCAAGCGCTGCTGGCGCTGCTTACGGCGGGCCCTATGGTCTTTTCGGATTTGCTCGCCAACTTCGATGGAACAATCGAGTGCTTGGCGGCGGCACTGGCGCATCTCGAACTTTCCGGTCAGATTGAGCACCTTGGGATGCTTTACCAACTCAGAGTAAGCTGATTAGCAGCGTTGCCGGCCCTAGGTTTCGTCGCGATACCGCCTGATTTTCGTGTTTTGATGTCCCTTTTCCCGTTTTCGGCCCCTCTGGCGTGCTGATTGATAAAGGAATGCTTATAATCTTTGTCTCGAAAGTTGGAGATAACGCATGGAAAAGAAATTTGTAGCGATCTTAATGGGTTCGGATTCAGACCTACCGGTAATGGATGCGGCGGTCGAGATTCTCAAGCGGTTTGGCGTAGCCCTGGAGGTCAAGGTGACCTCAGCACATCGCACACCGGCGGAAACCCAGGCTTATGTTCAAAGCGCTGAGGCGCGTGGTTGTCAGGCCTTCATCGCAGGGGCCGGCATGGCAGCACATTTAGCCGGTGCGATTGCGGCGCAAACCACTCGGCCTGTCATTGGCGTGCCGATTGATGCCGGTCCTTTGCAGGGCTTTGATGCGTTATTGTCAACGGTACAAATGCCGGGCGGCATTCCGGTGGCAACGGTCGCGATTGGTAAAGCCGGTGCAAAAAATGCCGGATATTTAGCCGTTCAGATGATGGCACTGTCGGATCCCAGCCTTGCCGAGGCCCTGCAGGGTGAGCGACTTGAGAATGCGCAGGCAATCTTAGAAAAATCCGCAGCAATTGGACAACGCTACCTTTGATACGCGCTCAGACCGGGGGCTGCAATCGGCAAGCGCTTTTATCCGGCGCGGTGATTGCCTATCCGACGGAGGGGGTCTGGGGCTTGGGCTGTTCGCCGGCTTGCGAGCAAGCGGTTCTGCGCATTTTGCGCATCAAGCAGCGGTCGGTGAAACAAGGCCTCATTCTTGTGGCCGGATCGATTGATCAGTTTGCGCCGTTTTTAGAGGGTCTGAGTCAAGATCAACTTAAGCGATTACAGCTG
>Ga0222717_10002363_pt1 | contig 14657 bp, 21 predicted proteins | sample C33_18DmetaG_FD_165053 | JGI IMG/M metagenome (GOLD analysis project Ga0222717, IMG submission 165053) | Estuarine water microbial communities from San Francisco Bay, California, United States - C33_18D | ecosystem: Environmental > Aquatic > Marine > Unclassified | place: USA: California...
ACGTGACAGGTGATAGTCAGATGGAAGCCATGCGCCGCCAGATGGAGCAAGCACTGCATGGGTTGAACCTCGACCAGATCAAGAACAGCCCCACACTGCGCGAAGATACGCGCACGAAACTCACCGCTGCTATCGCAGCCCTACCAAGTCTGGACATGTAATGGACTGGGGTGACTGGCAAGACTGGATCATTGGGGCGGCTATATTCGCCCTGATACTACTGTGGATACTAGCCGTATCCTTCAACTGGATTTAACCATTTAGGGAAATCCCTAAACAAACTGGAGAATGACAATGAATAACGCACAACAAATGTACGCACTGAGCCTTGACCAATGTGTGACGCTGATCGGAGCCATCGGCCACGAGCGTACCGTCCTGATGCAAGGTGACATCGGCAACGGTAAATCATCCACACTTGGTGAGGTGGGCAAACTCAAGCCAAACCATAAGAGGTTCTATGTAGACTGCACCAGCCTCGACCTTGGTGACATTATGATCCCAATGATTATGGAGATCGACGAGAACAGCAAGTTCGTTCGCTATGTCACCAATGAGGAGTTGGGCCTACACACTGGTGAGCCTGTCATCATTATGATCGACGAGTTCGGCAAGGCTAACCCATCTGTGAAGCTGGCACTGTTACGCCTCATACTCGAACGTAAGATTGGTAGCTATACGCTACATCCTGACAGCATTGTCTATGCGACGACCAACAAAGGGTCAGAGGGTGTGGGTGACATGTTACCACCACACGCACGTAACCGTATGACCGTCGTCCAAGTTCGCAAGTCAACCAACATGGAGTGGATCGAATGGGGTATCAACAACGGCATTGACCACACGTTGCTTGGTTGGTGCAAGGATAACCCGCATCTGTTCGCATCGTTCGAGGACATCAAAGACCCCGACGAGAACCCGTACATCTTCCATCCGAAGCAACAGAGAGCTGCGTTTGTGACACCTCGGTCGTTACACTCTGCGTCTGACATCTTACACCAACGTCATATGTTTGATGACCAGACACTCACGTCCGCTCTGATGGGTACTATCGGTGATCGCGGTGCTATGGACTTGATGGCGTTTGTGAAGCTGGCTGACCAACTGCCAAGTCTACAGTCTATCAAGGATGATCCAAGCGGTGCCAAAGTTCCCGACAGTGCGGCGGGTATATGTATGGTTGTCTACCGTACGCTTGCATCTATCGAAGCTGACTGGCTCAATGCGTGGATGGACTACATGCCACGTTTGGATGTGGAGGCACAGGGTATGTTCGCCAATGGTGTACGCGCACCCAAGTACAGCAAGCAATCAATGGTGATGAAGAACAAGAAGTTCACCACGTGGGCCATGCAGAACAACTACATGTTCGCAGCGGATAAAAAGTAATTAGGGAAATCCCTAAATGGAGAATGACAATGTTAGCAATAGGTAAACAAATCACAGAGGAGCAACGGCTGTCCAAAGCGGTCGTTGACATCATGCCTCGCATACCTGAGATCGCAGGGCTTCTGATGATCGGTGAGCGTACTATCGACGATACGGTGCCAACAGCCTGTACCGATGGACGTGACGAGTTATACGGACGGGCGTTCGTTGACTCATTGAACGATGCAGAGCTGCGGTTCGTCATAATACACGAGGTGTTCCACAAGATGTATCGCCACCTGATAACATGGGCACACCTGTGGGAGTTGGACAGTCGCACGGCCAACATCGCTATGGACTACGACATCAATGGCAAGATCATCGAAGAGTATGGTCAAGATGGTTGGGTCAAGATGCCGGAAGGTGGTTGCCATGATCCTAAGTACAAGGGTTGGGGTACGGCTAAAATCTTCTGGGACATCTACGATCCTGATGCAGCCAACGATCAGCCGCAGGGTGGTAAGCCAGACGATGGACATCCCCAAGGGTTCGATCAACATGACTGGGAAGGTGCCAAGGACATGACACCCGACGAGCAGCGCGAGATCGCACGTGAGGTGGACGAGGCTATCCGTCAAGGCGCACTGGTCGCAGGTAAGATCGGTGATGGTGCAAGCCGTAGTCTGGACGAGCTACTGAAACCCAAGGTGGATTGGCGTGAGGTGTTGCGTGAGTTTATACACACAACGTGCGCAGGTAACGACTTCTCTACATGGAAGCGTCCCAACAGACGGTTCATGGGAGCTGGTATCTACATGCCCTCCGGCATATCGGAGAAAGTCAAATGTATCGCAGAGCACAACGACATGTCTGGTTCAATCGGTAAGCGTGAGCAGCAGGTGATGATTAGTGAGTTGGTCGGTATCTGTGACGCGGTAACACCTGACGAGTTACACGTAAGCTATTGGGACACCGAGGTGCGTGGGTATGAGAAGTATGCCAACGACGAACTGAATGATGTGGCAACCAAGACGAAACCCGTAGGTGGTGGCGGCACTGACGTGCGTTGTGTACCCGCGTACTTGCGTGAACATAACATCAAACCACAAGCATCTATCGTGTTTACAGATGGTTACCTGTACGGCGGTTGGGGTGATTGGGATCATCCTGTGTTGTGGGTGATACTGGATAACAAGAACGCCAAGCCAGACAACGGCGTGGTGGTACATGTAAAATCGGAGGACTTGTAATGGGCAAAGTAAAAGCATTGTATATGGACGCGCAGGAAAACCCGTTCATCGCGTGTCCCGAATGTAAGGACACAGATCGGCATGGACAGGTGCCAAGTGAGGAATTTAAATGGGTGTGCGGTATCCAAGAACCGTTCGAGGTGTGGGTCGAGTGCGAGAACTGCAAGGGTCTTGGTGAAATCGAACGTGATTGGGAGGACGAGGATGCTTGAGTATTTGAAAGATAAAAACGTCACATGTGGTAAAATATTACGGCATGAGGCAAGCGGTAGCGACAAGGCAAATAGGATTTGGGCGTACCGTAATGACCTTGGTGAGGAATATTTAGCAGGTAGTAAATCGCAGTGTCGAAGAGAGGCTATCAAAGATTTGCGCCTGTGCCGCGTCGATCTGGTTGTGGAGTATACCGCCGTTGGAGGTATTCACAGGTTTGATTACTCTGACACTTTCCAGAAGCAAAACATAAATGATCTTGCGGATAGGCTAAAAAGAGCGCGAGGCCGCGAAGCATGGTTTGAAAAACTTTACGAAGAGTCTTGCGCAGAAAACAGAGAGTTGAAAGCCAAACTAGCAACCATCGTAAAGTTCGCAGAGGGTAAAAATTAAGATGAATGATACGGTCAATCAAATGAAACTGGTGGCAAGGGCCGAGAACTCTGTGGCGCGTCAGACGTGGGGCCATGCCCCGAAACGTAGTGGCGCACCGCGGACGAAAGAACTACCGCTAAAGGCTAAGAGTATAGAGGCATACCTGCAAGATGGCATGTCCCGCACTGACATCGCCAAGGCCATGGGTACAAGCTACCAAGCTGTCACCAGCTATATAAACAGATACGATCTTGGGGGCTGAAGGGATGTTATATGTTAGACCATCTACCTGACACGTTAGCAGCAGAGTTGGACCGACTAGGTGTTTATACCACAAGTGACAACATCAAAGAACTTGGGAGTTCTGCGCCACGTCCAAAGGAATACACGTTCAAGAAACCAAACCTTGATGAACATGGAGAACCAGACTTTTGACTGATGAAGAGATTGATAAGAAGATTGAGATCGCTGGCGCTGTTGGCGCTTTCGTAGGCTTCATATGTGGTGTGGGTCTGATGACCCTTGTAGGTATCATATTTTGAGGTGGTCGTGTGGGTGACCGTGAATGTTGGCACATTTAGCAGCGTCGAAACCAAAAAACATAGTTGCGATGAAAGCCACCCACGCAAAGTTTATAAACCCCGCCAACAGTGTTGGCAACAATCATTTAGGGAAATCCCTAAACCAAATGGAGAAAGACATGGGAATAGATCATAAAACCGTAGCACAGGCTAAAGAATTTTACGAAACTAACACGGCGGTGTTAGATGAAGCGCAGCAAACGAACTCTCGGTTGCGTGAGTTTGCTCGAACCGTGGAACGTGCGATGCGCGTGAAAACCGTACCGCGTGACCGTAACACCGCATGGGTCTACCGTGACAACGACCTCATGGCCATCGGGTACATAGGGTATGGCGACTTCGCCACCAGCGTACACGGCGATAACAAGTTCATTGTCTGTGCGCGGGGTATAGAGAACATGAAATACGCCGAGCATGGAGATCAACACAATATGCGTATGGCGTTGAAGATGGATACCGCCATGAAACATGCTAAGAGATACCTTGTACCTTACAGCCTACCGGAGTGCGCTGGCGTGTTTGCTCGACAAGTCAAACAAGAAGTTAGCAACGTAAGAGTAAGGGTCAAAGACAAGTATTCTGAAACCAAGAAAGCTGTGGGTATTAACGGGCGTACTTGGGGTGACGATGAGAAAGCCGCAAACCGCCTGATGTCAGAGCTTCGCAGTATGCTACAGGCAGGGCACAGCTTCATTGATAAGACTTTGGACGCGGACATTCGTGCAATGTTTGAGGCAGCGGATGGGTTCAAACACTTCGAGGAGGTCGTGCCTATGGACTTCATACATGTTCACGAACAGTGGGGTAAGCAGGTCGTTGGGCGTGTGACGGTAAAAGATGTAGCAGCGTGGCGTCCAGAATACGAGAACGTGTGTACGTTCCGTGCAGAAGAAGTACCCGAGGAAATCCAGCATGGGTGCGCGGCTATGAGTATGTGTGAGGATGGGCACTTCGTTGAAGGGGTTGGTTACAGAGTTAATGACCACACGTTTTACCTCTACAAGTAAGGTGTTATAACATGGACGCAACCAAAAGTATTACTTACCGCGTTAACATAGCGTACGATACTAAACAGGTCACTATCACAAGTATTGGCATGGAAAGTGTTGACACAACCGTAAAGGATAACTACAATTCTGTAGACGAGTTACCGACTTGGATGCAGGATCGCCTTGCGGTGCTGTCTATGTTGGAGGTTCCACCCCCACCAAATGATGTGGTTGGCGTGGGATCACGGATAGGCCCGTACTTGTTCTGGGTCTACAATTAGGGAAATCCCTAAATGGCGAGGGGTCACGGCTCCTCGCTTGGGGGGTACTGGTATCAATGGAGAACGACGATGACACCCGAAGCAAAAGTCAAAAAGAAAGTTGTGGCACAGCTAAAAGAGTTACACGCATACTATTTCTACCCCGTTACAGGTGGGTACGGTAGGAGCGGTGTGCCTGATATAGTTGGCTGCTACCGAGGCTTGTTCTTTGGGATCGAATGTAAGGCTGGCAAGAACAAACCCACCCCTCTGCAGGAAAAGAACCTGAGAGAGATACGCGATGCAGGTGGTTTGGACATGGTGGTCAATGAAGAGAATATGAATGACGTGGCAAAAGACCTTAGAGGTTGGGCCACTGTTATTGATGGTAAACCCTAGCTGTGAGTGGGTTGCGGTAATGACATTGTCCCGCGAAAACCACAGCAGTACGAGCAGAGGAACTCCATGCACTTCAGAGTGCGGTCTTTCACCTCTGTGATCGTATCGAAGAAACCGCGATATGGTTAGCCCCTGCGTTCCAGCGCAGGGCACCACCTTAACAATGGAGGCAGACATGTACGTGCAGGTAATAAGATATGAGTAGGGTCATAAACATAGCCGCCGAACGCGGCAACACAGTATTTGAAGACACACTACGAAACACACAGTACGGCGATAGTATTGTGTATCATGTAGGAGAATATGCCGGAGGTATGCACCGCGCCCCCGCGATGCAAGCCAGTAACGAAGGCTATGTAAACCTCGTGCAGAGAAAGTTAAGTCCAAAACTCTTTGAATACATTGCGCAGCGGCGCAAAAAGAAACTGAAAAAACCTCAATAAAGGAGAACGTGATGGAATTTTTTACTGCGTTGTTAATTTATTATCCACTTCAGGATATGGATATGCGAGGCGAAATTTGGTTTGAGAACTACGCCAAATGTGAGCAGGTTCTTAGGTCTGATGCGTTGCTTGTTATCTACGACAACCCAAAAGATATTCACATGAACTGCACTCAATCAGACCAAGCCAGTTCGTCTATACGCCCGAAAGCAAGGCCGGAAGGGCTGAGTAATGGGTGACGAGGCGTTGAACTTGCAGCAGCAAGCGGAGCTTAGGTTCCTAAGAAACGAAGTTAATAAATACGAGCGCGAGGTTAATCGCGTCGAACAACACCCCAACGTGCAGCAAGACTTACAACGCGCGAGGGGGGAACTACGAGAGTTTACCGCAAACCTGCGGAAACAAGGTGTCAATATATAACGGAGAATGACATGGCTAAGAAGAGTAAAGCGGATAAAATCTGGGCGTATAAGATTAGACACCCACAGGCCACAACAAGCGAAATCGCTAAGGCTACTAAATCATCCTACAACTATGTTCACGCGTTGATGGCTAAGATCGGCACACCGAAGGAAGTGTTCGAGAAGGAAGCGAAAAAGGTGACGCGTGGTCAAGTGTTAGACACAGCCAAGGAGTATGTGACCAAGGATCGTGCGGCTGACCATGGCAACATGGAGGATAACTTCAACACTATCGGTGCGTACTGGTCTGTACATCTAGGTGTGAAGGTCGATGCTACTGATGTAGCTGTGATGATGAACCTGTTGAAGGTCGCACGTATCAAGTCGAACCCGAAGCACCCCGACAACTGGGTGGACGCATGTGGTTACATGGCATGTGGTGGTGAGATAGTGAGTAAGGGCTGATGGACCTTATAACCTTAGACTTTGAGACGTATTACGACAGGGACTACTCTCTGCGTAAGATAACAACAGAAGCCTACGTCCGTGATCCTCGTTTTGAGGTGATCGGCGTGGGTGTGAAACTGAACAACGGAGAAACGGAGTGGGCCAGTGGTACGCACGAACAGATTGAAAAATACCTCAAGACCTTCCCTTGGGAAAACGCTATGTTACTTTGCCATAACACTATGTTTGATGGTGCCATTCTTAACTGGCGTTTTGATATTCGTCCTCGGATGTATACCGATACTCTGTGTATTGCCCGTGCCTTACATGGGACTGAAGCTAGGGCAAGTCTCGCTGCGGTATCTGAGAGGTACGGTGTCGGTGCTAAAGGGCACGAGGTACTCAACGCACTCGGAAAGCGGCGTGGAGATTTTGCACCCGAAGACCTAGAGCGGTATGGTGACTACTGTGTCAATGACGTAGACCTTACCTATAAGTTGTTTAGTATAATGGCCAAACAGTTCCCCCGCCAAGAGTTACGTTTGATTGACGCTACCCTACGGATGTTTACCGAACCGATGTTGGAGCTGGATCGTGACTTGTTACGGTCGCACCTAGAGGATGTGAAGGATCGTAAGACAAAGCTGTTAGAAGCTGCGGGGGTGGTGGACAAGAAAGACTTGATGTCCAACCCTAAGTTCGCAGAGTTGTTAAAAGGTTTCGGCGTCAAGCCTCCAATGAAGATCAGTCCTACTACAGAGAAAGAGACGTTCGCGTTTGCTAAGAGTGACGAGGCGTTCAAGCTACTGTTAGAACATGAGGATGATCGTGTGCAGTCGTTGGTAGCTGCACGGCTCGGCACGAAATCTACATTGGAAGAGACACGAACACAGCGGTTCATAGACATCGCTGACCGGGGGCGTCTGCCCGTCCCTGTAAGATACTACGCTGCGCATACAGGTAGGTGGGGTGGGGATGACAAGATCAACCTGCAGAACCTGCCCAGCCGTGGGCCTAACGGTAAGAAGTTAAAGGGCAGCATCATAGCGCCCGAAGGACATTCGCTGATCGACTGTGACAGTTCGCAGATTGAAGCGCGTGTGTTAGCGTGGCTTGCGGGGCAGCATGACCTGACCAAACAGTTCGCAGACGGTGAGGACGTATACAAGTACATGGCGTCCAGTATCTATAACGTGCCAGTAGATGGGGTAAGCAAGGATCAAAGGTTCGTGGGTAAGACTACCATTCTTGGCGCAGGTTACGGCATGGGCGCACCGAAGTTCCAAGCACAGTTACAAGGCATGGGCGTCTACATAGAATTAGATGAAGCGCGGCGTATCATACAAGTGTACCGCGATGCCAACGGAGCTATCAGTCAGTTGTGGCGAGACGCCAACAATACGGTGCAGTACATGCAGCGAGGCGACAGTTTGCAGTTTGGCAAAGAAGGCGTCTTGCAAGTAGACGCACCTACCAGCTCAATAATCTTACCTTCTGGGCTACCTATGTTCTATCATGGGCTGGCAGCGGAGCAGGGTGAACGAGGTCCAGAGTATACCTACAAGACCCGAAAAGGTCCGAACCGTATATACGGCGGGAAGGTTGTGGAGAACGTGTGCCAAGCGGTTGCAAGGTGCATCATAGGCCACCAAATGTTACTTATTGCCAAGAGATACAAAGTTGTGCTAACAGTACATGACTCGGTTGTGGCTTGTGTACGGGACGAAGAGCTAGATGAAGCACGGGCATACGTCGAAGAATGTATGAGCCAGACGCCTGATTGGGCTGATGGACTACCGATCACCTGTGAGAGTGGCACAGGCAAATCATATGGAGAATGTGAGTGACAAAAGTATGGCCGTGGTCCTTTAGCAAGATCAAAGATTTTGAGCAGTGCCCTAAACAGTTCTACCACAAACACGTCTTGAAAGAGGTGCCGTTTGTGCAGACCGAAGCTATCTTGTACGGCAACGAGTTCCATAAGATGGCGGAAGACTTCATCTCCAAGGATACACCAGTACCTGCAAAGTTTAGCTTTGCGGCCAAAGCCCTAACATCTTTGAAGGATAGGGAGGGTGACAAGCTATGCGAGATAAAGATGGGTATCACAGAGAACCTAGAGGCTTGTGACTTCTACGCCTCTGACGTTTGGTTCCGTGGTATCGCTGATCTAGTGATACTGGATGACGAGGTGGCAACAGTTGTGGACTATAAGACAGGCAAGTCTTCTAAGTACGCAGACAAGGGGCAGCTAGAGTTGATGGCTCTGGCACTCATGGCACGTTACCCGCAGATCAAGAAAGTTCGCGCCGCCCTGCTGTTTGTGGTGTGTAATGACTTGGTGAAAGACACATACATGGAGTATGATAAGAGTAAGCTGTGGGAGAAATGGCTCGGCAAGTATGGGCAGATGGAGACTGCAGCAAAGGAAGACATGTGGAACGCACGGCCTAACGGGTTATGCAGACGCTACTGTCCTATCATTGAATGTGTTCACAACGGAGCAAACTGATGCCATACAAAAACCCCAAAGATCGTCCCAAGCAAAAGAACGCGCCTGTAGGCAGTAAGACGTTTGAAGCACGGATGGAACGCCAGCGTGCCCGCCGCAAGATGGATCGCACCAGCAAAGATGCTAACAAGAACGGCAAAGCCGACAAACGTGAAGGCAAAGATGTTAGCCATAAGAAAGCCCTGTCGAAGGGTGGTACAAACAAAGACGGTGTGACGGTGGAGAGCCGCAGCAAGAACCGCGCAAGAAACTACAAAAAGAAAAAGTGATTTAGGGAGTTCCCTAAATAGGAGAACACGATGCAGATTATAGATGGTAAGGCGTTGCTGTTGAAGCTACGCAACCCGAGACGTGTCACTGAAGTGATACCGAAAAGCAAAGCGGTGGAAGACCACGAGGTGCTGGTGAAGTGGGGCATCGACGAAGCACTCAGCCTACGCAAGCTGAACATTGATGTGCCCTCCCCGATCAACGGCAGGTACGCGTGGACGGGTAAGTATGCGCCGTTCGACCACCAGAAGAAGACCGCTGCGTTTTTTACGATGAACCAGAAATCTTTCTGCTTTAACGAACAAGGTACAGGTAAGACCGCCTCTGCTATATGGGCCGCTGACTACCTGATGAAGCAGGGCAAGATCAAACGTGCGTTAGTTATCTGCCCCTTGTCTATCATGGACAGTGCGTGGCGTGAGGACTTGTTTACGTTTGCCCCGCATCGCAGTGTAGACATCGCGTATGGCAGTTCCAAGAAACGTAGAGAGATCATCGAGCAAGGCGCTGACTTTGTGGTGATAAACTATGACGGTGTTGAGATCGTCGCTGATGCAATCATAAACGGGGGCTTTGACCTTATCATTGTAGACGAAGCCACACACTACAAGAATGCGCAGTCCAAACGATGGAAGGTGCTTAAACGGGTTGTCAACGAAGACACATGGTTGTGGATGATGACGGGTACACCCGCTGCGCAGTCTCCACTCGACGCGTACGGGTTAGCCAAGATGGTCAATCCCAATGCTGTACCAAGGTTCTTTGGTTCATTCCGTGATATGGTTATGACGAAGGTAACGCAGTTCAGGTGGGTAGTAAAACCTCACGCATCCGACACGGTGTTTAACATATTACAACCTGCTATACGTTTCACCAAAGAAGAATGTCTTGACCTGCCCGACATGACATACGTCAAGCGTGTGGTCGAGCTTACACGCCAACAGAAAAAATATTATGACATGCTAAAGAAGAGTATGACTATGACTGTGGGTGATGACGAAGTGACCGCTATGAACGCGGCGATCATTATGAACAAGCTCCTACAAATATCTGCTGGCGCTGTGTATACTGATGATGGTGACACGTTAGAGTTTGACATCAAGCACAGGTACAAAGTGCTGAAGGAAGTGATCGACGAGAGCAGCCAAAAGGTTCTTGTGTTCGTACCATTCAAACACACTATTGACATATTGACCGACAAGCTGCGTAATGACGGAGTTGCTACTGAAGTAATTCGGGGGGATGTACCCGTAGCAAAACGAACCGACATATTCAAACGGTTCCAGAATACCCCCGATCCAAGGGTGCTAGTCATCCAGCCGCAGTCCGCGGCGCATGGTGTTACGTTAACTGCAGCGAACACGGTGGTGTGGTGGGGTCCAACCTCCTCCTTGGAAACATATGCCCAAGCTAACGCACGGGTTCACAGGTCGGGCCAGAAGCACCGATGTACTGTCGTGCAGTTGCAAGGCTCTGCCGTGGAAAAGCGTGTTTACTCACTGTTAGATAACAGAATAGACGTACACACAAAAATGATAGACTTATACAAAGAAATACTTGACTAGGGTATTTTATACCACTAAAGTATAATTCTCGTTACTAGAGGAGAACGCAAATGACGGATCAGTCCGACATACCTGCGGATAAACTGACAAAAGCCTACATCAAACTACGGGCAAAAAGAGCAGAGCTATCCGCACGGTTTAAAGAAGAAGATGGAGCGTTGGTGCGCCAACAGGAAATCTTAAAGAACGCGCTGCTTGACTACTGTGAGAACCACAATGTCGAGAGCGTCAGAACCTCCGAAGGTTTGTTTTTCAGGTCCACTAAAACCAAGTATTGGACTAGTGATTGGGAACAGATGTATAGCTTCATAAAGGAGCACGATGTACCTGAGTTCTTAGACAGGCGGTTAAACCAAACCAATGTCAAACAATTCTTGGAGGAAAACCCAGACGTTCTGCCGAAGGGTATGAACGTAGACACCGAGTATGTCATATCAGTAAGGAAAAAATAATGGCGGAACCATTTGTACCAATAGAGGATTTGGCAAAGCATTTTGCAGTGTCCATTTCTACTATCCGTGCGTGGGTACGACAGGGGCATATCCCTAAGTCCACGTATATTAAGATCGGTAATACATACCGTTTCAACAAGACTTCAGTGACCGAAGCCCTAACAGGTAAAGCCATAGAAGCCGAACAGGCCGAAATTCGTAATGAGCCTGTAGAAGAACAGTTGGAGTTTAACTTCGACGCCGACACAGACGTATAAGCCAAAAAGGAGAACGACATTGGCAGACACTTACATCATTGAAAACGTAGAAGCACTATGGCCGAAGCTAGATCAGACGTACGCGTTTGATAAGAAGGCCAATCGTAGTATGCCCTGTGGTCCACGGGATGCTAACGCAGAGTTTTCCATTGCATTCCGCATGGACAACGCCACTGCAAAAGGTTTGTTTCAAGCCATGAGCGCAGCATACGCGGCAAACCGTGAAGACAAGTGGGCTGAGAAACTAGCCAACCCGTTTGTTAAAGATGACAACGGCACCATCACACACAAGGCCGTGTTGAAGGGTTCGTATGGTGGGCAGGTAACAAACAAGCCAGCCCAATATGACTCGCAGGGTAACATGCTACCGGAAGACTTTCAGTTGACCACGGGCAGCACTGTTAGCGTGGCGGTCAAGCTGGTGCCTTACGACTTCGGGGGTAAGCAGAGCGTGTCACTGCGCATCAACGCCGTGCAGGTAATCAAGTATACTCCGATGGAACGCGCCAACCCATTCGGCGCTGTGGACGGAGGGTTCGTTATGGAAGACCCCAACCCGTTTACGCCGAAACCAAAAACAAACAACGTCTTGGCTATGAAGCCCTCCGTAGAAGAGGATAGCGATGACATGTTTGAAGCAGAGCCAGTGAAGAAGACCGTTAATAAAGCGGCTCCGGCTCCAGCGTCTAAAGGTGATCTGAACGACATCGTAGACAGCATGTTTGACGACGACTAGACACAAATCCACGGCTGCTACGGTGGCCGTGGTTACTCCTATGGTATGAGTGGTAACAATGATAAACAAAAGATTTTTAGATTTGGTGTTGGCGCACGAGGGCCACTACTGTGTGTGGGCTTTGAAGGGCGCTAAACCAAACGAACAGATCAAACAGAAATTTTACTCGTCTACTGATGAGGTGCTACAGGCAGCACGTGATCTCGACGCAAACGGGTGGAACGCTTTCTTTGCAATGGGCACGTTCTTTGAGGCTGGGTCTCGCGTAGCTACCAATATGCAATGGATGAAGTCTTTTTTCTTGGACTTAGACTGTGGACCGAACAAAGAGTTCCCGTCTCAAGAAGTGGCGATTGAAGAGCTACGTGTGTTCTGCGAGAACAACGGCTTACCTACCCCCACCCTCATTAACTCTGGACGCGGTGTGCACGTTTACTGGATACTGTCCGAACCTGTGTGCCGAGCAGACTGGTGGCCTGTCGCTGAACGACTGAAGAGGTTGTGCGCTGAACAAGGGTTTGAGGCTGACCCGTCTCGAACATCCGATGCCGCTGGCATATTACGTGTGCCAAGCACTCACAACTACAAGTATGATGAACCCCTACCTGTAGAATTTTATGGGGTGGAAGAACCAACAACTGTGGACTTTGATAAGTTTTCAGTTTTGTTGGGGGGTGATCCGATACCAGTACCCCAGAAACGCGAGGCGTCCGCGACAAGCGCGTTTAGAGAAGCTCTACAGCAAAACTACAAAGGGAGCTTCCGGCGCTTGCTGTTGAAGACCAAGAACGGTACGGGCTGCGCACAGATAAAACATATAATCAAAAACCAGAGCACCGTGTCGCACGACTTGTGGAGGGCTGGGCTGTCTATAGCTAACGTGTGTGAGGATAGCGCAGAGGCTGCGCACGTTATGTCTTCAGAGCATGAAGATTATGATGCTCAAGCCACACTACGTAAGATGGAAGACACAGGCGGTCCACAGTTCTGCAGCACGATAGAGCGTTTTAATCCTGAAGGGTGTGAGGGCTGTCCTAACAAGGGTAAGATAACAACTCCTGCACAGCTAACCAAAGAGGTTAAAGAGGCTGCACCCGAAGACAATGTCATAGAGGAAATAGACGGGGAGGATACGAAAACCATAACAATCCCCGCACTACCTAAACCGTACTTCCGAGGTCAGAACGGTGGCGTGTATTTACGCAGCACGAATGAAGATGGCGACACAGAAGAAGTATGTATCTATCATCACGACTTTTACGTCACGCGTAGACTACATGATGTGGAGCTTGGGGAGGTTATAGCGTTTGCACTGCACTTACCACGGGACGGAGTACGTGATTTTGTTGTCCCACTGTCGAGTGTCACTTCAAGAGAAGAGTTTCGTAAACACATGTCCATGCAGGGCATAGCAACATTCGGGAAGGACGTAGACAAACTGATGACATACACCGCCACATGGATACAGGAATTGCAGCAAACCACGACCGCCAGCGAGGCGCACCAGCAATTTGGTTGGGTGGATGACAAGAAGATGGATGCGTTTGTGTTGGGGGATCAACTGATTACTGCAACGGGCGTGGAGTACAACCCACCCTCTGCAAAAACTTCGGGGTATATAGAGAAGTTTAAACACAAAGGTACGCAGGAGCGTAGCAGAGAGCTACTTGATTGGTATAACCGCGATGGTATGGAACTGCATCAATTCACCGTATGTGGTGGTTTTGGCACTGTACTCATGCCGCTTTCGGGTTTGTACAGTCTAGGCGTACATCTGTACGGTGAAACAGGTGGTGGCAAAACAACTGCCATGTATGCAGCGTCATCTATATGGGGTGACCCTCGTGGGCAGATAGCCACGGGAGGAGATACAGTTAACTCGAAAATGAACCAAGCGGAACTTATGCACAACCTGATGTTAAATACAGACGAGCTGACGAACTTTACTCCTAAAGAAGCATCAACGTATGCGTACCAACTGTCTGAAGGGGTACAGAAGAACCGTATGGCAGGTGGAGGTAACCACGAACGTGTTAGGGGTAAGCCTTGGCGGTTGCTGGCGTTCTCTACAGGTAACGTGAGTATATATGCGCAAATGTCTATGTACAAAAACAACACTAAAGCCGAGATGCAGCGTTT
>Ga0222717_10002366_pt1 | contig 14653 bp, 13 predicted proteins | sample C33_18DmetaG_FD_165053 | JGI IMG/M metagenome (GOLD analysis project Ga0222717, IMG submission 165053) | Estuarine water microbial communities from San Francisco Bay, California, United States - C33_18D | ecosystem: Environmental > Aquatic > Marine > Unclassified | place: USA: California...
TTTCCATGGTTACTGGTGTTCCTGACATGTCTCTCAGCAGAAGCGAGATGCATCTCCTTCAAGAATCAACCGCCCGTAGCATTTGCATGCACGGACGAGTAGAATGGGTGAGTGGGTCAAAGGCATTCGGTGTTAACGGTTCAGGAGATCGTTTGGATTTTGATTGGGACGACGGACCAACACCGATGGAGGTCACCCTGCAAATGATTGGTCTGTGCTCAATGGCCGATGTGGTCCTTGGATTGAAGGAACGTGTCTTTGACAAGGTCTGGGTGGAGATGAGTGCAGAGCGTGCTACGGGAACACCTCGGGTCTTTACGGCAATTCATTTGGAATATCATGTCCGTGGGGATGTACCTCTCAAGCTCGTTGAGCGAATCGTCAAGATGAGTCACGACAAGTATTGCAGCGTGTCTCATATGTTCAACGAGAAGATCACCATAACGCATGGTTCGGTTCTTCATCCTCTCTCAGAGGCTTGATGGTCGACCTTGCTGCATCAATGCGTTGGTAAGCGCCTTTGCCAGTGAATGGTACAATGGAAGCCAGCCTTGGTGCAACCCCTTCGGCGGTTGCATGGGGGCCCAGGTGTCGCCGGATGCTCGAACGGTGGCGAAAGGCTTGATTTGTTCTCCTCCCATGTCAATGATGAGGGACAGGTGGTAGGCGTCACGGTCCTTTTGGACGAGGGTTGAATCGAGGTCCACTCGGATGGAATCAGAGGGAAGAGTATCCTGAATGGCGCCATCGTTGAGCGTGTCTTTCACGAGAACGGCAAGCAATTCTTCAACCGGTACGCTGGGCGAACTCATTTGCCCAAACATGAGGGGCTCTTCTGTTTCGTCTTCATCATCGTCCATGAAAGCGGCAAGCGGGTCTGTGGGGTCGATATGAAATCCAGACTGCGATGTATTGGTGGGTGTGTTTGGTTCAACAGGAGCGTTGAGGCCAAGAGCAGCGTAGATGTCCAATTCTTCATCGTCTTCTTCAAGGCCCATCATCGGTTCTTCGTCAAACATGTTATCGTCTCCCGTTCTCATCATAGTTAAAACATGGTTTTCCACGAACCCCCATGCATCATCTGTCAGATAACACAGAAGATACCGGTGGAAAGCATCAAGGAGAACGGCGAACAGGCAAAATCATGGGTGACCTCCTGCGCAGTATCGGCCTGTTCGTTATGCTGGCGATTCTTCTCACGCTTCCATCTGTAAGCAGCGTACCAAGTGGGGTTGGTGACGAGGGGAATGAGGGATGTTTGTGCCATTCCCGTGCGGATTCCACCTATGTCACCTTGGTGGGGCTCCCCTCTGAGTACGGAGCGAACATCACCTACAACGTTCAACTTCAAATCAGCAGTTCTGTTGAGGTTGATGGAGAGAATTCACAAGGTGGTTTTCGAATTACTGTTTCTAACGGGTCAATGATGTTCAATCAAAGCGAAGCCCAATACCTTGACAACGGGTGGACTCACAAATTAAACGGGACGTATCAAAGGATGTGGAATTTCACATGGACTTCTCCGGCGGACAATGCAAGCCGGAGTGAGTTTACGGTTTACGGCAATGCAGTGAACGGAAACGGTCAGCAAACAGGAGACGGGTGGAATGAATATTCGTTGGTCTTGCCGGGGACTGAATATGAAGGCGATCTTAGCCTATCGCCATCCATTGATGGATTGGATCCGATCGACAAGTTGCTCTTGCTCGTTGGGCTTTGCGCCCTTGTCGGGCTGCTTTGGTCAGCAGGGCGTTCGTAATCAATTGACAAACTCGATTTGACGGTTCCGCAGGGCTCTCAGTTGACGGTTTTCAGTCGCCCCATGGATTTGGTCACTCTTTACGCCAGTCAGCACGAGCATGACTCTGATTTCATCGGTCAGCGATTCATCAACCGCTGCTCCCCAGATGATCTTTGCATTGGGTGAGATTTGTTCTTGGATCAATTGTGCGCACCGCTCGGCTTCACCAAGCGTAAGGTTGCTGCCGCCTACCACGTTGATGAGTGCGCCACGAGCGTCGCTCATGTCAAGTTCAAGCAAGGGCGAATGCAGGGCTTCCATGGTAGCTGCTTCCGCTCGACCGGCTCCTTTTGCAGCACCGAGTCCAATCATTGCGACGCCTCCTCCAGAATTGATAACAGCCTTGAGGTCTTCGAAATCGAGATTAACCATTCCATCGGTTGTCAACAACTCGGTGACACCGGTTATTGACCTGACCAGCAATTCATCTCCGACGCGGAAAGCGCTTGCGATTGGCAGGTCTTTGACGCCTTCAATTTCCAACAAACGTTCGTTGGGAATGACAAGAATGGTATCGCAATGTTCTCGAAGTCGTTCAAGGCCCCATTCAGCATTTTGCTTTCGTAGAGAGCCTTCGGACTTGAACGGGTAAGTGACTACGGCGATGGTCATGGCTCCCTGGGCTTTAGCAAGTCGGGCAATGTGGCCGGCAGCGCCTGTTCCAGAGCCACCGCCCATTCCAGCAGTAATGATGGCGAGTTGAGTGTCGTTGGTGATCCTGCGCAATACCATTTCGGATTCCAATGCAGCGGCTTCGCCCTTGGTGGGGTCGCCACCTGCACCGCGGCCACGGGCGGTTCGCCCGATGAGTACCTTCTCTTGGAGCGGCGATTGCAACAATGCCTGAGCATCGGTATTGATGGCGTATCCGGTCACGTACGATGATTCAAACAGACCTTCTTCGAAGAGGCGATTGATAGCATTGCAGCCAGCACCACCGGCTCCATATACTCGGATTCGTGGTTGTAATGATTCAAGCAATGCTCGCAATTCTTCCTCGGAACCTTGGTCTGGAACTTGTTCATGAGTTACCACTCGTTGTTCGTCGTCCGACAATTCGAGAACACGTTCAATCAAATGGCGCATGAGGCTGATTCTCGTTGAAGAGAATTTGAATGTGCCGCCCTAGGGGATGGGTTTCGATGCAGTTTGACAGCCTTTTGAATTCCACCGTCAGTCACGTAGGCCTTCTTCTGTCACCTGATAGACGCATTCGCCGTCTGGGAGGTTCGGAGAATCGACCAGTCGGGCAATACGACGACCGCCCTTTGCCTTTCGGAGATAGAGGCGGAAGGTGCTTGCGTGAGCAAGAATGTGGCCACCGATCGGCTTGGTGGGGTCTCCCCACATTGCATCCGGTTTTGCATGGACCTGGTTGGTCACGAGGACCATTGCATTGTTGATGTCAGCGAGCTGCTTCAAATCCTTCAGGTGACTGTTGAGTTTTTGTTGGCGTCGAGCAAGCATTCCTCGTCCAATAAATTCTGCACGGAAGTGGCTGGTCAATGAATCAACAATGATCATCTTCACGTTGAGTCCTTTGCTCATGCGCTTGATTTCATCGGCGAGAAGCATTTGGTGAGCGGAATTGTATGCACGTGCAACGTGAATTCGCGACAACACGTATTCAGGGTCCACGCCGTGACCTCGGGCCATTTGTGTGATTCGCTCTGGACGGAAGGTATCTTCTGTGTCGATGTAAAACACATCTCCATCGAGCCCGCCTTGTTCAAGCGTCATGGTGCAGTTGACTGCGAGTTGGTGTCCGATTTGTGTCTTTCCACTACCAAATTCGCCGTAGACTTCAACGAGAGCTTGTGTCTCAAATCCGCCTCCGAGTAAATCGTCAATGGACTGTACCTTGGACGAGAGTTTCTGCACTTCACGGCGTCGCTCTAACAGTGCGTCACCTGAAACGAATCCACCAATATTGGCCATCTTCTTTGCTGCTGCAATAATTTTTCCAGCAACGGCTTCACCGAGTTCTGCTTCTTCCGCAAGGTCTGCAGGTGACATAACAGCCAGTGCAAGGAGTTCATCAAATCCTGCTTCACGCAGTTTCTCGGCCGTAGCGGGTCCAACACCGGGCAAATCCTCGATGGTGATTTTCTCCTCTTCTTCTTCGGGCATTGTTTCTTCTACTGTTGCCTTAGGACTTTCATTCTTTTCAACTTCAATGCTGACTTTCTTCTTACCTTTTGATGCCATTTCTGTTCACTTCCATGCAACAGGAACGGGCTTCCGTATATGAAAGAACGATGGACGGCGCGAGAAGTAAGAGGGTCGATAGTTCGTTCTCTTACTCTCTTAACGGTTATCAGTGCCCCGTTTTTTTTACTTTTAGTTTTGATTTCGTGAATGTGAAAGTAAACACCTTCAAGCATCAGAAGCTTCCGATGTAAACGGTCGTGGGTCAGACTCCAATGCTTCGTAGAGTATCTTCACCGTGTGTGCAATGTCGATGTTTTCATCGCCTGTGTCAATGGTAACTTCAAGTGCCCAATCTCCACCTTCTATGTTGTATTGGGCGTGCGTCCATGAAGCGTCTTGGCCGTCCCCAATTTGTTCGGTATGGAAGGCTTCCTCATCGCCATCCGGGCTGTTTAGATGCCACGTCACGGTGATTGTAGTGCCGGTAGGAAATGAATTGCGATTGGTAATGGTTGAATCAATGTCGATTTTCTCCGGAAGTGGACACTCGCAATCGGGAGTTGTTGCAATCGGCAACGGATTGGGATTGTTGGTGTTGGTTTGCGTCCATTGGATTTGCTTATCGATGCGAATATCCAACGTGATGTTTGCCGTGTTGTCGCTTTCATCAACCGCAGTAAGAATGGCCGTAAACAGCCCGTGAGTTTGGTAAGTGTAGGAGATTTCAGCCTGGTCGTTAGCGTTGACCGTTACGGTATTTGAGCCATCATCATCATCTCCAGGGTCGTAACTGAACGATTTCATCTTCCCCGCCTTTGACGTGACTCGTGCGAAGTCAAAACTGAGTTCAACTCCACTTTGAGACAACACTGCCCCGTTTTGAATGATCTCTTCGATGGTCCCTGAAGTAGCATCATAGTAGACATCCATGGTGATAGGATTCGTCTTTTCCGAATCTCCGCCGTCTCCGAGGCACCCCGAAAGTCCACACGAGACCAGCAGAGCAAACATCAACCAAGGTTGAAGAAATGACCTGCGCATGAATGAGGGTAAAGGTTTCTTGTTCATCAAATCAGTGGAAAATGAACACTTTTAATCAGCTTTCGTTATCGGTGGTTTCAAAACAGTGAACTGTGGCGGTAAGTTTAGCGAGGTGGGGTAGTCTGGATATCCCGTCGGGCTCATAACCCGGAGATCGATGGTTCAAATCCATCCCTCGCTACCATCACCCGTACTGATAATAGTCATGCTTTGGCTTGAGATTATCAAGAGCTGATTGAAGGCGTTCGTTTGCTGCTTGTTCCCCTTTCGTAATCGCTGTTTGTTGGTCCGAAAGGTTCTGAATGCTTGCGTTACACTGCGGTCCATGGGATGGCAATTCTTGAGCCGCCGTAGAAAGAGCGTTGATGACGTCCTCCAATCCCGAAGAAGGGGCCTGTTCAGGATTGAGTTGAAACATCCCCCCGTTGAGGATGACTGCGCCTGCTTGATCCACGGACGCCAGAAGGCGTTCAACGTGCTTCTTGTTGGGAAGCAGGTGCACGGCGGCGATGGCGGCAGGCAAATGACCCGGGACCAAGGCTTCACACCTGGCGAATGACTTCTTAGCCGCACCAACCTTTCCAGCCATAGCGTAGAGGCGGCCCGCCCGGAGGTGGTCTTCGTGTTCTGGTTGCATTGAGCCCAACATTGCGGGAGCGTTCTTCTCAAGGATCTTCACCAAACTCTTGCGTTCCCTGTGCATTTTCTTGATGGCCGTCATGCTTTGACTGGCTTTGTCCCGTAGCATGTAGACATCGCACATCAATCGCAATCCCTTGAGGAGGAAGATCTGTTGTTGTACGTCCCGTTTTTTATTGGCCAACATCATGTCGCAGAACTGAGTCGCCATCACCTCTGACAGTTCCAACCGACCCCCTTGCATGTAACGCTCTATTTGGAGGAGCGTTTGCGAGGGGTCTTGCATACCAAACATAGCAACACACACCGCTGGCGGTTCTCTCCTATGATGCCTTTCATCCGATGAGCCGCTCCTCTCTTTACATACATGAAGCAGGAGCAACGACCATGAGCGAAATACGTACTCTCGCTGTTTCTGGCACCCCCGGCGTTGGGAAGACTGAACTCTGTGCTGCTTTGGAACGGTCTGGGTTGGCGGTTCTCAGTTTGCGAGACCTCGCAGAGATGCACGATTGTTTGGGGGCAGAAGACCCTGACGACGGTGCTTCGCCCATTGACATTCATGCATTGGCTGATGCATGGGAGTTTGACGGTGAGACAACGACAGCCCTTGACGGCCATCTGTCTCATTTGATGGATGTTGATGGCATCGTTCTCCTCCGCTGCGCCCCTCCGACCCTCCAGCAGCGGCTCACAGATCGCGGTTATGATGAAGGAAAAATCCGTTCCAACGTTGAGTGGGAAATGACATCTGGCCATTGGTCTGAACTGAATGAATTCGAAGTGGAAATCCCCACCCTTGAGGTGGACACGACCTCACAATCCGCTGAAGATGTAGCCGCCATTGTCATGGCTTGGTTGGACGATGGTTGCAAAGGTGCTCCGTTGGAAGAAGCAATACGTGGAGCCATCGATTGGCTCGCCTAATTCGGCTTTTGTTCGCTGTGAACTCCACAAACCATAACAGGCTCATGGAGGTGGAACGAACATGGCCCTTGAGAAACTGCGCCGACGTTGGGAAGCCGCTCTTGGACCGATGTTGAAGATTGCATCAAACGTCTCACCGATTACCGTCACCTGGGTTGCTCTTCCTTTTGGAGTCGCAGGAGGCCTTCTGGCCATGTATGCTCCGAACGAAGCCAGTGGCGGTTGGTGGATGCTTGGTGCAGCCTTGATGATCGGACTCGCCATGATTTTTGATGGATTGGACGGTTCGTTGGCTCGGGCTAAAGGCGAAGTCACCCGATGGGGCGATTATCTGGACCATACCATCGACCGCATTTTAGATTCAACATGGGTGGTGTGTTTGAGCGCCTCGGTCTTTGTCAATGACCTTGCTCTTGGCTTCGCTGCAGCCTTGCTCACGTTGTTGGGGTCGTACATGGGAACGCAAGCTCAAGCCGTAGCAGGGACCCGGAACTACCGTGGATTTTCACGTGCAGACCGAACCGTATTGACGCTTCTTTCGTTGGTAATTATGGGCGTAATGCTTCTGATGAACTTCTCAACATCAGCAGTGTTCCCTGGGCCATTTGACCACATCAATGTCAATCCACTCAGCATCGTTGTCTTCATCTCCGCTTTGGGAGGTGTCTGGACGTTTTTTGTTCGGTTTAAGCAAGCTCAAGGCGACATTCAAGCCATCGATAAAGCCGACCCGCTCCCTCAACCCGCTGCCAAAAAGCAGGATGAATAATACGAAAAGCGGAGGGGGCAAAACGCCCCGTTGATGTGCACTTTTTGCTTCCGAGAAGCGACATAGTCATAACGGACGAATGCTACATAGAGACTGATGGGTAGTCCAACGGCTGAACGAAACGGCATTCAACGCGCCTTTTTTTTGACATTGTGCATGTTGCTTGCGACCCTGCCATTGTCCCACGTACAAGCCGTGGATATGGGCGACCCTTACAACTTACAGGCCCAAGGCATTGAGGCTGTGTTTGACCCTGTAACTGAGACCACTGTCGTAACCTGGCAGAACATCAATTCAAGCGGTTCTGAGCTTCAAGGCATGTTCAGTGCAACATACAACTTGTACCGACACACCTCCGCTATCGATAACACAAATGTAGGAACGCTCACACCGTTTGCCACCGTTCCCGTTTGCGATGTCGCCGATGCATCTCAAAACCCCTTCAACTGTCAAGCATCAGTCCATGCAGGCCACTCGGTTTCCTATCTTGTTCCACCGGGCACCAATGGAAGTTTCTATTACGCCATCACTACAACCCTTTCAAACGGAACCGAGGCAGGAGAATTCATCACCAATGGAGCTCACGTTGAACTCCCTGTCACCGAAACAACAACTGCAGTCTACACCCCCTACATTCTTGCCGTGACCTTTGAAGCATCAAGCAGTCAAACGACCATCAATTGGGTGAACTACAACACCTTCTCTCAAACACTTCCCGAAACCGGCCCCGATGCGTTGACCATCCGAATCTGGCAAACCGATTATGAAATGACTCGATTGCTTGGACCGTCGTTGTTGACTTCTGAAACTCCGATTGCTGAATTGGACGCTTCCACAACTTCGTATGTGGTGGATGTGCCTGCAGAAACTCAGCGTTCAAGCTATTACTCGATTACCTATCTTCTTCCCAATTACTCAGGCCCTGGTGAGGATTACGAAGACGTCCGCTTCCTTGCTCAAAATACCATGGCTGAACCGGTCGTTGAGGACAACCTTCCACCAGCGCAACCCACCCTCTTCACCGCAGAATTCGAAGCAGACCCGCTCAGCGGCGCAGGTTATACCAACATCTCTTGGGGTGATTCTCCAACGGAAGATGGAGAGACATACCGCGTTTATCGCTCTGACCAACCCTTTTCCACCATTCTACGAAACGACGTTGAATTGATCGTTAAAGATATTCTCGAAGGAATTGGGGCCTACCAAATCCCAGTCCCTCAAGGATATCTTGGATATTCCTACTACTGCGTCGTGACGGTTGACGAAAACGGTGTCATCAACACCGCTACCGACGGCAACTCTTGTACGGGGGCCATTGAAGAAAATGCATTTTACAACTGGGTTGCTGAACCAACCAACGTTAATGCTGAGTTCCTCGGTGACCGAACAACTCGTGTGACATGGAACGACCAAATGGGTGTTGAAGGTGAGATTTACCACATCTGGCACGGCACCTACCGCGTACAAGGTTCGCAGTTTGTCGAGAATCAATCCTTGCAATGGCTCGGCACCGTCTCTGACGGTGTTGGTACATTTGATGTTGAGATTCCCGATGACGAACTTCGTACCAATCAGTTCTACTTTGTGACCACAGAAGCGCTTTACGGTAACGTGAACGGAACCTACCACTACACTCAACTGGTCCAAAATTACGCTCAAGTTTTGTTTGAAGACACCCGAGCCCCCAATCCTCCTCGGATCAAGCAAGCCTACACCATCGGAGCGGACAATCTCGTCAGTTTAGAATGGTTTAACGAAGACGAACAGAATGAATCATACGCTATTTGGCGGCACTATGGAGAACCGTTCGGCGTTGATGAAAACGATATTTCCGACATTCAAGGCGATGGATGGGAGATTGTTCTGGACGACATTGAGACCAACGAATTCACTACCGAAACACTCGTTCGTCAATTCCTGATTCCAAGCAACGTCGACCGCGATGTTTGGTATGCAATTACCATCACGGATGAGTGGGGCAACTTCAACAGTGAAATCTATGCTGGATTCGGTGCTAACGCATTCAAGGTTTCAGAAGATACGCTGCTTCCAAATTCAACGCTTACTATCTTTGACAGCGCTGGAATTCCCTACGAAAGCACCACATTGGTTGCAGGTCAATACTCGATGCGGCTGCAAGTCAATGAAGACTTGAGCACGACACCATCCATCAACATTACAACGGTCGCAGGAGCACAACTTACTGACTTCGATGAACCGCTCACCGAACTCAACAACAACGCCAACAACGATAACCTCGGACCTTTGTATTCCTTTGAATTCTCAGTTCTCTCAAACACTGATGCAGGAGCCATGGTCGTTAAGGTCACCATGAAGGACGAATCTGAAAACGAAGTCAATCAATACTGGGACCATCTCTCCATTGATGCACAAGTTCCTCAAATCACCATTTTCGCACCTTCTTCGGGTGATGACGGTTCAAAGTACCTCTACGGTAATCGGATCAACATTCTTGCCGGAGTTGACGATGACGTCGTTGTCACCTCATTCCAATACCGATTTACTTACCACTTCGGTGGGGAAACAGGTTCCTCTGTCTCAACACCTTGGGCTGACTTGACCGGCGTTACCGACATCAACGGAGACAACAGTTCGCTTACAGCTGACATGGAAGTCAACACGGGCAACTTTGAACCAGGCTACCACGCATTGTATGTTAGAGCGACCGATGGTGCCGGAAACGACCTCCAAGAACAGGTGAAGTTCACTGTTGACTTCTGCCGAAACCGTTTGGACGGAACCACATTCTGTGCTCACGAAGAAGCGCTCCAAGACGAGCCTGAACCCGAAGTGCTCAAGCCATCCTTCAGCGACCCTCCGTATGTTTTTGTTTGGGCCATCGCCATCATCAACATCCTGGCGATATTAGTTTCATTGCTCGTGATTCGAACCAGTATGGCTGGTCCGAAGAAGAAGAAATCCGGTGACGATGAGGAAGACGACGACTGGATGTCCGAGTTCATCGGTACCTCACAAGGCCTCGATATGGATTCGGTAACCGACACCAAAGGCAAAGAAGAATCTGCTGTCGAAGACGAAGAAAAACAGGTTGAGGAGAAGGAAGAAGAGGATGACCCGTTCGCCATCAATATCGTTCAACGCAAAGAACGCCGTCGAAAGAAGAAGGTTGAACCTGAGGACGACGATGACGACGACGATGACGACGACGACGATGACGACGACGATGATGACGACGATGATGACGATGATGAGGACGAGAGGCCCAAGAAGAAGGCAGTCCGTCGCTCAGTCGGCCGTCGAGCTGCTCCACGCAAGGCTCCTGTTAGGCGCCGTGCAGTGAAAAAGTCTGATGACTGAGCTGTCTGCGTCCGTAACCGTTTGAAATTGAGGAATCCCCATGTCCGAAGCCCCACCATCAATCACCTTAGAAGCAGGAAAGGAATCAATCGAGGAACTTGCTGAGGCGGCTGAAGCACAGTTCAAGCGGCTTGTTGACATCTTCAATCCGAAGAACAACAAGTTGAACTGGCTGCTTTTGGCGCTCCCCATCACGCTGTACTTCAACTTCCAGCATTCCCTGCAAATGGCGTTTGTCTTCTCGATGATTGCCATTGCTCCACTTGCTTTTCTGATGGGCAAAGCCACAGAAGAAATCGCTTTGCGAACAGGAGAGGCTGTGGGTGGCCTTCTGAATGCTACCTTCGGAAATGCTGTTGAGATGATCATTGCGGGCATGGCGCTCTATGCTGCTTCTCAAAATCCTGACGTTGTTGAGACCATGGTCACCGTGACACAGGCTTCGCTTATCGGTTCAATCCTGGGCAATCTCTTGCTTGTGTTGGGTTTAGCCATGTTGTACGGGGGCATCAAGCACAGTGAACAAAGTTTCTCAAATCAAAGTGGACAAATGAACGGGGCCCTACTGGTCTTAGCGGTTGTTGCCCTCATTGTTCCAAGTGCTTTTCACTACAATGGTGGCACATCGGATGCTGTCATGAAACTCTCGTACGCCACAGCCCTTGTGTTGCTGTTCATCTACGGTTGCTCGTTGTTGTTCCAACTGAAAACACACGTCAATGAATTTTCATCGGGCGGCCACGGCGGGGGCCATGAAGATCCCGAAATGAGCATCAAAGATGCGTGGATTCTCCTCATCCTCGCCACGGTTCTTGTCGGGTGGATGGCCCATATTTTGGTCCACAGTCTTGAAACCACGGTCGAGAAATGGCACTTGCCTGAACTCTTTATCGGCGTCATTTTGGTGCCGTTCTTCGGAAATGCAGCAGAGCATTTTACCGCCGTCTTGGTCGCTGGAAAAGACAAGATGGACCTCTCCATCGCTATCGCTATTGGAAGCAGTGTTCAGATCGCTCTCTTCGTAGCACCGATTATGGTTCTGTGGGGCTGGGTTCTGGGTGTACCGCTTCCTCTTGAATTCGGTTTGCTGGAAACGGTGGCTGCCTTTGGCTCAGTCCTCATTACCATCTCCATTCTTGCCGATGGAAAGACCAACTGGTTGGAAGGAGTCATGTCCTTAGCTTGTTTTGCTATTCTCGGAATGGCCTTCTTCTTTGCGTGATCAGGTGAGTTCATGGAGCGTCAAGAACGAATCGGGTACTCAATGATGGGGGCAGCGTTGCTTCTTGTTCTTGCAGGAACCGTTGGTTTTACCGTTGAAGGAACCACGAGTATTGATGTGGTCACCACCGGTGGAAAAACCGTTTTTGCTAACGAAGCACTTCCTGAACATGCGTTGGGGGCCATTGTCACGGCCGAATTAACGCTTAATTGGGACCGTGAAGACATTTACGTCGTCATTGTTGAGGAAGATGAAAAATCGAGATGCGAATCATCAGGAACCCTTGGCGGATTTGAATCCGGAAACAGTTGCACCGCCAACGATGCCGATGTTATCGCTGTCAGTGTGGACGGCACTGAGGGGTTGCAATGGACCGTAGCACCGGGCGTCCATTATGCTGGACTCGGAACCGTTCCGGGAGCGCCCTCCTTCACGAATTCGGAAGTCATGTTCGACTACGATGTGCACCTTCATGCATCGTTTGGCCTGTATTTTATCTTCTTCCTTTTGGGCATTGCAGGCTTTGCATACAGCCGAATGAAGTGATCATTCAACGCCTTCGTAATAGGTGGCTACAGCACCATCGATTTCATCCAAAATTGACATTTCGTCAAGCGTGAGCGTCGTTCCATCCCTTCGTACTGCTTGTCCGTTTACCCAAAGGTCAAGGCATTCAGCTCCATTGAACACCAAGTTGGCCAGGTGACGGTTATCCGAACGCCCTCTTGGACGCATTCGGACATCGTTGAGGTCCCAAACTGCCCAGTCCTTGCTTCCTTTGGTGGCAAGGTCCATGGCGTCGACTGCCGGCAAGATGGTTGGGTCCCAATGGTCATGCCGTTGAACAAGGGAAGCGAGTCGAGCTTCAGCTTGCATGTTAAGTCCGTTTCCAGAGGATGCTGCTCCATCAGTCCCAAGTCGAACGTCAACACCAGCCTCCATGTATGCTGGGAGGGAAAGCGTACCGCCACAAGCAAGTTTCATGTTAGACGATGGGCAATGAACAGCCGTCGCATCGTGTTGCTTGAGCAAGCGGATTTCGTTTTTCTTCACCCACGATGCGTGAGCGCAAATGGTTCCCGGCTGAAAGAAGTCAATACTGTCAAGATACTCCACGGGATACTTACCTGTACGTTCGTGGCAGTCAGCGATTTCTTTTCGTGTTTCACTCACGTGGATGTGAAGCCGAGACTGTCGTTTTTCAGCCAATTCTGAAGCACGGCGCAACGTGTCTTCACTGCACAGGTAGACAGAGTGTGTTGCGATGGCGTACTGCACCAAGTCATTCTCGTTGTTGGTGGCCATAAGGCCGTCCAACTCACTGAGTGCGGAAGCCGCATCGTCGTGGCTCGGCAAGGCAGCGTCGCTAACGGGCCCCCCAACGAGACCGCGAATTCCTGCTTCAGTAAGGACGTCCCCGGTCACTGAAGGAAAGAAGTACATGTCTGCGGCAAAGGTACTTCCAGTTCGAATCATTTCAGCAGCAGCACAGCGAGAACCCATGCGAACATAATCGGGTGTAATGCGGGCTTCAGTGGGAAAGATGGCTTCATTGAGCCACCTGTGAAGGGGATAACCGTCGCTGAAGTCCCGAGCATTGAGTTGCATGGCCAGGTGTGTATGCCAGTTTTGGAAGCTTCGAGTAATCAAACGCTGGGAGCCGTCAAGATCCTCCGCAACGTCTTCGTCTCCATTGGACGCAGACCACGTTCCGTCTTGATGAAGCAAGACGTCCCCTGTGACTTTTTTCCCACCATGGTCGTACAATACCGTGTTGCGGTATCTCACGGTGGTTGCATCGGTCATGCCCTCTCCTCGGAGTCATGCTTCAAGAACGCTAGTGTTCTCACCGAGTCCCTTATGATTGATTGGCTCGGCCGTGAAAACGCCGCCACTGTGGCTTAGCTGGTAGAGCATCTGATTCGTAATCAGAAGGTCGGGAGTTCGAATCTCCCCAGTGGCTCCTCAAACGCTGTCAACCGTGGTGGTGATGTCCATGGAGAAGGCAAGGGCGCTCTCTTCCAAACTGACAACGCCTGGAAGCGGCCGGCCTGCGATATAATCCAAGCACGCTCCACCGCCGGTGGAAACATGCCCCATCTTGTGTGCAATGCCGCGCTTTGATACCAAGGTCGCTGTGTGTCCGCCACCCATGACAGCATAGCCTGAGGATTCAGCACAAGCGTTGAGCATCTCAACGGTTCCAAAGGCGAAGTCAGTGATTTCAAAGACTCCAGCAGGGCCGTTGAGTACGATCGTTCCTGCACGCTTAATAGCAGCAGAGAGGTAGAGAATTGATTCAATTCCCAGGTCAAAGAGTGGTGCTTCTATGGGGAGGTCCTTGACCTTCAAGTCAACGCGATTTCCTTCAATGTTCGCAGCCACGTCCACAGGCAGGTGGATTTTGGAGCCATAATCCGACATGAGGGTTCGTGCTTGAGCAACGGTCGTCTTCCAATGGTCTCCCAGTTCATTCTTGAGGAAATTCCGATTGATGTCTCCGATGTCAATTCCAGCCAAATCGAGCAGCAGGTTCGCAACACCGCCGGTCGGCCATAATTCATCGGCAATTCCACCGCGTAACATGTTGTCAGCAACTTGAATGGAATCGTCAACCTTGACGCCTCCAAGTACGGCTAAACAAGGCCGAACAGGTGTTTCAAGCGCCATGTCCAACTTTCTGATTTCGTTGCCCATCAATTCTCCTGCGACACAAGGAATCAAGGTCGAAAATCCAACGATTGACGGTGTTGAGCGGTGAGCG
>Ga0222717_10002367_pt1 | contig 14652 bp, 11 predicted proteins | sample C33_18DmetaG_FD_165053 | JGI IMG/M metagenome (GOLD analysis project Ga0222717, IMG submission 165053) | Estuarine water microbial communities from San Francisco Bay, California, United States - C33_18D | ecosystem: Environmental > Aquatic > Marine > Unclassified | place: USA: California...
AGGCAGGCGATCATGTACTAACACAGGAAGAGGCTCTGGAGCTTGCATGGGCTAAGAACGCCATACGAGAGCAGGAGAAGGAGCTGAAGAAGATAACGCCTAAACAGGTCTGGCGTGACATGCTGATGATTCAAAATAAATCTATTTTAGACCATAAGCATAAGTTAGAAAAAGCTAGACTTGCTAAACTAAAAAAACAGCGTGAGTTAGGAGATGCAGTTAAGAACATACTAGCTACTATAGTAGTTCTTGGTTTATTTGCTGGCATATACTGGTTATTTAATACAGGAATTATTTAATGGAATACTTAATTGATATTTATGTACTGGCTACTTCGTTAGTGACTATTGCTAGTGTTGTGTGCAACTACACAGAAACTCCAAAAGATGATGAGTTTGTTGCTAAGGCTTACAAGGTCTTGGAGCAATTTGCATTTCTTAACAATAAAGCTAAACAATAACAGGTAGCTTATTATGGAAGAAACAAAAGAAGTAGTAGATGTTGTAGCAGCAAGCACAGGTGTGTTAACGATGATTAGTTGGTTACCACCTACTGCTTCTTTGTTTACAATCATATGGCTTGGTATTAGAATATATGAGTCAGAAACAGTACAGAAACTATTGCACAAGGATAAGTAATTGCAGTTTTATATATTAACATCTAATAACTATAAAGGACTTATGCGTCATTTTGATCCTGAATATAGTAACATACAAAAAGAAGATGCAGTTGTAGTTATTAACAGCTTAGACAGTGCATATATTGAACAAGCTAAAAACTTTTGTATTGTAAAAGATATTGAATATTATATCACAGAAAGCAATGGAAGTCCAGCAAAAGGTAAAAATAGTTTGTTAGACATTTTTTTAGAGTCTAACAACAAGTATTGCGTTATGATAGATGGCGATGATTTTTTAACCCCGCACGGTGTTTGGATGTATAAGCACTTAGCGGGCTTAAAAACTCCCCCAGACGCAGTGTGTTTAATTAATCAAATGTCTTTACGTTATCAAGATGATGTGCTATACTCCGTAAATCCTTTTACTGTAGACTATGAAGATCTTTTAAACTCTGATTACTATACAATGTTTAAAAATGATTTTGGTCTAAGCCACGAAAAATCTATGTACTTTCATAGTCTTCATAATAAGTACTATGCAGAACAGCAAAAGTATAGCGAAGGCTCTGAAGTACATTGTCGTGTTACATGGATGAGCAAAAAAGCTGCTCAGTTTAAATTCGATGAGGATTTAATTGTAGGCGAAGACACGTTGCAAATGTTGCGTTTAAAGCACGAAGCTTTAGAAGGACGTTTAAATTTATATACTACAAACGAAAACCCTGCAACATATGTATACGATGAAAGAGAACCCGGAACTGTAATGCTAGAGTCTAGTTTTGGGACTGATTATGAATGGATGGATGTGTATCTCAACGCTCTTGAAGAAATGAAAGAAGACAATCAGCTGCATTTGAACACACGCCTTCCAGAGCTGAAAATAGAATATCCTCAAGATTATGCTTATAACGATCTTGAATTAACAGAGCCTTACGTACACGAACTACAGGAAGCTCGCCTAGTGTTTCCACAAAACGCTACAGATAACTCAGTACAGAAGTGTTATGAGTTTTTAAAATCTTTAGACAACAAAAAAGCTGCATAGCGAAAGGATAAATAAATGAGCAAGAAAAGAAAACTAAGAGATACTAAAAAGTCTTTGAAGCAATTAAAAGCTAAACGAGCCAACTATGCAGTAGGCGGTTATGGATATGGCGGCGGCTCAAGAAGAAGAGCTGATAGTGTTGCTATTGAACTTTTACCTGTTGCAAATGAGGGTTATAAAAAAGGCACTGGAACTGTTCCTGAAACAGGGTCGAAGCCTAAAACGAGTAATCCTGATTCGTTGTTTTCTGATCCTCCTAGAGCCGGTTATGGCAGCACTCGCGGCAGAGCAACTCCTCAAGTAATGACAAGAGGAGAAGACGGGAATATGTATCCCAATCCAGCAGCAGCCGCAGCAGCTAATGAAAGATATAGAGAATCTCAAGCTTCTAGTAATTCTAGAACAGATCTTCCTACTAGTCGAGGCACAGGCAACCCTAATAATACTACGTCTAATATTTTTGAGGGTGTGGATTTAAGTGGCTTTTTATCACAAAATTCTCAGACTTCTGAAGCGCCTGTTGGGATGCCTATATATGATCCGGGCAGACCTGAGCTTAAACAAATGCAAGCTGCTAAAACTGGCATTGGGGCTGCAAGTACTAGTTCTATAGAAAGTTTAAAACGTGCTGCTGGTTATGGGAATCAACGAGCCGCTGAAGCTTTGCGCGGCTATGGCATTTCTACAGATATTCAGCGACTATCAAATATGAAAGACATTCAAGCTAAAGCTGTGTCTGCTGGAGAGCTGATAGCAGCACAAGGAGAGGCAGCACAAGCTGATGTTGCAGGCGTGGCATCTCAAGCAGATCAATATGCAGATAAGTATGTAGAGCAATATCCTGAATGGAATTCACAGCAAAAAGCTGAAGCAAAACAATGGGCGTACAACCAAAGAACTGGTGTTAAGTCCCCCATGCCTTCGTGGTTAATGAATTCAGATTTCTTAAAAGGCATTGAAGCTGCTAATAACATGGAGTATGACACAACTTCAAGAAAAGCTACAAGCTATGAAGCTGCTAAAGCTGAACGCTTAGCAGACACTGAAGCTGCACAAGGCGAAGTATCAGTAACAGCTGAAGCAGATCAAGCAAAAGCGGCTACAGTAGATACTGCACAACGTGACAAAGCTGCTGAAGAAGCTGCAATGGGCGTTGCGGCTACGCGCCCCGAAGAACGCGATTATGCAACAGCGGTTACAACTGATGAGCGGTTTACTGTTGATGAGCCTGAAGATATAGATGTTACTACACGCGAAGCTCAAGTAATTTCTCAAGAAGAAATGGATCGATTGAGTCAGATAGCGCAAGACCGTGGTGTAGATGTTAGAGACATTCCAGAATATGAACTAGCTCAAACACGCCAAGTACAGGTAGGCCAAGCAGCTCAAATGGGCTATACGCCGCGTTTAGGCGAAACACCTGAAGCAGTCGTTGTACGTGCAGAAACCTATGGAGCTGACTTTACGCCCCAAGGTGGTAAAACAGAAATAGATGCAATTCCTGCATACATCAAAGCTTCTGAGCGTACTGCACAAGTAGGTGAAGCTTCACAACGTATTGCAGCTGAGCTGGGCGATGTGCCTTCAACAGACTTAGAAGGCCGTCAAGCTATTACAGGCGAAGCTCCTAAAGGAGATGCTGCACAGATTGGCGGTATTCCTACAATGGCTGCGGCAACTATGCAGGCTGTAACAGGCCAAGAGCGTACAGTCGCTGCGGCAGATATGATGGAAGTTATTGCTGATGTCCCGCCCGAAGTTACAGCGGCTGTTGCACAAGACCCAGCAGCTGTTGAAGCTCAGATAGACTCTGGCGAAGACCCTAAAGTAACAGCAGCTGTTGCAGCATTGCCGACAGAAGCTCTTGTATCTACACAGATGGAAGGCTTATTAGCAGGCATGGAAGACGGTGAGACTCCTGCATGGGCTAGGCCTGCTGTTGCAGCTATAGAGTCTCAAATGGCTCGTAGAGGGCTTTCTGCCTCTTCTGTAGGCCGCGATGCACTCTTTAACGCTATTATTCAAAGTGCTTTGCCGATGGCTCAGAGCAATGCTCAAGCACTACAAGCTAGAGCGCAGCAAAACCTTAGTAACGAACAACAAGCTAACTTAGCTTCTGCACAAAATACCATGCAGGTTCGTATGCAAAATTTAGCTAATCGTCAGACCGCTGCATCACAAACAGCAGAAATGGCACAACAAATTAAAGTACAACAAGGAGCTTTTGAGCAACAAGCAGTAATGACTACTGCGCAACAAGCTCAAGAAACAGCCCTTGCAAATGCTCAGATGGCTCAGCAACGCGCACAGCAAGAGTCTTCACAGCGTCAGCAAGCAGCTATTTCGCAGTTAAGTACTAATGCTCAGTTAGACCTTGCAAACTTACAAGCTCTTAATGCAGCAGGCGCACAAAATCTAAACGCTGAGCAGCAAGCTAAACTGCAAACATACAATGCACAAGTAAATAGAATTGTACGTCAAGCAGATTTGAATCAGGACATGGAAAAAGCAAACCTGTCTCCTGCTCTTCAAGTTGAGATGCAAAGAATCTCTGAAATTAACGCAGCTGCTAAAGATACAATGACAGCAGAACAAACTGAGCGGTTAACAAACCTTCAGGCGTTAATTGATTTCCGAAAAACAGATGCATCTTTTGCACAGCAGATGGACATGGCTAACATGTCTAATGAGCAGCAGATGGAACTAGCTATGCTTCAAGACAGGGCCGCTACAGATTCTGCAAACTTTACAGCTGATAATCAATTTAGATTGCAAGAGCTGAATAATATTGTTTCGCGGTCTACGCGCCAAGCTGAACTAAATGCACGTATGGAAGAAGTAAACCTAGATGCAAGTTTAAAAGTAGAACTATCTGAACTTGCTGAAAAGAACACTACTTCCCGCGCAAACATGACAGCAGAGCAGCAAACAAGACTTGCAAACTTACAAACTCTTGTAGACTTCCGCAAAACTAATGCAGCCATGGCTCAGCAAATGGATACTGCAAACCTTGCTAACGAACAGCAAATGGAGCTTGCAAATCTTCAAGAGCGTTCAGCTACTGATGCAGCTAACTTTACTGAAGCTAATCGCTTTAGAATGCAAGAGTTGAATACGCATGTACAGGTTATGTCGCAGAACGAGCAGCTCAAGCAAAACGCTGACATGGCTAAACTGTCTATGCAAGAAAAAATTAGTCTTGCAAACTTGACGCAAAAGAACGCAGCAGATTCAGAAAGCATGAGTGCAGAAAATGTTGCTGAGCTTCAGATGTACGAAAAGAAAATGGCAGCTGGTCAGGTTAATGCACAGCTTGCACAACAGATGGGTCTTGCAAATTTAAGTAACGAGCAATCTGCTGCAATGTTTAACGCACAAATAAACGCTAATTTAGATATGAAGCAGTTTGATGCTAAACAGCAGATGGAGCTTGCAAATAGCCAGTTTATGCAAAGTATGACAGCTACGCAGTTTAGCGCTGATCAACAGTCAGCTATTCAAAATGCTACAATGTTGACACAAGTAGACTTGGCTAACGCTGATGCAAGAACCCGCGTGTCTGTAGAGAACGCTAAAAACTTTTTAACTATGGACATGGCTAATCTTAGCAACGAGCAACAGGGCATTGTTATGGATCAGCAGATGGCTCAACAGGCTTTGTTATCTGATCAAGCTGCTGAAAATGCTAGACGACAGTTTGGCGCTACGTCTCAAAATCAGATAGATCAGTTTATGATTAATCAAGCTAATAACATGTCGCAGTTCAACACTAGTGCAACAAACGCTATGAGATCTTTTAATGTAACTGAATCAAATCGCATGGCAGCTATTGAAGCAGGCAACACACTACAAGCCGATCAGTTTACTGCGCAGCTTGAAGCTGACATCAATAAGTTTAATACTTCTATTGATCAACAACGCGACCAGTGGAACGCAGCAAATGCACAGGCTGTTGAGCAGTCTAATATTCAATGGCGTAGACAAGCAAATCAAATTGATACTGCCGCTAAAAACGCAGCAAACCAGCAGAATGTTCAAAACGCTTATAACATGTCAGCGCTTGATCAAACTCAGTATTGGCAGCAACTGCGCGATGAAGCTTCGTATATTAGACAATCATATGAAAATGAAGAAAACAGAAAGACGCAGCTATATGCAACTGCGATTGGTAATGAAGCTGGAGCAACAAAAGATAGCGGCACAACAAGCAGCACTTTAGTTAATCTTGTTAATGGTTTATTTGGGGGGTAGTATAAATGGGATTTTTTAGTAAAATTTTTAAAGGTGTTAAAAAGGTCTTTAAAAAAATTGGAAAAGGAATTAAAAGTGCTTTTAAAAGTGTAGGTAAGTTTATGGGCAAACTAGGCATTATAGGACAGATTGGCTTAGGGCTTTTACTGCCGGGTCTTGGAAGCATGTTAGGTAATTTTGCAGGAACACTAATGAGTTCTAGCAGTGTTATTGCTCAAGGCGCAGGACAGTTTATTAATGCTGCTGTTAATGTAGGTACAAAAGTAGGAAGCACGTTTAAAACTATTACTGAAGGTGTTACTAAAGTTATTGGTCAGACTGTTGGAACAGTGTTAAATAAAGCAGGCTTAACAGATGTTGTAGGTAAAGTTGGAATTGATATTAGCGGTATGAAAAACTTTACAGGAGAAGGAGGCCTTTTTGACACGGCTGGTAAAGTTCTTTCAGATACTGTAGCCGCAGGTAAAGATTTATTTAGCATGGATACTCTTACAGGCACTAATAAATTTTATGTTGAAAAACAAATTGGAGAAGCTATTAAAGCTACTGATGTTTCTGAAGCTTTTAAAGAAGGGACATTAGAACTTGCAGATCCTTTGACTATGGAACAAAAAATACAGCAGTCTTTTTCTGGCGAAGCTATAGATTTTTCAGACCCTAACTGGGCTGATAAATTTAAAGTAGAACCCGGCCAAGCTTTTGAAAATTTTACTGTTGATCTTCCAAGCGAGACTGTTGTTCCTAGCGTTTCTGCACCCAGCCTATTAGAAAAAGGCGTAAAAGCTGCTAAAGGTTTACCTGAAGAAGCATTTCAACGAGGAAGAGAAGCTCTTGTTTCAGCCCCACAAAAAGTTATAGATACTGCTGCTATAGGCTTAGGTCAAAAAGCAGTCGGCGCTATTCCTGAACAAAATATTACTAGCTTTAGAGCAGCTATTCCAACTATTGATTTTTCAGGAGAGCAGATATATGCAGGCGCTGTCCCAGCTGTAGATCCTTTTGAATACACGCGAAGTGTAGAATCAGGCATGGGATATGTTGGAAATATGGGCAGACAATACGATGTTTATAAATCATACATGGGGATAGGATAATGGCTGATGAACAATACTTACAATTTCAAGCTAAGATGAAGCGTCCTTTGCCGGGCCAGTCATTAACTAATGATCCTGAAAACCCTGCTCCGTTTGAAAGACCTCCAGAATACACAAGCGTTCATGAAGCGTCTGAGTATTTGTTTTTAAATATGATTGAAAAAGAATCATATATTCCTCTTATGCAAGCGCTGGCAAGCGGTGTACCTGTGATGGAGCTAACACAATTAGTTTTATTTACAGGCTTTCAAGAAGGAAAATGGAATCCTGATTTAATGATACTTCTTGCAGAGCCTGTTGCATATATGTTAATTGCTCTTGCTGAAAAGTCTGATATAGATGTAGTGTTTTATCGTGGCGAAGAAGAAGACGAAGCAGAAGAAGAAGAGTTGTTTGGCCTCAGCATGGAAGCAGAAACACTTGCAAGACTTAAAAGCGCTTCTAAATCTGGAGAAATTCCACTAGGTACGTTTTCTCCTGCTCTTGTAGAAAAGATAGAAGAAGTTCCTGAAGTACCTCAAGAAAGTTTATTAGCAGCTCCTGAAGCTCCAGTCGAAGAAGAAGAAGAGACTCCTGCACAACCAAGCCTAATGGCTCCACAATAAAGGAAGAAAAAATGGCTATTGAAAAACTAGGTGAATCCCTTTTAACTAATATTAGAGAGCGCAATGATCAAACAGCGCGACAAAATAGAAAGCGTCAGCGCAAAGAAGACTTACTTGCAATGACAGGTTCAGCTTTGATAGGAGTTGGGAACGCTTATTTAAAAGAAAAAACACAAAACTTTTTACAAAATAAAGATGTGTATGATTCTATTGCTCTGCATAAAAATGCAACAAAAGTTGCGTCTTCTTCTATTGAGGAAATGGAAACAATCAACAAGTCTGGAAAAGGACATTTAGAGTGGCAGATGGAACAGATGCGCCCTTTCTTTGTAGCGCGTTTAAAAGAAAATACGCCCGACATGAAAGAAGGCACAGATTATTTTAATGCATATGTTACAGAAAATTTAACTCCTCTTGCTCAAAAAGTAGTTGATTCTAGAACCGAGATGCTTGAGTTAGCGCGAGGCTTAAAAGATACTGAAACTTTTAATGCTGAAACAGTTGCAAAAATTCAACGTGCTGCCCCTCCTTCTGTAGGACAGTTTTTAACTAGTTCTGTTGCTAATTTATTTACTGGAAAAAGCCGCGAAGAAATTGAAACAGAAAGCCTTGCTTCTATTGTAAATGGAAAAGATATGCAAAATGCAGAAAGGCTCATAGAGTTTCAGGCAGAATATAACAGAACAAAAGATATTTCAAAGTCTTTTAATTTTGCTAGAGCTGTTGTTCCTACAACTCCAGACGAAGAAAGATTTACGACTGATGTAGCTTTTACTGTTATAAAAGGAGACGACGGCAACCTTGTGCAAATAAAACAAGAAACAAAAACTGATAAAAGCACAGGCGAAACAATTCAAGGAGAGCCATCTATTTCAGATGTAACTCCAACAACTTTTGGAGTTAAGGGAGTTTTAAAAACTAAACTTTCGTCTTTTAATTTTTCAAAAGACGGTGCAACTCTTTTAAATACTCCAGCATATAAAAAATTTATTCGCGAAGTTAGTGATGAAGGAATTGAAATTTCTGATATAGCCTCAACCGATGAATATAATAAAGTTTCTAAAATTTTTCAAGCTACTATGTTAGAAGATGGAGCTTTAAAAGATTCTTTTGCTGATTCTATATCTAAAAGTGTAATTCAAAATGTACTAACAAACAGTGACGCTGTAGGAGACTCTATTGTAGATGCATCTTCAGAAGATCTTGGAGCTGTAATGGAAAGGATTTCTTCGCTTGGGCTGGAACTAAGAGACCACATATCAAAAAAGAGCAACCTTTCTAGTATGCCGATACAAAGCAATGTACATGGAATAGATCAAAATAGTTGGGATTCTCTTACGTCTACCGCTAAAATAAGAATTGATAGCATGTCACCAGAAGAATTTGCACGTAATTACAAGTAATAATATTAGGAATATTACATGAAGCTGACACTTGAACAAATTGAAGAAGCGAATAAAGAAACTTTAGAAAATAAAAATATTTCTTTAACTCCAGAACAAATTGAAGAAGCCAATAGTGCAGAGATAAGTGATCCTAGTATTATGGCAGATATTGGAAGAGTGCTTATGGACACTTCTGAAAATATTGCTTTTGCGCCTTTAAACTTAGCTAATGTTATTTCAGAGCAAGTTGCTGGAAAAAAAGTAGTACCTGACTGGTATTTTAATGAAGCCAGAAAACAATCAGTAAACATTATTGCTGATCCTTTGCGTTCAATAGGTTTAGAAGATCTAGCCGATAAGTTCTCTTCGTCTCTTTTAACTGAAGAAGGAGAAGTTAAAGAAACTGAAACTATGACAGGCACAGCTGCAAGCGTAGTTCCGTATATTGCAGGAGGCATGGGCATATACAAAGCTTTAGGGCAAGGGCCAAAATACGTTAAGGGCATTGTTTCAGGCGGCATGATAGATCAAATCTTAGCTGACCCTAATGAAGAAAACATAGCAGATGCTATTCAAACACATTTTCCTGAAAGCGATGTTGCAGACTACACTGCTTGGTTAGCGTCTGACGAAGAAGACACGCTCCTGACACAGCGTATGAAACTTTTTGGTGAGGGGTTGGCTGTAGGTGCAGCAGCAGATATTGTAGGAGGCACAGTTAAACTATATAAACTGGGCTTTGATAAATTTAAAAAGAGCTATGAAAGTTTAACAGACGAAGAGCAAGGCGAACTAATCTACGATTATTTAAAAGATGCTAAAGAAACTGTAGGATTAAAAAGCCCTGAAACTATTATTGAATATAATGAAACTCCTGAAGGAGCTGCACAAGTAGCTGTACAGCAAAGCAGTTCTCTTAGACGTTTTGCAAATAGGTTTTTAACTACGCGCGGATACTTTTCTCCAAAGGCTTACAATGCTTTTGAAGATTCTCAGTATGCACAACGACAAGCTGTTGCTCAGGCAGAGCATATTGCTAACAGACTTCAAAAGTCTTTAGATTCTATTGTAGATGAATCTGAAAATAAAGAAGTTATTGATACAGTAAATGAAGTGTTGACTACAGACCTAAGCTGGATACGGGGTCAATCAGATGAAGATAAAATATTTGATCTTGTAGAAAAGTTTAATTTGCCTAAAGACGTTGCAACCGAAGTTGTCGCAGCAAGAGAACTAATTGATAAAACATCTAAAAATCTTTTAGGTTCACAAGCAGTGCCCGACTCTTTAAAAGAAACTATCAACGAAGGAGTTGGTTCATATCTACGTAGATCATACAGACTATATGAAGACTCTGGATATAAAGCAACTCCTGAAGTAATTAGAGATGCTGAAAATTATATATTTGGACAGCTTAGAAAGTCTAATAAAAGTCTTTCAGATGATGAAGTATTTGAACTTGCGCGAAACCAAGTAGATGAAATACTAGAGTCAGGTAAGAATAATAAAGACTTTGATTATATTGCAAGCGTTAGAAAAGTAAATAAAGATATTTTAAAACAGCGCGAAGAAATTGCTGATCCTATTAGAGCTTTAATGGGCGAGATTAAAGAGCCTAGTGAAAATATAATCTTAACAGTTTCTAAAGCTAATAATTTATTAGAGACAAATAAGTTCTACTCTAACTTAGAAAAGCTAGGACATTCTGGTAAGTATATATTTAAAGCTGGAGATAAAAACAGGCCCAGAGAAAATACTATTAAAATAACTGGGACTAATTCAACTTTAGATGGTCAGTATACTACACCTGAGATTTTAGCAGAAATAAAAAATAAAACATCTAGCTTTGGAATTTCTCAGGGTACAGGCACAGCTAATGAATTTTATCGCGGGTTTTTAAGTTTAAAAGGTTTGTCACAAAAAGCTAAAACTGTTTTTAGCCACGTTACTCACTTGCGTAACGTAATTGGTGGCGCTCAGTTTGGAGCTGCTAATGGAGTTAATCCTTTTGCAAAAGGCTCTAAGGAAACATTTAAAACTTTGCGAAACTCTGTTCTTGCAGGAGGTGATAAAGCCTTAGATGAAACGTATGAAAAATATCTGCGCTTAGGAATCATCAATACTAACGTACAAGCAAACGAATTTAGAGCGTTGCTAGATGTTGGTTACGAATCTACTGTAGATAATATAGCTGAAAAGTTTTCTAATAAACTTGCAAAATATGGAATTTCTAAACAAAATCAAAAATTTGTTGAAAATGCTTATGTAGCAACAGATGACTTTTACAAAATTAATTATTTCAATACAGAGTTAGCTACTCTTAAAAAAGCATTTCCAAATGTAAGCGATGATGTTTTAGAAGAACGCGCTGCTGATATTGTTAGAAACACTATGCCTAATTATGATCGTGTGCCTAAAGGTATTAAAGCTCTTAAAGAACTACCAATAGGCAGTTTCTTTTCTTTTCCCGCTGAAATAATTAGAACATCTGCAAACATTGCAAAGCAAGGTGTGCGAGAGCTTAAATCAGGCGTTCCTGAAATACAAAAACGGGGCGCACAAAGACTAGCTGGATATACTGTTAGCGCTTCTGCATGGGCGGGGGTTGCTTCAGGAAGTGCTTATCTTGCAGGCTTTAACGAAGATGAGCAAAAAGCTATTCATACTTTAAGTTCTACTCCGTGGTCTAAAGTTTCTCCGCGCAATATTGTGCAGATGAACGGTAAAATATATACCAACGACACACAGTTTGTTGATTCATATAGCGCTGTAAAAGAACCTATGAGGATGGTAGCACAGCTATGGGCAGATGATCAAATAACAGAAAAAGAATTTGATAAGAAAGTATTAGAAATAACAACTGATACTTTGTTTGAATTGCTATCTCCTTATACTGATCAAGCTATTCTTAGTAAATCTCTTACAGATGTTGCGTATGCGGTTGTAAATCCAGAAGGCAGGACACCAGAAGGGAAAGAAATATTTACACCCGGATTGGGAGTTTTTGAAAAAACAACAAACATGGCTTTTCATGTTGGCGAGTCTTTTGTTCCGGGAACTGTAACAAGCTTAAAAAATCTAGGAAGCGCTGCTTTTGAAACTCCTAATAAATCTACAGGTAAACCAAAATCTTTAGGTGCTGAGCTTACTACAAATTTAACAGGCATTAAATTTTCAGAGTTAGATATTGACGCAGCTTTAAAATATAGCATTTCAGAATACAAAGCAAAAGAAAGCGATATTATATTTGTTTCTCCTAATTTTGTAAGAGAGTCTTCTGGCATACTGCAACGCTACGATCAACGAGAAAAAACAAGAAGGGACTTACAGGTAAAACTTTATGAAAAAGTACAAGCTGCTGAAGTTCTTTTAGGCTCTAGAGAAACTAGCAAGCTTTTAAGAAAGCACGGAATGTCTCGTCCTGAAAGAAGAGCAATTTTAAATGGTCAGTTTTTAGCTAGAGAGCCTAGTAAAGCATTGTTAAATTTAATAAAAGAAAAAACTCCATTTGAAACTGAGGATGGGTTTAAAGAGCTTCGGTCTAAACTGAGAGAGCAACATAGATCATATAGAAGAACATCTTTGATTAAGCCTTTAGAAGTACAACAGGCTGTAGAAGAAGAAGATAGACTTCAAAGAGCTGTTGGAGGCGTAGTGTCTACTTTAGTTCCTAATGCTCCTGTCGAGCCTGATGAGCGTATAAATAAACTTACAGGCGTTCCTTACAATGAAGAAGCTGGCCCAGCCTATATGGACGAAACTGATCCTATGCGCGTATTAAACATGGCAGCAGGCGGTAGAGTTAATAAAGATGCTGGGGGTTTAATTGCTAAAGCACTGGGGATAGACTCTAAAGATCTTGAATGGGCTAAAAGCCAAGACAAGCGCTACGATAAAAAAGAAGCGTATGATGGCAAAGGAGACGCAGCGCGTCACTTAGCTTTAGGCTTTATCACTCAAAGAGCAGACAACCCTAAAGCAGCTTTAACGGCTTCTAATCTTAGAGAGTATGTAACTCTAGACACAGTTGGAAGACCTATGGATATACATAATAATAATCTTGGAGCTACTATCAATGCAAAAAGCTTGAAAGAAGCAGAAAAAGAAATTGATCGTTTAATAGAACAAGGAGAAGCTGAGTATATGACTCCTTCAGAAAGCTATAAAAAAAGATCATATGCTAAAGGCGGCAAAGTATTAAACACATTAAAAAGGAACTGTAGTAAATGATAGAGAAATACACATATTTTAAAATAGAAGACTTTGATTGCCAAGAAACTGGCGAAAACAAAATGGAGCCTCAGTTTATTCACAAGCTTGATCACTTGCGAAAGGTTTGTGGCTTTCCGTTTATTGTTACCAGCGGGTACAGAAGCCCTAATCATAGCTTGGAAAAACGAAAACAAACTCCCGGCACTCATGCACAGGGAATTGCCGCAGATATTGCAGTGAACGGTGGCCGTCAGCGTATGCAGATAGTACAACACGCTACTGCTATGGGCTTTACAGGTATTGGAGTTGCTAAAGGTTTTGTACACGTAGACATACGCGATGATTTTAAACCAGTACTTTGGTGCTATTAATTTTAAAATACAAGGAGATATAAAAAATGTCAGAGAAAGGTATTGTAATTCCTACATGGGCTATCCCGCTAGTAGTTAGTTTGTTTGTTGGAGCTATTTCCTACGGCGCGGCACAAGCCAATGCAGAGACCACTACTAAAGAAGTTAAGCGTATTGAAGTCATTGTTAAAGAGACAGCTAAGAAGGCTCAAGAAAACGGTCAAGCTCAAGCTGTTACAGAAACAAAAGTTGATGCGATTGTTGAGTCATTAGCTCGTCAAGAAAAGATTCAAGAAAAAACTAACGATCAAATCTCTGCGTTAGTGCAAGCGTTATTGGCTAAGCAGTGAGAATGGTTTTTGCTTTGATCTTCCTTTTCTCTAATGGAGAGATTGATGAAAGCAAGACACGCTATTACGCAAAAAAACACCACTGCGTTTATATGTGTCAGGAGCTATCTAAACCCTCTAAACACTACGAGGCAGTAGACTGTATCTGTCGTTTAACTTGGGTGGACACTTCGACACGAGTTATAAAATGAAGACCTTAGTGTTTGCATTAATGATAGAGACTTTAACTCCTGATGGTTTTGTAGAAGACATTGAGGAGTATGGAGTCTGGAACAATATTAACTCCTGTGTTTATTTTGCTAGAACAATAACTTTACAAAGTATAAAGGGGTCTGGTGAGAATAGGTTCGGAAAAATATATGACGTACCAGTAAGGGCTTTTTGCAAACCAAAGTATGTAGACCCAAAAGAGACGGTAATTTTTGAATGAGTAATTTTGATTATAGAAATAAAGAAGAGTGGAAGGCTTTGATTTTTGTAATTGTATTTTTTAGCGTAGGCTTTAGCGCACTTCTTTGGATCGACTAATTTAATCGCAACAATATTAAGGAGCTAAACAATGTTAGAAGCACTGATAGGCCCAGTGTCAGGACTACTAGATAAGTTCATTGAAGACAAAGACAAAAAAGCCGCACTTGTTCACGAAATAAGTACAATGGCAGAGCGCCATGCCCAAGAGCTTGCCAAGGGTCAGCTGGGCGTAAACAAAGCTGAGGCAGCACTCAAGAGTTTGTTTGTTGC
>Ga0222717_10002370_pt1 | contig 14645 bp, 27 predicted proteins | sample C33_18DmetaG_FD_165053 | JGI IMG/M metagenome (GOLD analysis project Ga0222717, IMG submission 165053) | Estuarine water microbial communities from San Francisco Bay, California, United States - C33_18D | ecosystem: Environmental > Aquatic > Marine > Unclassified | place: USA: California...
ATATTTTACTACAAACACATGAAGGTGCTGGTAAAACAATGTGGACTATCTTAACCAAAGCATTACCAAAAGGATTAAATGGTAGAATTGATGTTATTTTAAATAACTCAGAAAACACAATATACCACATTCAACCAAGCATAAGAAAATCAGATGATGATGGAGAAAAGTTTGGTGATAGTCCAACTTTAAAGGGTGGACCTGAAAAGGTAGGAGTTGTATCTGGATTCTTATCACTTCCAATCAAAAAACAAGGTGGTGGTATAGCTAGTGAAAAAGACTGGAAATTACAATTATTCAAATGGATTGGCAAAAACGCTCCAAACACACTTGATTTATCTCAAAACGTAACTGAATCAGTAAATGAGGTTAAAGATAATCTTTATTTACAATTACATAAAAAATACGCAGAACAAATCAAAGGACTTAAAGCAAAAAAGATTAAGAAATTATCAGATTTGGTATGGGTACAAAGACGTTCAATGTCAGATAGAGATGATTACTTCGATATGGATTCTAAGAAAAAGAAAGAACTTTCTGCAGAATATAGGATAGAGAGAAGTCTACTTAAAAAATATATGGCGCGTGATTATTCAGTAATGCTACCTAAAGGAACAGAAAAACTACCTGAATCAGTTAATGAAGAAAACGATACATACTTTAAAACAGCAGGTGAGGCAGTTGATTTCGCAAAAACAAAAGCTGAGAAAAAAGGGTATGAAATCGATGAGGATGATTGGAATAATCAAATCACACATGGTGGTAGATATAGTAGATTAAGACCTAGTGTTGGTAAAACGCATACATTCCAAATTGGATTACTTAAAAAAGGTAAACCTCAGAGAAAAGGATTATCGATATCTTTATTTGGTATGGATAGTGGTAAATACGAACTAACACATTACATAAACTAAGGGATGGTATGAGAGTAGGATTCAAACACAACGGAAAATCACATAGAGTAGATTTTATAGTTAATACAACTAGATACACCGATTTGATTATGATAGCTAAAACTTCAAAAGATTTAGAAGTACTAGATGAACTCAAAGATACAGATGCTGGTGATAGACCTATTAGAGAAGGTATCAAACAAATGATTGTAAAACAATTAAATCTTGATATTAATATAGACTGGAATTACGATGGTGCTGGTTATGGTTTTAATTTAGATATGTACGGAATAGTAAAAAAGTTAAAATAGAAAAACAAAACATATGAAAAAAGTATTACTTGTATTATCGGTATTACTAATTGGTTGTACAACTTACCAACCAATAGCATCAGTAGACCCAATCTATGGGTACACTACAAAAACAATCGAAAACGAATTTGAGTTACAAAGATTACTCAGAACTGATTTCAAATTCAGATACGATTTCGCTCAATTCGCTATGAGGCAACCATTAACCTGGCATTGGAACAATAGAATGTTTAGATTTGGTTCTAGATTCAACAGATACAACTATTGGAATCCATATTATCCATCTAATGGGTACTATTACTCACAGAACTATACTCAGTTATGGAATGATTGGTTATGGGGAATGGATAGTTCTAATTGGTGGAATGGTTGGAACATCAATCAAAACAATTGGTACAACGGCCCGTATAATAATATGGGATACAATGTAGTATGGAATCGTAGTAGAAGAACATCTGAAAATACTATTGCAAATAGAATAGTTAATTTACAGGATACAAACAAACGTAGGGTAAAACCAAATGTTACACCTATAGTAACAATTCCTACTTATAACAACAAACCAATTATTACAACAAAACCTGTTATAATAAATAATAAAGTGATTAGACCATCGTATAATAACAAACCAATATATAACAACAAACCATCTATTAACAATACAAACATTAGGCCATCTATTAATAGAAATACCAAACCTTCTATTACTAGAGGTAAAAGAGGTGGGAATTAATTAAAGTAACATACTTATGAGTAGTTCAGAACAACAAAACAATGGAAATCCCCAAATACAAGGAGAAAGAAACTCCATCAATCAAAGAATTAGTAGATTGGTTTATTTGGGAAAAACTAAAAAAGTTCTATGGAGTAACCGTAGAAGATATAGAAATATATAAAAAGAGAAGTCATGGAAGATAGAGCACGTTATGATAAGGTAGTTGCTTACGTTGAGAGTAAGTATCCTAAATATAAGAACAAAACATTAATAGTTAAGGAATTTGATAATCATTTCAAAATTAACCTTCATAAAGATGGTTCACCTCTTATATTAGGAAAGGGTATATTAGATTAAAATAATGATTAGGAGAGCTCAATGATTAAGTTAAAAGACATATTATTCAAATCTAAATCTCCACTACGTGAGTGTATAATCACCCACACAGTAATGGATGATAAAGTATTACTGGCAAAAAACAGAGATAGAGCATACAATCCTACGATTAGTATTGTAAGAGAGTTAATTGATGGCGTGGAAGTTGTATATATTTTAGATAAAGATACCGATTGGTCAGAAGGTATGAATTCATATGGAATAGGTATTCTTAATTCAGCACTAATGGTTACTGCAGATGAAAATGAAAAGAAGATAATTAAAAAGAAGGGTGGTAAGCCAGGGCCTGATGGTGGTAAGATACGAGCTGCATTAGCTAAGCCAAAATTATCACAAGCTATACGTTCAATAACAAACTACAAAGGTGGGGGTGAGTACTCGCTAATGGGTCACACATTTATTTGTAGCCCAAAAGATTCGTTATCAATTGAAGTTACATCCAAACACATACCTGTAATTAACAGATTAGATAAAAAACTTAACCATGCAAGAACCAATCATGGATATGATTATCCAGATTCAGGGTACACTACAGGTAAGAATAAGATATCTTCAGAAACACGCTGGAGAATTGCTCAAAAAATATTAGATACTGCAAAGACTCCATCAGATATTTTAGATGGGTTAAGTACATATTTCTCGACAAATATGAGGAATAATCCTTACAGAAATAAAGATAAAGTTGTTAATCCTTCTGAGAAAGATGTTTTATCAACATCTACCCAAATTTTAATGAATCTTAATGATTTAATTTTTAATGTTAGGATAGATAAAGATAAGTGTGAATTCACAGGTATAAATGACACGACACCATCTGATTATACACCCAAAATAAAAATTAATGTTGGGTATGTTAAAAACAAACAAAGTGCACGTTAAAAATATTTCTATTTAGAATCATTCTAAATTTCAAAAATACTTCACAAAACATTTGGATATATCAAATAAATTTCGTACTTTAGTATAGTAATTATGAGTGATAAGAAAGAACATATTAAACTAAAGACGGTAAAGTTAACACTTTCTGAATGGTTTGATGCTTTAAAAGTTCCTTCACCTCATCGTAACAAAAAAAAGTACTATCGTAAAGAGAAACACAAAGGAAAGATTTAACAATTTCTTAACATTAAAAGTTTGGTAGTTTCAATAAAAAGTCGTATATTAGTACTGTAAAAAGATGAGTACTAACCTAAAATTAATGAATGGATAAAAAAATAGTTTACTTCGATATGGATGGTGTTTTAGTTAATTTCCAAAGTGGAATTGACCAATTAGATTTGCATGATATAATAGAATACAAAGGTAGATATGATGAGGTTCCAGGTATCTTCGGAACTATGAAACCAAATACCGAAATGATTTCTCTATTTAATGTAATGTTCTCTGATGAAAGATACGATTGTTATGTATTATCTACTGCACCTTGGGAAAACCCATCTGCATCATCTGATAAGGTAGAATGGATACAGAAATACCTTCCAAAAGCATATAAGAGATTGATTCTATCTCACAACAAACACTTAAACGTTGGTGATTATCTTATAGATGATAGATTGGCTAATGGTTCTGAGAAGTTCGGTGGTGAACTACTACAATACGGAGTTACTCACAATATAGAAGATTTAAAAGAAGTTTTCCTTAAATAATAATTAAAATAATAAAAAATGATTAAAACGTTTCAAAAAAATGAATTAGCAATATCCCTATGGGTAGGTGTTAATGGTGGTTACATAACAACCGATGAGTACATCGATATGATGCAATTACAAAATTTATCAGATGGTTCTGAATTTGATAAAGAAATGGCCTTAGAATCCGAAAACATAGAATTTTAGATTATGAAGGATGGTATTAAAACAATAGTAGTACATATCCCCAAACGTTGTAGAAAACCTAAGATGGATATCTTTGATGACCACATTGATAAAGTAAACAATGCTCGTTCAAAGAAATATCTTCCCGAAGATACTAATATTTTAGTTATGGGAATGGGTGGACAAGGTTTGATTGATATGTACAACAAAAAGTATTTTGGTATTCCTATACCAAAAAGAGAACCTATAGAAGAACCAATGCCTAAGAAGGTGATTAAGAAGGTGATTAAGAAGAAACCTACTAAGAAAAAGGTAGTTAAGAAGAAAGTTAATAAATCAGAGTTAAAAAAAGCATTTCAGAAACAAAAAGATTTTGTTAATGGAAAAACTAAAAAAGATTTTTGGTAATATGAAATTAAAAACAATATATAAAGCAACTAAAGGTGGTAAAGTTCAAGAATGGACTATTGAAGTAGAAGGAAATAAATACAGAACAACATCAGGCCAAACTGATGGTAAGAAAATTATAAATAATTGGACTGTTGTTTTTGGTAAAAATGTTGGTAAATCTAATGGAACTACTGATGAAGAACAAGCATTGAAACAAGCTATAGCTAAACGAACTCGTAAGTTAGAAGGTGGTTATTTTGAAGATATCACTAAGATTCATAGTAAAAGATACTTTGAACCTATGTTAGCCGCTAAATGGGAAGATTATAAAGATAAGGTTCAATATCCAATCTATTCTCAACCAAAATTAGATGGTATTAGGTGTATTCTTACAAAAGATGGTATGTTTAGTAGGAATGGCAAACCAATAGTATCAGCACCCCATATCTTTGAAGATATGAAATTTGTATTTGATAAAAATCCTAATCTAATTTTTGATGGTGAATTGTACGCAGATAAGTTTGCTGATAATTTCAATAAGATAGTATCTTTGGTAAAGAAAACTAAACCAACTCCATCTGATTTAGAAGAGTGTAAAAAAGTAATTAAATACCACATTTATGATTTACCATCATATAACGGAACATTTACAGAAAGAAATAGAATACTTTTAAATATAGAAGTACCACAAAGTTGTGAACTTGTAGTAACCGATATAATTATAGCTGAACAATCAGTTATGGAATTCTATGGTAAGTATATAGATGAGGGTTATGAAGGACAGATGCTCAGAACTGATGGGTTATATGAGAATAAAAGAAGTAAAACACTCCTAAAACACAAATCATTTGTAGATGAAGAATATACTATTTTAGATATATGTGAAGGAGAGGGTAACAGAGCAGGAACTTGTGGTTATATGGTGTTTGAAACCAACGAAGGTAGGAGATTCAAATCAAATGTAAAGGGAACGTTTTCTGAAGTAAAGGAGATGTTTGAAAACAGAGATAATCTAATCGGTAAGGAAGCAACTATTAAATACTTCAACCTAACACCAGATGGTATTCCCAGATTTCCATTCGTTATAAACATTGATAGGGATGGTTATGAATAAAAGTGTTAAAAACTTTGGTAGTTTAAAATTAATTTTGTATATTAGTGTAATATGAGTAAAACAAAACAATACATAGAAGAAGAAATGGAGAAGGGAAATGATGTACTTCATCCCGAAAACCAACATTCAGATGATAAATATGAATATGAGAAGTGGTGTCATTATTCAGGAATGCCATCACCAAAAGCATACGAAAAAAAAGATAAGGATGAATAGTAGATTAATACTAATAAGTTTATTTTGGTTCTTTGTAGCACATATCGCTGTGTGGTTTCAACTCAATGGTCAATTCAAATGGGATTGGTTTAAGAACAATGAATGGGTACTTGCTTTAGCTGGTGTTCCTATTTCATTTTTGTATCTATGGGGTACTAAATACGCAGTTAATGGATTCGATGGGTTACTATGGCCAGGTAGATTTGTAGGATTTGGAGTTGGTATGGTGGTTTACGCTATATTTACTGGATATTTCTTTAATGAAGGTATTACTCCAAAAACAGCAATATCATTAGGATTGGCAGTATTATTAATATCAGTACAATTATTTTGGAAATGAAAAGTGTAAACGATGTATATAATAGTGTTTGGAATCAACAATTAGTTTTGTTGAAATTAATAAAGAGTACAATTTATAGTAGTGGTAATCTAAAAGGGATACCACAATGGAGAGATAGAAAGAGATTTTATCAGTTAGAACAGAAATATTCAGCTGGTGATTACCTATTATCAAAAAAAGATTTCCAATTTTTGGAAAGTTTACATTATAAATATAAAGTTTAATACTTATATATAAATGAAATAGTTATGAAAGAATATAAATACATATTATTAGGAGCACTTGGATTCATAGGAATCATCACATTATGGGTGCTTATGTTTACAACACCATTTTGGTGGGTATGGAATTGCATCATATCACCAAAGTTCGAATTACCAATACTCACTTTTTCAGAAGCATTTTGGATAATATTAATAACTAAGTGGTTATTTAGTATATCAGAAATAGAAAAAAGAACTAAAAATCATTTAGATAAGAAATGAAAAAGGGTGATGTAATGCCAAATGGATTTGTGTTGGGAAGGGGAAGAGAACCTCTCAACTTAACTGAAGCTCAGATTCGGTATGCGATGAAGAACTCCAAATCCAATAGTGGTGCTGCTAGATTCCTTAATATATCACTTACAACATATGAGAAGTATTCTAAGAGATACATAGATTCTGAAAGTGGGAAGCATCTTTGGGATTTACAAAAGAACAAAAGAGGTAAGGGTGTAAAGAAACCATACAATATCACAAAGGGTAAATACGCACTTAAAGATATATTAGAAGGTAAATACCCAAATTATTCAGTACATCAGTTAAAGAACAGATTATTGAATAACTCAGATAAGGTAGATTTTAAACCTTGTTGTCATAATTGTGGGTATGATGAAAAACGTATTACAGATGATAAAGTACCATTGATATTAGACCATATTAATGATAATTGGAAAGACCATATTATAGAGAACCTTAGATTTTTATGTTACAATTGTTTTCATAATCTAAAAGGTAATCTAAGAGGTGGGCAACCACAATGGAGAGTAGAACAAATTCAGAAAGCAAAAGAAACTATTAAATCAAATAAAAAAGAAGAATAAGTTATGGCAAAAAAAGTAGAAACAACTCAAAAGGAAGAAACACTTCCACAATTAGATGCTAATGATGTAAACATTTTATATACATTAGCACAGCAAGCAAATATCAAAGTATCGGATGTACCAACGGTATCTCCTGTATTAGACAAATGTTTGGTAATATTAAATTCAGTTAATCAAAAAGTAAACGGATAACAAGTTATGGGTAAAGAAATATATCACGGAAAAGAAAGTAGAGAGAAACTACTTAAAGGTGTAAACGAATTAGCAGATGCAGTAAAAGTTACATTAGGCCCTAGAGGTAGAAATGTAATCATCGAAAGAGAGGGAGCACCTCATATTACGAAAGATGGTGTAACTGTAGCAAAATCAATTGAGTTTTCAGATTCATCAATGAATTTGGGAGCACAGATTATAAAAGAGGCATCTCAACAAACTGCTGATAATGCTGGTGATGGTACAACAACATCTACAGTATTAGCTCAACATATCTTTAATGAAGGTATGAAGCAGGTTGAGAAGGGTTCTAATCCAATCGAATTATACAGAGGTATGCAGATTGGTGTTAAAGAAGTTGTTAAGAATCTAATTGATGTAGTATCTAAAGATATCAAATCAAATGATGCGGTTAAGAACATCGCTACAATATCAGCAAATGGTGATGAAGAAATTGGTGGTATTATATCAGAAGCAATCCATCAAGTAGGTAACGATGGGGTGGTAACTGTAGAAGAAGGAAATTCAAATGATACATCATTAGAGATTGTAGAAGGATTAGAATTCGATAAAGGATATCTATCTCACTTCTTTATGAATAATCAATCTAAATTAGCTAGTATGTTAGATGAACCTAATATTTTATTATTTGATGGTAGAATTTCAAATATGGATGATATTTTAGGAATCTTAGAATCATCATCAATGAACAACAAACCAATAGTAATCATAGCTCATGATGTAGATGGTGAAGCATTGGCAAGTATGGTTGTGAATGCAGCTAGAGGAACTTTGAAATGTTTAGCAGTAAAAGCTCCTGGCTTTGGTGCTGAAAGAAAAGAGATTCTAAAAGATATAGCAGCTCTGACTGGAGCAACTGTTGTTGGTGATGAATTGGGTGTTACATTAGAAGAAGTATCAGAAGAACATTTTGGAACTTGTGATAAGGTAGTATCAGATAAATTGAAAACAGCAATCATTGGTGGACATGGAACGGAAGAATCTATTAACTCTCGTATTGGATTAATCAAAACTGAAAAACTAAAGGTTGAATCTGATTTTGAAAAAGAGAAATTAGAAAACCGATTGGCAAAACTAAGTGGTGGTGTAGCGGTTATCAAAGTAGGAGCAGAATCTGAAGTAGAATTGAAAGAGAAGAAAGATAGAGTAGATGATGCTATCTTATCAACAAAAGCTGCATTAGAAGAAGGTATTGTTCCTGGTGGTGGAGTTGCACTGATTCATTCAAAGAACCAAACCGATAGACCTAGTGGATTATCAACTGATAGAGGTATTGGTGTAGATATTGTGTATTCAGCATGTGAATCACCATTCAGAGCAATCATAGAAAACGCAGGGATATCAGCAGATTCATTGATTGAGAAATTAAACTCACCATTAGCAAATAACTCAAATGTGGGTTATGATGTTAGAACCGAAGAGTTTGGTGATTTAATTGAAGCTGGTGTTGTAGACCCTACAAAAGTAACTAGAACAGCAATTGAGAAAGCGGTTTCTGTTGCGGGTACACTACTTACTACTGAATGTATGGTAGTAATGGAGCCCGAAACAGATGAAAAATCTTAAAAAATTAGTATATCAGTACAAATATCTTAAAATGGATTTGGATGAGCTCAAAGAACAACACTCTGAGTTGACAATTTCATTTGAGAAAGAGTTTAGTAATATTATTAAGAGAGATGGTAATATAGAAAAAGATGTTCCCATTGAAGAAGTTAAAAATAAAACTATACAAGCTGATGAAAGTGTAAAAGATATATATAAGAAAGCAGCAAAACAATTACATCCTGATAAAGGTGGTGATGAGGAAGAATTTAAGGAATTAAATCAAAGATACAAATCTAATGATTTATTAGGTGTGATTGATTTGGCTGTTGATAATAAAGTTGAATTTGATTATAAAGAATCAGATGTTGAGTTAATGAATAATTCAATTAATTCATTACAATCTGAAATTGAAGATTTTAAAAGCAAACTATGTTATGTATGGGAGTATGGAACACCACATCAAAGAAAACAGGTGTTGAGTACATTGGGTAATCATTTTGGTAAACCAATAACATTAGATGAATTAAATGAAGAACAGAAAAAAAAATTAGGATTAAATTTGGAAAATCAATAATTAGTTTGTATATTAGTACAAATTAAACAATACTTATTATAAAAGCAGTACAATGAAAAGTAGTATGAAGAAAATGGATAAGGTAATAACTTATTCAGTAGAAAGAAATGAAGCTTGGGTTACAGTAACTGAAGGCCCTTGGAGTTGGGCTTATATTATGACCTCAGAAAAAATGGGTAAAATCGAAGATACAGATTTCACCAATATAATTAAAACAGGTGTTAGACCTGATTTTGTTAGTAGAAAGCATATGAGTATGATATTAAAACATTTCGGTGTTAGTAATAAAGTAATAAACAAAGTATTTGAAAAGGAAAAAGAGAGTGTTAAAATTAATGTTTGAAAATACAATATTTGATAATACTAAGCCCGTTAAACAAAAAGAAATGTTTCAATACGCTAGTATTCTTATTCCTTTAAATAAGAATCCCAAAATGACAATACTTATTTGGGATAGGTTGTGTAAGATGATATCTGATGAAGATGAGTTTGAAAGTAGTTTGCGGAATTCTGATATGGAATGACAAGGTTTTAATTGGTAAAAGAAAGTTAACCAACGAACATCAGCCAGGTAAATGGGAATTTCCTGGTGGTAAGATGGAAGAAGGAGAAACAATTGATGAAACAATTATTAGGGAGTTCAAAGAAGAGTTAGATATTAATATCTATCCTTTTCACGAACTTAGAACCCTCGAAGAAAAAAATATAGAATTTACCCCAATGATGGTAAGATTGTTGGGTGGAAAAGCGAAACTACTTGAACATGATGAAATTAAGTTTGTTAAGAAGAATGAATTCTTTAAAACAGATTTAACAAAGTTGAGTAAAATGGCAGGAAGAATTCTGTTTGATTCGTATAGTATATTTTTAAAAAAAGAGGAAGAGTAATTTATGTTCAAAAAGTTGTTTCTTAGATTTTCATTGGGATGGTGGATTCTAAAACAAAAATTTAAAAAAGAAGAAAAAGAAAACTATTGGCAAGATGAATGGCCATATGAAAGTAGCCGTACATACATTTGGGATAGAGAGTTTTTAGAGAAAACCATAAGTAAAAATAAGGAATTAAATGTTAAGTGAAATATCAAATATAATAATAGAAGATGAGTTTATCATTATAGTAACATTAGATGGTGATAAGCATACAATAGCTATAGATAATGATAACCAAACACATAAAGCATTTATAGATAATATAATTTCAATGGCTACATCACTGGTAAGTGAAACCGAGCCCGATAAAGATATGGATACAGATGGGTTATATAATCCTGAATCTCCTACTTATTGGGGAGATTACGGAGATGATGATGATGATTACTAAAAATTAGTGTAATTTAAAATATTTCCATATTTATATAAAAGAATAAAACAATTAAGGGAAAGAATTATGGCAGCAGCACCTCCACAAGTATCACAAAAATTGGCACAAGCAGCACCAACACAACCTGCAGTACCACAACAAACTGTGAGTTATGGACCACCAAAACCAATAGCACCAGCAGTTATTAATAATACGGGTGGTAATCAATCGGTTACTCCTGGTTCATTGGTATTCACAGAATATCAAGCACAAGTATTCAATCAAACTGAGGCTATGTATAAAACAACAGGATTCTTAGGAATATCTTTATTTGAAGATTCTTATGGATTATCAAAATCTACAGCAGCTTATGTTATTAATAATATTCCATTATCAGGAACTATGGCTCAAATGAATGGATTTGCACAACAAACATATAATGGTGTGTTAGGTATAGCAGAACCAACTCCACCACCACCACCACCACCAACACCAACGCCAGACCCAACAGTAGGTACAGGAACACCAATACCTGGTGGATTACCACCAAATACTGGTGGAACTGGAACAGTTACAGCAGCAGTTACTCCAACGAAATTTACACCACCAACTTCTACGGCACCGATTACATCTAATCCTGCATCAGTAACACCTTCAAATACACCAACATCATTAACAGCTATTACGAATGCTGGTAATAACCCATCTACGTTTACAGGAACTAATGTTGGTGGCAACATAGTATCAACACCATCGTATGGTGGAAGTAAGATTATTTGTAATGAACTTTACAGACAAGGTTACCTATCAGAAGAAATGTGGGATGCAGATGAGAGATATGGTGAGATGATGTTCGAAAAAGACCCTAAATTGGTAATTGGATATCAGATGTGGGCAAGAAAAGTTGTTAAGTTTATGAAAGAGAATCCTAACAATACCAAAATGGCATATTGGTTGTTCAAACCTTGGACAGAATATATGGGATATAAAATGGGTGTTGTTGAGAAACCAACTCTTAAAGGTAGATTTACAAACTGGATAGGAACTCAATTCTCTTATATGGTATTTGATTTATACAACGGAAAACGTTTATTAGATAAGTACAACTATAAAGTGTTCAAATCAGAAAATAATATTAGTGAATACAAAATAGCTTAAAATTAATTATGAAAAATGTAGAAAGCCCGAAGCTGATGTTTCGGGTTTTTTAGTTAATAAAACCAAATATGAAAAACAATTTACGATTACTACTAATACTATTATCATTCCAACCATTATTTGGATTTGGACAAGGTGATACTCCAATCAGAATCAAAACAGATATATTTACAGTTGTGTACTCAGAGGCGTATGAACAACCACTACAAGTAAATTATAAAGTACTATGCCCGATGGGTGATGCTAGTAGAGAAGGTTTAGATTTCCGTAAGTGGGAAGGTGTTAAAACATCAGATAAACATGATTATAGTGATAATCCATACGATAAAGGGCATATGGCACCAGCTGCAGCGTTTAATTGTAGTAGAGATATGGTAAAAGCTACATTCTCATATTTGAATTGTGCATTACAACATCAGGGATTGAACAGAGGTCCTTGGAAAGAATTGGAACGATTTGAAAGAAACCTCGCTAAAATGTGGGAAGTTGTTAATGTAACTATATATGTAGAATTTCATAACGAACCAACATATGTAAAAGGTGGAGCACAAATCCCTTCTGGATTCAGAAAAATCATAGAAGTAGAAGGTGTTGAATCTTGGGAATTCTATTTTCCAAACAAAGATGTATCAGGTATTGATTGGATTGATTTCCAAGTACCACTCTCTCGATAAGTTCTAAACGTAGAACACCAAACCAAATAATTTAGGAATAAAAATGTTAAAATGCTTCATAACTTTGAAGTGCCTTCTTATGTCTACACTCATATGGGCACAAACTTGCGATTTAATACTCATAAGTCAAACACCACCTGCTACAACAGATGATGAACACTCATTTGTAGTTGAATTTACTAATGCAGAAAATTGTGGATGTAATGAATTCAATCAATCAGATGGAAATACTTGCGTTGATAATGGTTCTACTTCTGTAAATAATAATGAAAATGTATCTCATCTTGTATTTGGGATTCATTATGTAGATGAAATAACTGGACAAGACTTAGGAGAAAACACCGATTGTACTTCAACAACTTTTCATCCGGGTTGGTCATATGCAAATGTTACAAATTGGGGTGGATGGGAAAGTGGTACAACTGCCACTATTAATTTAAACCCACCATTTGCTTGGGAGTGTATTTTAGCTACTCCTCTTGAGGGTTATTGTTGGGAAGTAGTAATATGGCAGATTAATTTATCTCAAACAGCAGGTTATGATGATTTTCCATTTCCTGAAGGTTGGACTGTTGGTAATAGTTTTAATCAAACTCAGATGTATCCTGATATTAATATTTCTGATAATAGGATAGCAGTTTGTTATGATGAATGTGAATCTGATACAATCGTAGAATATATTACAGATACCCTTACGATAACAGAATACGAAAATGTTTACATAACAGACACCCTTATGATAACAGAATACGAAAATGTTTACATATACGATACGATTACTCAGTATATAAATCTATACGATACACTTTACATAGATAATTACATATTTGATACAACTTATGTTGAGGTAGTGGTAGATAACTATATTTACACTACAGATACCATAACAGAGTATATTTTGCAAGAGATTTGGATTGATTGTGAAAGTGGGTTAGAATGTACAGAAGAACCACCGGGTTTTGAGTGTGAGTTTACCAACATATATGTACCCAATACATTTACACCAAATAATGATGGAATCAATGATGTATGGAAACCAATGTACAATTCAGAATGTTGGATAGATGTTGAGTACACTATTTTCAATAGATGGGGAAATGTAGTGTTTAGAGGCTTAAATGATGAGGTTTGGGATGGTTCTATGATGAATGGTGATTATTATGTAGCAGATGGGGTATATACTTACACATTAGTTGCGAGACGCCGTTATAATCTGGAATACTTACAAAGTACTGGTACAATCTCTATTTTCAGATGATTATGAAGTACTTACTCATTCCCCTACTATTTCTTTTATCATTCAATATATCAGCACAATGTAATCAGCATGTTTTTACTTCAGTTGGAGCTGAAAAATGGACTAATTTCCAATATCAAAATTGTGATGGAGTAAATACTTACTTTGGATTACCTGCAGGTGGATATACTATAATCTTCTGTGCAGATATAGGTACTGCCTTTGTTTTAAACGGAGATGGGTTTGTATATCCATTACTAACAGAACATCCTAATTATGCATCTTGTATTCAATCTGAATGTGAAGGTGATTTTAATGGAGATGGAATCGTAGGAGCAGAGGACTTACTTACGTTTTTATCAAACTATGGTGAGTGTAACTAAATTGTTAATAACTTTAACAAAACTTTAACACTTTTTATTTGGAATTGTAAAATAAAAGTCGTACTTTAGTATAGTTAATGAGTGAGAGTTTAATTAAAAGTAAAAAATAAAAATTATGGTAAATTTAAGTGTAAGTGATTCGATTGATGGATTAGGTAAGATTGATGAATTAAGAAACGCAGTTGGTACTGAGTGCCCGAATACTGGTGGAGTATTACTATCCGTTTCAGAGGATGGGGATAGATGTAATGTTCGTAGAGTAGT
>Ga0222717_10002372_pt1 | contig 14640 bp, 12 predicted proteins | sample C33_18DmetaG_FD_165053 | JGI IMG/M metagenome (GOLD analysis project Ga0222717, IMG submission 165053) | Estuarine water microbial communities from San Francisco Bay, California, United States - C33_18D | ecosystem: Environmental > Aquatic > Marine > Unclassified | place: USA: California...
GTGTTGAACAACATTCACGGCTTCCGTGTTTATGTGTCCAACGCATTGCCAGCTAAAGGCACTGGTGCTGGTACTTCTGGTACAACTGCACAAGACGATAACTACGGTGTTATCGTAGCTGGTCAGGACGATGCTGTTGCTTCTGCTGAGCAGATCAACAAAGTTGAGAACTACCGTGATCCAGATAGCTTTGCTGACATTGTTCGTGGTATGCACCTTTATGGCCGCAAAATCCTGCGTCCAGAAGCATTGATCACAGCACGTTACAACGCTGCTTAATCTTAAGTAATCTATCGGGCTGGTCTCTTTTGAGGCTGGCCCTTTAGCTCTTTTAACCTACGAGGATTCCAATAATGGCTATCACAACAGCAATGTGTACAAGCTTTAAGTCGGAACTATTGGGTGGTACTCATGATTTGGATACTCACTCCATTAAACTGGCCTTGATTAAAGCTACACCGACAGGAACATATGGCACTGCTACAACCAACTACTCTGACGTAACAGGTAACTCTGACGAAGCTACAGGTACAGGTTACACTGCAGGCGGCCAGGTTCTAGACAGTGTGACTATCTCAACAGACGGTACAACAGCAATCATTGATATTGCAGATGAAGTATTTACCTCATCTACTATCTCTGCAGATGGTTGTATCATCTATAATGCATCCGCTTCTAATGCTGCTATTGCAGTAATTGACTTCGGCGGCACTCAAACATCTACAAACGGTGACTACACTATTCAGTTCCCTGCTGCAGACGCTTCAAACGCTATCATCCGTATCGCTTAATAGGAGCATAGACTATGGCTCTAGTAATTAAAGACAGAGTAAAACAAACAACCACTACTACTGGTACGGGTACACTTACCCTTAACGGTACTATAGATGGCTTTCAGACTTTTGCTGCTGCTCTGTCTGATGGCGATACTACGTATTACGCTTTACTAGAGCCTAGCACTAATAACTGGGAAGTCGGGCTTGGAACATGGACAGAAGGTTCATCACTCCTTGCCCGTACTACCGTTTTAGCAAGTTCTAATTCAGGTAGTGCTGTTAACCTTACGGCACAGACAGAAGTATTTATTTCACAACCTGCAGGTAAAGCTGCATTCTTTAGTGCTGACGGTGATCTTGAGCTTACTCGTGATCCTCAGACTGCATTACAAGCTGCGACAAAAGAGTACGTTGATACTATTGCTGCAGCAGGTTTGCACTACCATGATCCAGTACGTGTTGAGAAAGAGGGTAACCTCAACGTCACGTATGACAACGGTACTGCAGGTGTAGGTGCTACCCTTACTAATGCAGGCACACAAGCTGCCCTAGTCATTGATGGCGTCACTATGGTGCTCAATGATCGTGTACTTGTGTATGAACAAGCAGACGCTACACAGAACGGTGTATATACTGTAACGGATATAGGTTCTGCAAGCACTAACTGGGTACTAACCCGCTCTACTGACACAGATAGCTATGCTCCGTCTGACCCTAACTCGTTTGGTAAAGGTGACGCATTCTTCGTACTAGAAGGTAATGCAGGTGCAGGTGAGCTATATGTGATGAACACTGAAGGTACAATTACTTTCGGTACAACTAATATTACATTTACACAAGTAGCCTCTACTGCAGTATACAGTGCAGGTAATGGTGTAACACTTACAGGTACAGTCTTTGCTGCAGATGCAGGTACAGGTGTTACTGTAGACGGTTCAGGCATTAACATTGGTCAGGCAGTAGAGACAACCTCTGATGTAACATTTAATAGTGTGGCAGCAGCCCTAACGGGTAACGTGACAGGTAACGTTACTGGCGATGTAACAGGTAATGCTGATACAGCCACTGCTCTTGAGACTGCTCGTAACATTGGTGGTGTATCATTTGATGGTACAGCAAGCATTAACTTGCCTGGTGTTAATACTGCAGGTAACCAAGACACAACAGGTAATGCAGCTACTGCAACAGCTTGGGAAACAGGCCGCACTATTAGTTTGACAGGTGATGTCACTGGTAGTGTTACTGGCGTTGACGGTTCAGGTAATGCTTCTATTGCAACTACTATTGCTGCTAACTCTGTAGCACTTGGTACGGACACTACAGGTGATTACGTATCTACTGTTACATCAGGTAACTACCTTACAGGCGGCACTACAGGTGAGGGTTCCACACCTACGCTTAACGTAGATGCTACACCAACTAACACAGCATCTAAAGTTGTAGCACGTGATGCCTCTGGTAACTTTAGTGCAGGTACTATTACTGTGAGTAACGTTACAGTCTCAGGCACTGTAGACGGACGGGATGTATCTGTTGACGGTACAAAGCTAGACGGTATAGCAACAAGTGCTAACAACTACACCCACCCATCTCATCCCGGTGATGACATCAATATAGATACTGGTGCCTTGACTGGTGCCACAGTTATATCTGACCTAGACTTTAACGTAACCACTGACACTTTAGGTCACGTCACTGATGCTAATGCTACAGTTTCTACCCGAAACATCACATTGGCAGACTTGGGCTACACTGGCGCTACTAACGCCAACTATATAACCAATAACAACCAGCTAACTAATGGTGCGGGTTATACAACTTATACGGCAAACCAAAGTTTAAACACGACTAACAGTCCTTCGTTCGCTGGCCTAAACATTAACGGCAATCTTAACGCTGTAGATACCATATACCTTGCAGGTACGGTTTATCACGAAGGTGACACAAACACATATCTGTCCTTCTCGACAGACACTGTGTATTTAGCGTCAGGCGGTACTGACAGGGTAATTGCAAACAACACAGGTGTACGATTAGGCGACCTCGGCAACGGCTACTTCCGTCCTGTCTCTGGCAACTATGGCTCTATTGAGATTGATGGTGGTGCGCATGGTGGCTGGGAGGGCTACAGCATTGGTGGTCGTGCTGTGCTTATGCATGATAACAGTACTGTTGTGGGTCTGTATAATGACGTAAACGATGAGTGGCTTATTAGATGTACTTTCAATGCCGCTACAGAGCTATATTATAACAACTCGTCCAAGCTCCAAACTACGGGCAGCGGGGCGAACATCTCAGGCAATCTTTACCTTTCTGGTTCTGTAGGAGAAGATTATGATGCACTCTCAGGCACATCTCCAACGTGTAACGTAGACAATGCTGGTGCATTTAGTCTGACTATGACAGGCAATACAACCTTCACATTTAGTGGCGCAGACAGTGGCTACTCTATGGGCTTCATCTTACAACTAACAGGCAACGGATCAACAGTCACATGGCCTAGCTCAGTAAAGTGGGCTGGTGGCGCAGCCCCAGATGCTCCTGCTTCAGGTGAAACAGATATTCTAGTCTTCCATACACGTGATGGTGGTACAAACTGGTATGGTGTACTCTCAAGTGATGCTGCTGCATAAGGAGTAAAGCATGGCCTACTCAACTAATCCTTTCTCAGTAGCTACCTTTGGTGAAAGCTATGAGCAGGCCAATGCTTCCTTTGTACTTACAGGTGTTGTAGGTACGGGTGTAATAGACACAGGGACTGACGTTAGCTCACGTACTAATGTTGATCTCACAGGCGTACAAGCTAACGGTGCAGCAGGAAGCGCAACAGCAGCAGCAGGTGCAGTAGTTGTACCATCAGCAGTAACAGCTACAGGTGCAGCAGGTGCTATTACAGTAGACGGTGGTGTAGGTACAACTCCTACTATCACAATGGCTACAGCATTTACTGCAAGTCTGGGTGGCATTACCGTAAGTGCAGGGTTTGGCCCCACTATACAGCCTGTAGGGTTTGGCTTACAGATTATCACTGACTCACTACTAGTAGAGGGTGATGAGGTTGTAGTAGAGTCAGACGCTAACATCAGCCTAGCAGGTAAAGGTGTAGGTGGTACGCTATTAGGCAACACAGTTACACCAGACTGTCAGGCTGTAGTATTACCCGCAGGAGTACAGGGTACGTTTACTGTAGGCGATGAAACTATTGATGCAATACAGTTTGACTATGAGTCAATCAAAGAAAACTACAGCAGAGATCGTACTGCTTACATAGGTGAGTATAGCACACTAGGTAACACAGCGTATGTACGTGCAGCATAGGAATAATAATAATGTCTCTTAAATGGCCTAACAAAGATCCTGATGAAATACTAGACTATAGCATTGACTGGTCTCGCTTTCTTAGTGGTGCATCTCTTAGTAGTGTTACTTGGTTTGTTGATGACGCTGATGGCGTGAAGACTCAGCTTATCCCTAGTGGACAGCTTGTCAAAGGCATACAGCTTATCTCTGCTACTAACACAGACAAAGTAGCAACTGCACGTATAGGCTCTGGTGATAATAATATACAATACCAGTTCTACTGTCGTATAGCCGACACGAATGGCTTAGTAGTAGAACGTAAGGTTCGTTTACGTGTAAGGAATAAATAATGGCATATAACTATTTAGGGCTAGTAAACGAAGTAAACCGCCGCCTTAACGAAGTAGAGCTATCAAGTTCTAACTTTGATACAGCTGCAGGTTTCTATAGTTCAGCTAAAGATGCTGTAAATGCTTCGCTACTACACATCAACCACGAAGAATATAACTGGCCTTGGAATCACATTCTAGAAGAAGAGACTCTTACTGCTGGTGTAACACGGTACGATTATCCTACGGACGCTAAACTAATTGACATGAATAGCTTTCGCATTAAGAAAGATGACTCATTAAATGTAAGCACTACTAAACTAAAATCTATGGATTACCAAGAATACCTTGACAACTATGTTGATTATGAGTATAACACTGGTAGCGACTTACAAGATCTTCCCCGTCATGTTGCTCGTTCTCCAAGCCAAGAGTTTCTCGTAGTTCCCACTCCAGACAAAGCTTATGATATAGTATATGAGTACTACCGCAATCAGGTATCACTTGAGTTGTATGATGATGTACCTAATGTCCCTATTGAGTTTAAGCATATTATTGTAGACGGTGCTATGTTCTACGCATATCAGTTCCGTGCTGATACACAGGCATCTCAGATTGCACAAGGCAAGTTTGAATCGGGTATTAAGTATATGCGTAGTTTGTATATTAACCGTTACGACTATGTACGTTCTACAATGATTACACGTAACAAACCTAGCCTAAGAGTAACATAATAATGGCTACACAGTGGCAAACATTTCCAGTACCCTTTACGGGAGGCTTGATTACAAACATCAGCCCTCTCCAGCAGGGTATTAATAATGTAGGTTCAGCATTTCAACTACAAAACTTTGAGCCTTCCCTAGATGGGGGTTACCGTAAGGTAGCAGGCTATACTAAGTTTATTGATGCTGAGCTTCCTGGCTCTGGTGTAGTACAGGCTCTAGCGTTAGTGCAGCAGGCTAACAACCAAAAGGTCATTGCTGCACGTAACGGCGTGTACTACATAGGCAACGCCATTGATTCTACACCTGCATGGACTTCTCTTGCTACAGCACCTGACATTACCTTCACTAAGGTAAGACAGGCACGTTACAACTTCAATAACGTATACCAGATATGCTTTGTTGACGGTGTAAACTTCCCTGCATACTATGATCGTACAGCAGGTACACTGACGCACATGACAACCTCAGCAACTAATGATGCTGTAGAGGGCGCAAGTCATGTCTGTATGTTTAAGAGTACACTCTTCTTTGGTGTAGGTACAGAGCTAGTCTTTACAGCACCCTATAGTGCAGATGACCTAAGCCCTGCTAATGGTGCAGGGAGTATTAGTATTGGCTCAGAGATTACGGGACTGATTGTCTTTCGTGATCAGCTTATCGTCTTTGCTGTAGATAAGATCATGCGTATCACAGGTACTAGCGCAGCAGACTTCTCTATGAGTGCTGTGACAGAAGACTTGGGATGCTTAAGTGCTGATACTATCCAAGAGGTAGGCGCAGATGTTATGTTCCTTGGCCCTGACGGTTTGCGTACACTAAGTTCTACAGACCGTATTGGTGACTTTGGTATTGATGTTGCCTCTAAGAACATTAGACCTACAGTAACTAAACTACAGGACTACGCTGCTAGTTTTAGCAGTACTGTTATTCGTAGTAAAGCTCAGTACAGATTGTTTGCTTATGTAGACAGTGAACGGGATGGTGTTGCTAAGGGTGTACTAGGCACTAAGTTTATTGACCAAGGGGGTCAAGGCTTTCAGTGGGCTGAGCTTAAAGGCTTTAAAGTGTACATTGCAGACTCTCAGTTTATTGGTGAGGATGAGTATCGTGTCTTTGCTAATAATGATGGCTACGTTTACAACTTAGATACAGGTACTAGTCGTGATGGATCTGCTATTGATGCTATCTATGAGTCACCTTATATGCCTATTAATGACCCTCAGGTACGTAAGACTTTCTATAAGTTAAACTTCTACATTAAACCTTTTGGTGCTATCAATATAACTGCAGGTATTAAGTTTAACCAAGGCAGAACAGGGTATATTCAGCCACCTTCGTTTCAGATTGTGCAGACAGGTGGTGAGCAAGGTATCTATAGTGATAATACGTCTACTTTTGGCACTGCTGTGTATGGTGCGCCTAGAACGCAGAACTACCTAAACCAAGTTATTGGCTCTGGTGAAACAGTAGCGATACGTATTGAAGATAATAGTGATGATGCAGCATTCCTATTAGACACAGCACTCTTTGAGTATGCTACAGATGATAGACAGTAAGGAAAACTGATATGGCAGGTTATACACGTCAAGACTTAGCTAATAACATTGCTAACGGTAACGTAATTGATGCTGATGATTTTGACAACGAGTTCAACGCTATAGATGCAGCGTTCAACAACGCTACAGGACATACTCATGATGGTACGGCTGAGAATGGCGCACCTATTACAGTGCTTGGCCCCGTGCAGGATGTCATTGTTACTGCTGCTGTAATGCGCCCTAAGACTACTAACGTTCTTAGCTTGGGTACAGACGCAGTTCGCTACAAGGACTTATTCCTTGAAGGTAACGCTGATGTAGACGGGACAGTAAACGTACAGGGTGCAACTACACTGCAAGACACCTTAGCTGTAACAAGCAATGTGACTGTGGGTGGTAACCTCACTGTAACTGGCGATGCTACTATCGCAGGTAACCTTACCTTTGGTGATGCAGCTACTGACACCGTTAGTTTTGCTGCTGATGTAAACTCTAACTTACTGCCTGCTGCAGATGATACCTATGACTTAGGTGCTGTAGGTGCTGAGTGGCGTAACCTATACATTGATGGTACAGCTAACATTGACACTGCTGCAGTAGACACTGCTAATGTAGGTACACTGAGTGTATCAGGTAATGGTACAGTCACAGGTAACCTTACTGTAAATGGTACTATCAATGCTTCTATTAGCGGTGTTGCTGGTACAGCGGATACACTTACTACAGCACGTACTATCGCCCTAGGCGGTGATGTATCAGGTGCCGCTAACTTTGATGGCTCATCTAACATCACTATCACTACAGTTATTGCTGATGACAGTCACAACCACACTATTGCTAATATAGATGGTCTGCAGGCTGAGTTAGACTCTAAGTCTGCTACCTTGAGTGCCTTAGGCGTTACATCAAACATAGCAGAACTAAACATCCTAGACGGTGTTACTGCTACAACTGCTGAACTGAACACGCTTGATGGTATCACTGCTACAACAGCAGAGTTAAACACGCTTGATGGTATCACTGCTACAACAGCAGAACTAAACTTTGTAGATGGTGTAACATCTAACATCCAGACACAACTTGATACAAAACTTTCTAGTATAGACTTAAGTTCTTACACTGGTGATGTTGACATTGATGGTGAACTTATAGTATCATCATACAATGAAACATACCAAGCTGTTTCTTCATCCGGTGGTAGTACAACGATTAACTGCGAAGCAGGTAACGTGTTTAGCAACACACTGACAGAAAACACTACGTTCACCTTTAGCAATCCACCTGCAAGTGGTACAGCTTACGGCTTTTCGTTAAAGATTGTACAAGATGCAAGTGCTAGTAGTTATATTGTAACATGGCCTACCGCTGTTATTTGGCCTAGTTCAGATCAATTTGGAGGTTCTGGTGCGCCACGTCTTACAAGCACAGCATCTGCAATAGATCAGTTTGTATTTTACACGCATGATGGCGGCACAACTTGGTATGGCTTTACATCGGGATTAAACTTAGGATAATATAGAATGAGCAACATTAAAAAGTTAATGATGTCTGCCGCAGGTGGTGGAGCCGCAGGTGAGGCTGTATTTACATGTACAAATAACCTGAGTTATACAAAATCAAATACTTCCTATACGTTTACTGTCCCTGACGGTGTAGACGAAGTTTGCATTGTTTGCATAGGCGGCGGTGGCGGTTCGGGTAACGGTACAGGTGTAGACGGTGGGTTTGGCGGCGGCGGTGGGGCTTTAGCATATGTAAATGCAGTTTCTGTTACTCCCACAGAAAGTTTAAGTGTTCAAGTCGGTGATGGTGGGATGTATAACAACCCAACCGATCCAGACGGAGATGGTGGAAATAGTTTTGTAAAAAGATCAGGCACCTCTCTTTGTGAAGCGGGAGGGGGTGATGCAGGTGATTGGTCAGGTTATTTTCAAACCTATTATGGCTCGTCAGGTTCAACAGGAGACGGCGGTTCCGTAGTTACTGGCACAGGTGGTGCAGGTGGTGATGGGCTATGGTTTTACTCATCTAACGGAGGCGGCGGCGGTGGCGGCGGTGCAGGTGGGTATTCAGGCGCAGGTGGTGATGGTGCTAATGCAAACGAAAACCAAGGTGACTCAACCGCAGGTTCTGGCGGCGGCGGTGGCGGCGGTGATAGGAACTCTGGTACAGGTCAGGGCTATCAAGGTGGGGGTGTTAATCCCTACGGTCAAGGGTCAAGCGGTAACCGAGGCAATGGCGGCGGCGGTGGCGGTGGCTCTGGGGGATCAAGTGGCGCAACTGGTAGCGGAGTAAAAGGTAATAACTATGGCGGCGGCGGCGGCGGTTCAGCCAATAATGGCAATGGGCAGTCTGGAGGACGAGGTGTTGTTAGGATAATTTGGGGTTCTGGGCGATCTTTTCCGTCTACTAGCGTAAGTGAAAGTGATAGTGTGGACATATATCTCAACAATGTACAACAATAAGTTTTTAGTCAATCACGGAGTATCAACAAATGACTGAATATAGAATAAGAACAACTGGCGAAGTAAAAACACAAGGTGAGATACGCAAACTGCACCGTAATGTATCTTTACCAAGAGTATGGAGTAATGAAGTATTAGAGTTTTTGGGCGTTGATCTTGTTACGCCACAAGAGGCACCAGAAGCTTCTAGTAATTTAAAGGTAGTTGTAAGAAATGGTGTAGAACAAAACTCAAATGGTGACTGGGTTTATGCTTGGGTTGAAAAAAATAAATTCAACAGTACCGAAGAAGAAACTGCATTCTTAGAAGAAGAAAATAGAAAAGTAATTTCGGGTAACAAAGTAAAAAGGGATAGTTTACTGTTTCAAACGGACTTTTGGACTTTATCCGATACACCTGAAATGACTGCTGAACAAACAGCATATCGCCAAGCATTGCGTGACATTACTAGCCACGCCAACTGGCCTGACTTGGATGCGGCTGACTGGCCTACTAAACCATAGGGCGTAGGTTATGTCTGACATTAAGCTAACTACAGAAGAGCTAGAAGATATGCTAGATCGTTCAGCTAAGCGTGGGGCTAAGTTAGTCCTACGTGAGCTTGGCTTGCAGGATGAATCAGCTGCTGTAGATCTACGTGAGATCCGTAGTCTATTGGAGACATGGCGTCATACTCGTCAGAGTATATGGAATACATTTGTAAAGATAACTACTGTTACTGTGTTTACCTTCATTGCTGCTGCAATATGGATGAAGATAGGTAATTAATAAGGACTACTATAATGGCTAAACGATTTGGTGGGTTTACACCTGAACAGATGGGTAAGATTATACCTGAGATGCAGGGTATGCAGGCTGATGAGCAGGCTAAGTTCTTAGCATCTCAACCTGGTGCTGCTGCACGTGTAGGTAAAATGGCTGAACTAGCGCAGAAGCGTATTGGTATGTCTCCTAGTGGTTATGCTGTTGGCGGAACTGCAACACTTGCTACACAGCCTGTAAAAACAGCTGCTGGAACTACATATAAGAACGCGTATACAGGCGGCGTAGGCGCAAAGCCAGCCCACTCTACAGATAATGATAAACCAGGCAATCCTCCTCCTAACACGCCTAACACTACTGGTGGGTTTGATACGGTTCAGCCTACTACTACCACTCCTGCTTCTACTAGCTATACACCTATAGAAGGTCTACCTATTGCACCTGAGGGTATAACAGAAGCTGACTACGCACCCTTCCTAGAACAGATAGCTGGTGGATCAACAGGTGCAGGTGCTGAGGTTAATATACCAGGCATCACTGAAATGCTATCCTCAGGTAACCTACCAGAGAACCCTACAGACTATGAGGTAACTGGTAGCAGTGGAAACTGGACTATTACGTATGCTGATGGGACTACACTAAAGTCGCCCTACAGGAAACGTGCAAGCATAGATAAAGAAGCAGCTAATATAGCTAATGTTATACAGCAGTATAAGGAGTCTGACCCATACAAAGCCAATGTTGCTGCTCAGGATCAGTATACTCAACAGCTAGACTTGTACAAACAAGGACAGTACGAACAAGCAGGCGAAGCACTTACTGATGTAGGAGCTTCACTAGATACTGCACAGATTGCTGCATCTCAGGAGCAGGGTGCATTAAACTCCTTGCAACAACAGCTGTCTAACCTTCCAGCTGATGACCCTCAACGTGAAGTAATGCAGAAGCTTGTAGATGATCAACAGATCAAAGTTACTCAAGCTAGAGCTAATCTAGCACAGGCTAGTGCAAACGTAGCACGTATAGGAACACCTAGCACTACAGAACTACAGGCTGCTGCTCTTACAGATCCTACATCTATGGCTACTAAGGCTGATGTAGTAACTGTATCTGACGCCCAGAAGGCTGAGGGTATGATTGATGAGGGTACAGGTCAGGCTGCTGCAGTGGCTGATACTGCTACTCAGACAGAGGCTGACATAGCTGCTGATGTACCTCTAGCAAAAGAGTTTGAAGCTGCAGGTATGACGCCTAAAGAAGCTGCTGCTGAAGTAGCTAATGTCATGTCTAAGCTCACTGCTGTAACTGGTAAGCCTAGCGCAGAAGCATTGACTCAGGCTGCTACTATGTCAACAGATGAGTTGGCACAGCTAGGCTTAAGTGCAGAACAGATCAGTCGTGCTCAACGTGTAGAGGGTGTAGCACCCTTAGAAGTCACAGAAGATATGACAGTATCTAGTGCTGTAGACTTTGCACGAGCTAAGGCTGAGACTAACTTTACTGCTGCTACAGGTGTGCCATCTACAGAGGCTACTGTACAGGGACAACTTACAGGTCTGCTAGAACAGTTTGAGGGTGGTGAGACACCAGCATGGGCTGCAGGAGCTATGAGGGCTGCTACAGCTACACTAGCTGCACGTGGCTTAGGTGCTTCGTCTATGGCTGGTCAAGCTATTGTACAGGCTGCTATGGAGTCTGCACTACCTATCGCACAGATGGATGCACAGACACGTGCAAGCTTTGAAGCACAGAACTTAAGCAACCGACAGCAGGCTGCTATGTTTGCTGCTGAGCAACGCTCTAAGTTCTTAGGTATAGAGTTTGACCAAGAGTTCCAGTCACGTGTACAGAATGCTGCACGTATCGCTGATGTAGCACGTATCAACTTCACAGCTGAGCAACAGGTTGCACTAGAGAATGCTCGTATGGCACAGACTGTAGACATTGCTAACCTTGATGCTAAGAACGCTAAGGTAATGGCAGATGCTGCAGCTATGTCACAGTTAGACATGGCTAACCTAAACAACAGACAGCAGGCTAACGTACAACGTGCTCAGGCTTTCCTTGACTTTGATATGTCTAGCATGAGTAACCAACAGCAAGTGGCTATGTTTAAAGCGCAGAGCCTAGCTAGTGTATATACATCTGATACTGCTGCTGCCAATGCTGCTAGACAGTTCAACGCTTCTAGTGATGATCAGGTTGGTATGTTCTTCTCTAACTTACAGACAAACATTGAACAGTTTAACAATGATCAGTACAACTCTATGGAGAAGTTTAACGCTGGTGAAGCAAACGCTCTTAGCCAGTTCAACGCTGCCCAGCAGAATACTCGTGACCAGTTCAATGCACAGAACCAGCTAGTTGTAGCTCAGGCTAACGCACAGTGGTCTCAGGCTATTACTACCATGGATAATGCTGCACAGAACCAAGCAAACCGTGATGCTGCAATAGCAGCTAATAACTTTACCACAACGGGATATAACAATGCTATACAACGTGAGCGTGATACTCTGGCTTGGGCTTGGCAGTCTGCTGAGAATACCGCAGACAGAGACACTAAGCTTGCTGTTGAAAGAATAAGTTCGGCAGCAGAGGATGAAAGTGGTTCACTTCTTAGTGCTGCTGCAGGTACGTTCATGGGTGCTATTGCTTCTAACGCTGCAAACATCATCTTCCCCGTTTAAGGATAAAGACATGCCCAATTATAACACACAAGGTATTACAAGTTCTGCAGGTAGTGATCCTCGTAACTTAGGTGGCTCAGAAGGCTACGGTAACCCAACCGCTTCTACCTCATCGGGTATTATGAGTAGTACATCTAACCCTACAGCTAACGATGATAATAATGATGAGCCTAGCTTCTTTGAGAGCATTGCTAATCTGTTCTCTGGTGCTGGTGCAGACCTACCTAGTGATAAAAGAGATGATGATGGCGACTCAGGCATATCCTTCTACGATAGTCCTATGTTTACACCCTCTGATGGTGGCTCTGATAATGACACTACACCACAGGCAGGTCTCCCGTTTGAGACTACAGCAGCAGACCGTGCATTGTATGAAGCTCTAGGTGTAGACGTACCAGAGGTATATAAGGGTAAGATGGGTAAAGAAGAACCTGAGCCTAACCTTGATATGGATGTGCTACAGAGCGCATTACAGCCTGAGCCTATCATTATAGAAGAACTAGAAGTTAAGGCAGGTGATACGCTCAGTGGTATCGCTAAGGATAAGGGTGTATCTCTACAGTCTGTCATTGATGCCAACCCACAGATCAAGAACCCTGACATGATTCGCCCAGGTGAAGTAGTATCTGTACCAGACCCACGCTTTGAGGGTGTGCCTAAACCACGTGGCGTAGCAGATAGCCCACGCTTGTCAGAGGGTGTAGCAGACCCACGTAAGATAGGCGGTACAGAGGGTTATGGTAGTGTTGGTACTCCTCCAGAGGCAAGCACAGGTGAAGGGCTTATGAGTAGAAACGCTGAAGCCTTAGAAGGCCCAGAAGCAGCATCTTCTGCTGCTGTTCAAAACCTGCTATCTCAAACTAAGACGTTTAGTAAAGGCGATAAAGGTCTTGATGTTTATAATACTCAGTTAAGGCTTGCTGATCTAGGGTATGACATCGGTAGAGGTGGTAAAACTGGATTAAGAAAAGACGCAACAGGTAAGTGGTCATCTTTAGACAATAGCCAGATGCGAGGAGTAGACTCTGACTACGGGCCTTCTACAGAAAAAGCAGTTAAGGCTTTTCAAAAAGACGCAGGCTTACCTATAACAGGAACAGTAGATCCTGAAACAGCTAAGGCAATGGCTAATGCAAAACCCGTTGAGTACAAAGTATCTACAGATATTACTAAGAATTATTCAGACACACAAAAAGCAAACTTTAATGCTGCAGAAACTGCTGCTAAAGAGGCTGGTTTAGAGGGTGCGGAACTCGCTGCCTTCATGGCTCAGGTAGCTCATGAATCTGACAGTTTTAAAACAGCTACAGAGTATGCCTCAGGCCAAGCTTATGAAGGAAGAAAAGATCTAGGGAACGTACAAGCTGGCGATGGTAAAAAGTACAAAGGTAGAGGTTATATACAGTTAACAGGCAGAGACAACTACAAAAAAGCAGGAGACGCTTTAGGTTTAGATTTAGTTAATAACCCTAGCTTAGCCGAAAAACCAGAAAACGCTGCAGCAATATCCGTGTGGTTCTGGAAGACAAAGGTGAAACCTCAAGTACCAGACTTCATGGATGTAGAGAGAGTTACTAAAGTCGTAAATGGAGGTTTTAATGGGCTTGATGAAAGACTAGATTACTTTGATAAGTTTACTAAGAAGTGGTCAGAGGCTTAGTATGTTTGGCTTACCCCTAGAACTCATCACAATGCTCTTCTCCACCGTGCTGGGTGGAGTTATGTCTATGATAGGACAGAACGCTAAGAACAAAGCAGAGCAACAGCGAATACTCCTTGGCGGTGTAACGGAAGCACGTAACGCTGGAAAGACAGATAAGCACTTCGCATGGACACGTAGGCTCATAGCCTTATCGTCAATCTTTGCTATTATAGTCTTGCCAAAGCTAGTTGCTGTGTGGTATCCTGAGGTCAGCGTTATCGTAGGTTACACTGAAGTACATGGCGGCTTATTTAACTGGCTGTTTGGCGGTGACGGTACAGTACAATGGCAGGCAGCACGTGGCTTCGTTATAACACCCCTAGACACACACATCGTATCCGCTATCGTAGGTC
>Ga0222717_10002373_pt1 | contig 14630 bp, 11 predicted proteins | sample C33_18DmetaG_FD_165053 | JGI IMG/M metagenome (GOLD analysis project Ga0222717, IMG submission 165053) | Estuarine water microbial communities from San Francisco Bay, California, United States - C33_18D | ecosystem: Environmental > Aquatic > Marine > Unclassified | place: USA: California...
TGTTCGTTAGTCATTTCTAAAGAAAAAATTAAAACGGTTTTATCTTTTTTAATATTATTCGCGGCAACATTTAGAGCCCAAGTGGTTTTACCCATGCCGGGTCTACCGGCAACAATTATTAGGTCTACTTTTTTAAAACCATGAAGTTTTTTATCTATATCACTAAAGCCTGTAGAGATTAAATTCTTGCTCATCTGCTTTGCGTCAGAGATTTCCTGTCTCACACTTTTCATAACATCAGAAATAACCAATGGCGCACCGAAGTTTTTAGTAATTTTGTTTTCAACAAGAATAGAGTTTATTTTATCTACTTTATTTTCAATGGGCTCCTTTTCATTAACAATATCCGGAATCATGCTTGCTAGGTTTCTTAATTTATTGTTAGCTGTTTTTTCAAACATAAGTTCTAGCCAAGCATCGAATCCAGCAGATGAAACACAATTAATTGCGGCATCCTTGATGTGCTGTATAGAAATAGGATTTCTTATTTTTGTACTAAGCGTAACCACGTCTGAGGTGTTAGCCTCAATCATTGTTCTATATGCTTCTTTGTATGACTGATACTCAAAGTCATCAGGCATAAGACCGCTTTCTTGGGCTTTGTTGAAAAGCGCCTGCTCAAGAATCATGGACCCTATTAAATTAGATTCTAAGTCTGTTATTTTATTATCCATATCTCCTCTCTATAATTGCATCAAATTGATTTATGCCAAGCATGGTTGCTAGCTGTGGCTTCTTATCCCAAAAAGACCTAATCCATTTTTTGTGCCCCTCAGAATTTGCTACTTCAAAATATTTATACCAAAACTCTTCTGTTTGTAATTCTATTTTTTTTCCCGTTTTAGGTGAGACGATCCCGGTTTTTGTTCGGGCTAACTCTTTAAGCTTTTTCCAGCTTGGACTAGCCTTGAATGAATTTTTACTATGGACGTAAAAAGTTTTGTCTGTGACTTCTTTGAAAATTTCATTGATCCTATCTAAATCTAGTATTAATACATCTTTAGTATTAGCTTTAGTATTGTAGCCACCTGACGACCCCCCATAGTCACCTGACGACCCCCCTAAAGTTAGGCGATATAGGTTGCTTGTATTGTTTCTTTGCTTCCACTCTAACCTACCCTGATCTCTCAATTGATTTAAATTAGACTTGATTGCTGTTAACGACAATCCGGTAAGTTTCATCATCGTCTTGTGTGATGGATAGCTTTCCCCAAATTCATCAGAATAATTTGCAAGAATAATTAGTATTAGTTTTTGGGTTGAGGTGGTCTCTTCCCGGAGGGCTTTTGTTATAAATTCTAACGCCATGTTTTCTCCTAATTACCCTGAGATAGTATAGAAAAAATAATCTTTGTAAAGACTTGTTTATATTTAATTTAAAGATTACAATTACAGCAGGTATAAAACAGAGGTATATAAAACATGACAACACCTAAAATATTTAACGCTCTAGAAAAAGTTCAAGAGCATATGTTCAACAACCCTATTGCAAAAGATGGGGTAAATAATTTTCAAAAATATAAATACAGAGGCATTGATCAGGTCATTCAGTCTTTTTCAAAACCACTATTTGAAAATAAAATAATAACCGTGGTCCTTCCTGACCTTTCAATAAACACTGAGTTTAGTTCAGATGGAAAAACTACGTTTACAACCATCAATGGCACCGTGCGCTTTTATTGTACAGAAGACGGGAGCCATTTAGACAGATCATATCTTGGTCAAAGCAAGTCTCAACAGTTTAAAGACCTAGAAGCCGCAAGAAGCTTTGCTTATAGAAGCGCTTTATTAGAAACCTTCTGCGTTCCGTTTGAGGGAATTGTTGAGCCTGAGCTAGAAGGAGAAGAGCAAACGCCAGTAGAACAAAAAGATTTTATGGTTGAATACGTTAATGAGTTAGACGCATCAATTGATCATGACTCAGCGCTTGAGATTTTTGAAAGATATAAAAAAGTTGCAGAGTTAGAGGGTAATCATGAGAAAAGCGTTAAATTAAATTTAATTTTTAATGAGAAATTTGGAACCAAGGAGGTGGTGCAATGATACAGCAAGGCTCTGCCGCTTGGCACGAACAAAGAAAAAATAGAATTACTGGAACAAGAATCTCTAAAGCCGCTAAAGAAGATATTTGGGCAAAGGGAGATCAATGGGAGGTCCTTGCAAGAGACATGTTCAGAGAGGCTCACAGGATGCCACAGGACCCTTTTGATCAAAGAGCTATGTTTGCAATTACACACGGTAAAGACAGCGAGCCAGTTGCTATCCAGTGTTTAGAAAACATGGGTTATAAAATTAGTCAGCCATCTTTTGTTGTTCACCCGGAACATAAATGGATGGGCATGTCCCCTGATGGCATCATGTTAAAAGGTAGAAACGGCAAAGTTTCTGCTGTAGAGGTTAAGTGCCCACAATCAAAACCTTGTAAAGATGTTAAAGAACAGAAAAGAAATTACTGGCATCAAATGCAACTTGGTATGGAGTGCATGGACATAGATGAAATGTTATTTTTTCAGTGGTATAGCGATGAGGAGCACTATCAAGAGTGGGTTAAGAGAGACCCTAGATGGGCTGATGTCTATATACCTAAAGCAAAAGAGTTTATGGATTGGTATAACGAAGCCGTTAAGGACCCTGAGAACATTGCAAGGTGGTCTGAGGATAAAGAAGAGCCGGGCGTTAATTACAAAAAAGTAAAAGATTGTTCAGCGTCTGAAAATCTTGCCGAAACATTAAAAGAACTAGGGGACCTCAAGCAGAAAATCGGAACGCTGGAAAGCAAGAAGAAAGAATTATCTGCTATGTTGATTAAACAACATGGAGGCGCTTTTAGTACCGGAACCGTTAGGGGTCACATGACTCATGCGCGAGGAAGGATAAACTATTCTAGGTTTGTGAAAGACCAAAAAATCGAAAGAGATATTCTTGAAGGTTATAGGTCGGAAGGAGACTCAAGAATCTACACCAAGTTGGTGGAGGAAAAAGAGTGATGAATGTTAATAATAAAAAGTCCATATCATCAAGGATTGATTTGACTGTGCATGAGAAGCTTGAGAAGGCTAGCAAAACTAAGGGGCACCGTTTTTGGGACCGCAAAGTTGCATACATGGTTAATAAAATTTTAGAAGAGTGGGCAAACAAGGAGAAAGTGTAACTATGGATAAGCCATTTGATAATACAAATAGAGGTTCTATTTGGAAAAACGAAAAGAAGGAAACTGAAAAGCATCCTGATTTTACTGGTACTGCAAACCTAGACGGAGTAGAAGTTTGGGTCTCAGCATGGAAGCGTAAACCCGGGGCAAGCGAAAAAGCGCCAGCTTTATCTTTTGCTTTTACAAGAAAAGATTCCGCCCCAGTACAAAAGCCCGTAGATAACACTCCGGGAGCAGTTAGCTCAGAAGACATTCCGTTTTAATCATGAGTGAAGTAAGAGCGGATGACGCAGGTCCAAACAGCATAATTATTAATGTAGATGGGGAGGCTAGGTCTTATGATTTAGACACCCTGTCTGATGAAGCTAAAAACAAAATAGCTGGCATGCAATTTTATAACAATACAATATCTCCTATTGTGGGAGAGATCGTTAGACTGCTTCAGATGGGAGCTGGTGTTAATCAGGGACAGCTACAAGCACTACTTCCTAAGAAGTATGATGTTGTTGTACAAGATGATGAAAATCCAGTAAAATCAAAAGCAGATAATAAAAACGGAGACATAATAGTACCGTCATAGTTATGAACGCGATTAAAGAAAAGAGCCTTCCTGAAACGGGCGGGCTCGCTTCTGTCTTAGGTGAGGCAAGCTTATCTTCGACCCCCTGTCGCGGCGTTTGCACCTCAACCCTTGGCGATGATAGATGTAAGTCATGCGGTAGATTCCAAAAAGAAATAACAAATTGGAATTTATATTCTAACATGGAAAAAAAACTTATTAATGTTAAGAATGCCAGTGAGGGCTACATAATTAGGCAGATGGAATCTCAGGAAAATAGATGGAGGGAGCTTCAAAAAATGAAAGACATAGACAACTTAAGCATTAGGGACGCTATTAAACAAGTTGTAAGCCTTGCCGGAACATCAGAAAGAGCAGTAGAACATGATAAAAAATGCATAGATTTATTGCTGTCAATTATTATTTCAGATCATAAGTTCAATGAACTATCAATTAAATCTTTGATAGATGAATCCACATACGAAGATATAAAATCTAAGTATCAATAATGCCCTCAGTTTTTGAGCAAGACCTTGCTACCGGAAAGGCTGTAGAAGAACTTGTTCTATCAATTATAAAAAAGAAATACCCGCTTGCAGTTATTATTGATGGCAAGTTTAAAGATTACGATATTTTTATCCCGGAGAATGGAAAAAAAGTAGAAGTGAAGGTTGATTATAAAACACATGAGACTGGCAACATGTTGGTTGAATTACAGATGTTTAATAAACCATCGGCATTACTTAGCACCAAAGCAGACTATTGGATTTTCTATACTGGCAAGGAGTTTTTATGGACCACGCCAGCACGCTTAATAGAATGCATTATGTTAAACAACATAAAGTCTCAGGCTATTACTGGGAGAGGAGATTCTCAGTCTAAGATAGCTTGTTTGATTCCAAATCAGTTGTTTAAAAAATATACAATTTTACTTAACAATTAAAATATTTCTTGACTTTATTATTGTATGCAATTATTGTATACAATGTAATGCAAACAACACTAACCATCATCGCAACAATATTTTTAAGCTTTATAGGTTTAATTGTTTTGGTGTCTTTGTGGGTTTTAATTTATGGATTAATTAAATGGGGAGAGCTAACAGATGACTCATAATGAAATGATGCGCTGGGCTATGCTTGGATTAATCTTTAGTGCCGTTGCATTATGTGCATACATATAGGGAGGTTGTATGAACACTTGGAATCAAGCGTTAAAAGAATATTATAGATTTAAAAAAATGGGAAAAAATGATTGGACCTATAGAAAATATTTTGATTCTATATTTAAAGACAAAGATGTTAACGATATTACCAAGCAAGATATTGCTATGGCTAGATCAGGAATTAAGGGAGCCCCGGGAACGGTTAACAGATATTTAAATTATTTTAGAGCTGTACTTATGTACGCTTATGAAGAATTAGGGTGGTTGGACGCCAAGCCTATTGTAAAGAGAGTAAAAGAAGATTCTAAAAGAATTAAATTTTTTACTCAAAAGGATATAAAGAGGTTGATCAGTTTTCTCCCCTTTCATCTGAAAAAGCCCTTTATGTTTTCACTCCTTACCGGAGTGCGGATGTCCAACTGCCTTAACCTAAAGTGGGAAGACATTGGTGATGACATGATATTTGTACATGCCGATGAAACAAAAAACGGAAAAGGATTATCAGTGCCGTTAAACACTGAGTGCAAAAAATTGATTGCATCTATAAAGCCTATTGGTCCATATGTGTTTACTTATGCTGGCAGAAAAATGAATAGAGCCTCTAACACTGGTTGGTACAATGCTTTAAAGAAAGCAGGGCTAGAAGATTTTAGATGGCATGATATCAGACATACATGGGCTACTCATCATGTGCAGAACGGAACTCCCTTACACACTCTGCAACATCTTGGTGGGTGGTCCGACTTTAATATTGTAAATAGATATGCTCACTTGTCTAAAGACTATTTGAGTGATGCTTGTGAGGTTAGTAATACTTTGATATCTTAGTGCAATACCTTTTTGCGGGGCTGTTCTCGAGTGTCATGTTCGAAACTCATCCTAAGTGTGTATCAGTCCCGCGATTCTTTTTTTATTTCAATTTTTCTAAAAGACTTATCAAACTTTCTATTAAACATTTGATGGATTTCATTTCTCCTTTGATCTATCTCATCACTAAGTTTAATGTATCTAACGTAATCAGAGTCTCTTAATTTTAAAATTGTTTTTTCTTTCTTGCTAAGCTTAAGCAATTCAGAGTCTGCTTTTTTAAGAAGTGCATTCATTTTTAAATACTCCCTATCAAAGTCTGTTCTTTTAACATATTCTTTTAGTTCACTTCTTTTTCCCTGTTTGGCGTAATTCGTAAACTCACCAGCAACAGTTTTAATTAATTTTTTATTTTTATAAAACCTTCCAGCATCAACATAGTCTTGTGGCTCAGCGGTTAAAACTCTAACAAAAGGTTGTTCATTTAGAGTTATATCTTGATTCGTTCCAAGAGTTAGATTGTCATATATTTTTCCTGATATGGCTGCGGTTCTTTCTGCCATGGTGTACATGCCGCCAAGGTAAGATTGTAAATAAAATTTTATTTTATCTGGGCTCCAATCCAACATTCCGGGATCAAACTTTCCGCCGCCGCTAGCTTTATTAACCATCATTGTGAACTCTCTATAGAATTCATTTGTATTTTTAAGCTTCATACCAGATTGAGCTCTTGGTGCCGACATGGGAAACTGCTCTTTATATACAGGAGCACCGGTCCACCTTTCATTAACCCTAGATTCGTATAATGGTTTGGCAACAGATGGAACTGCGGTTTTAACAAAATCAAATCCTTGATCTTGTGAATAACCTATTCCAACCGGAGAGAAGGAGCCAGCCGCTATGCCACTAATATCTATTCCAAACTCTAAAGGCGATCTCCTTTCATATCCTACAATGGGCTTACTTGCCATTTCTACACCCATTCTTCCAATGTTGTAAAAAATGTTATATCCATATGGTAGTGGCATGGCAATAGCAAAAGGCTTTCCATCTACCGTATATCTTCTGCTAAATTTATTAAACTTAACATCTCCATCTTTGTATTTAACTCCCGGTATAGGAATAATCATAAACCTTTCTTTTTCGTGCGCTGGTATTTTATCAATTAAAAGTCTGCCGTCTTCATCTTCATCGGAAACAAGCATAGAATACATTTCTACTAAGGCTCCCAGTCCAGCCAATCCTCCAACAATTTTTTTAGATGCGCTGGTCATGCCGGTCCATTTTAACTTGCCGTCTTGAAATCCAACGGGGTTCATACCCCTGAATAAATTCACTGATCCTTGAACAGATGCATTAGCAAAAACATAGAAAGCATTTACTATAGGTCCAAGTTTTCCAGACCTATTAAAGTTAATTGTTAAATTCTTAGCTAATACAGCTGCGTCTTCATAATCTTCTTTGGTGGCTTTCTTGGGTCCGCCCTTTGCATTAATATATTCTTTAAATGCTGCAAACCTTGCTGTGTTTTCAACAGCATTATTAACATTTTCTACAATTCTAAACGCAGACTTAAATGCTTTTTTAGCATCTGTTGTTTTTTTGCCTGAGTAATTAGCAGATAGTATTTCCATGTCTTTGGAAATTTGATCTATGTCTTTAGCATTTACATAACCAGTTTGACCACCAAACTTTTGAAAAGCGTCAAACAACATAAAAGTTTCTGGGTCTTTTTCTTTTAACTTCCCAGTAACATAGCCATCCTTAAGCTGTCTCATTGTTTTAGCAATATTTTTTGGATTAAATGCCCTTGCTAAATCCATACCCTCTGCTCTGCCACCAAGCATTTCTTGCTCTTTAAGTATATTGAAGTAACCTGTTTGATAATCTCTGAAGAAGTTTCCAACCACAAATTCTGGTGCAAGTGATGTATAGAGGCTAGATAAAGCCCCAGTCATTCCTCTAAATGCCCCAATAAACCAACCTGTGCTTTGATTGCCCCAGTTAGTTAATCCGTCTGCTAGTCTTTGATCTCTTATAACAATAAACTTCTGCTTGCCATTTTCTTTAAAAGCAATTTTTGCTTCCTTGCCATCCCAGTCATGGGGTCTTTCATTTCTTTTAACACCCCTAACCTGCCAGATTTTTTTCTCTGGGAACTTGTTTACCATTTCTGCAAGAGATTTATTAATATAATTTTTTTCTCCCCGAACAACGGCTGACTGTCGTCTAAATACTGCTTGCTCTAACGGCGGACCTGACTCTGTGGTTCTACCCTTAGCCTCCATAACTTCCCTGCCAAACACACTAACGCCGCCACCTTTAGACATTGGTGAGTCTCCCTCAACAGTATCTACTGCAAAGCCAACCAGAGGAACATAATATTTATATGATGCATCCCAATCTTCTAAAGTCTCTTCATCAACAAGGTCCTGATCTTTATATATATTAATAGTTTCTTGTTGATAGGCATTAAGAATATCAAAGGCTTTTAATAAATTTTTACCAGCATCATTTGTAGCTGTGGCTGTTAATGATTTCTGATTGAATTTAATTCCCAAGCTTTCTAATTTTTTAATTGCAGCGTCTGTATTAATTCCTGATCCACTGTCCTCATATTTAGCTAAAACATTTTTTCGTTTTGTAATTTGTCCTTTTAAGGTTGTTTGTTTTTTCTTATCTCCCTCAGCTGTTGCTTCTAATAACCTAGTTTCTAACTCAGGTATTTCTTTGTTATATTTTTCATTAATTTTTTGATTTCTTTCAGGGGCATGTAAATTTTTTAAGAATGTGTTGAACTCTTCTACGGAAATATTATTTTCTGCTAAAAATTCATTTAGGGCTGTGGTTTCTTCAACAGCTTTGTCCATGCCATATTTAACTTTGCCGTGATAGACGTCTGTTTTTCTAATAACAGAAAGTCTTCTCATTTCGTTTGGTGGTATTTTTTCACCAAAGCGCTTTTCAAATTCTTTTAATCTATCTAATTTATCAACAGCAAGCTCTTGGAATGATGACATGGCACTAAATATAGAAGACGCGTCATTAGCCGTAAGCGTTTCATATATATCAAATTGTTCTGGCTCAGCAACTTCTTGCTTGAGAGACGGGACGTCTTTTAGTTCTGTGGTTCCTCGGAACTCGGAGTTGATGGACTCATCTCTGATCCATCCGTATTTTTCTGAGAAGGATTGATCGACTTCATCAATTCTTGATTGGAGTTTCCTGACGATATCACTAACCCTTCCTTGAAGATCGGGTGAGATTCCTCTAATACTTTGAATGTAACCTTCGCCATTTTTGCTTGTACTCCAATCGTTGTCTAAATATCCTTCGTTTGCAGCGAACTGACCCGCCACAACATCTTCATTATTTTCAAATTGTACACTATCCAAGGCTTTATTAACAATTGACTTAAACCTAACATTTGGAATGTTTAGATAAGAAAAATTAATTAATCTTGCTCCCCTGCTTGTGCCAATAGGATTATAATCTTTGACCCCTGATTCCCTTTCCATTGCCTCTGCAACTGCTTGAGTTTCTGCTTCGGTTAAGGACCTGCCAATATCTATGTCTATGCCATTAAGTTTACTTTTAGCAATTCCTTTTTGAACAAAGGGCTTGTGGTAGCCAACCCCATCTTGTTTTAATAGTATTCCTAGCGCCGCGGCGTAAGCCTTTACAGCATCTTCGGCAGCTGGCTCTAATGTTGCAAACTCATCTCTTCCTGCTTTATATACTTTGGGTAAAGCAACCTCTGTTTGTGATCCCGGGCTAACCCTGCCATCAAAGAATCCCGGAGCCTCAATAATTCCTGGTGATAAAATTCCAAGTGCGTTAGCTATAGCATCACTGCCATCTTCATCTTGAAGCGCTTTTGAAATTGCAACATGAAATTCTTGCACCTGTTCGTACGGCGCATTAAACATTTCTGGCATATGGCTGGATGTTTCTCCGGGTATTGATTCCCAGCTAATTTGACCCAATGATTTGTTAATAGCATCTTGATAGTTGAACCCAGCTGCGTTTACATCTGTGCCCTCATCTCTTGCTTTTTGTGCTGTCCATATAGCAGCCTGTACTTGCTGAGGCTCCCAGCCAAGTTGATCAGATATTTTTTGTATTTCATTTTGCACAAAAGTGTATTGAGCATCTGTTGGAGCATCATTTGTAAAACCAAAGGCTCTAGCCATCCACACGTCTACAGTAACCCCTTGAGTTCTTGTGGGGTCTATAACTCTCATGATGTTATTGTAAAATTCGTTGGTTTTTCTTCCCCCCCAATCCTTACCCTCAAAAACATTTAATACCTTTTTGCTCATTTCAACAGGAAATCTTCCTGTTTTTACCGGCTGTCCTGCTTGATATTGATAGTATGCTTGCAACGCATAAGTGAAGTTTGCGTCTACTGGAGTTCCGGGAGATGTTATGGCTATAACCTGAGCTAATTTATCTGCGTCTTCTTTATTATTATTAGTGATATCTAATAAAGCTTGTCCGCTTTGCTCATACCAAAACCTTTGAGACACGCCTGCTTCAGCCAGACCTTTCATCTTTCTTCTTAGTGCGCCTACTTTTTGTTTTGAATCGAAGCCCTCTGGAGCTCCCACAACCTGACCGGTTGTTTTTACTTGTCTTAGCTCTGGTATTGCAGGTCGAACACCGTCCCCGTCTTCAGGTCCTTCCGGTCCAACCACTCTGCTATTGGCTTCTGGGAGTTGATCGCTTGGTCCAGCTTCTGCTCTATCTCTGTCTCTGGACTGAACCTCAACACCTCGCTGGGCACGGGGTGATTGAAAAGCAAGTAATACTCTCTTATTTTTTTCTGTAATGGAGTCAACTGAAATTGCATCGTTTATTTCCTCTATTAATTGTAATGATCTTGGAGCCTTAGACTCAAGCAATGCTCTGTTAGTATAGTATAGATCATGTAATTGACCAAAGACTTCTGCTCTAAACATCATTTCCATGGCTGGAGTCATATCATTGTTTAATGACATAATTTGGTTAAATGGATATCTCAACAATCCACCGCTGTAATAACTTCCCGGATCAGCAGCATTAAACAAATCCAAAGCCTCTCTCATTACTTCCCCACCAGTGCCATCTGTTACATCAAGAGAATTTGTATCTTGATTATATTTAAATGTCGGCATGTTGAACAAAGGAGAGTCTGCTGTTGCTGGTGTTAGGCTGTTCTTACTGGTATTAAGATTTCTACCAATGCTAAAATCAATATGATGTCCCATCTCATGAGCCATTGTTGATCTAAGCTGAAGTTTACTGCCAAGAGAGTTATCAAAATTTAAATTTGTAATTCCTGATATTGGAGAAAAGACAACCCCCTCTATCGTTGGCATATACATCCCATAGCTACTTTCGAATGTTTTATATCGATTGTCTTTTGTATGAGCACCAATAAATTTTAGGTCGGTAAAAATATCAATTGGCATGCCAGCAGTGTTTAAATCAAAAACAGTCTTGGATGCGTTTACGCTTTCCTCTGGATTTAAATCTCTCAGTCTGTAGAAAGTATCAATGTCTGGATTTTCATCTAAAAATCTTTCATCAAAAGATCGAGTGTCAATTATTAATCTTTGAGTTGTATCAATTTCTTGTTGATTATATGAATCATTTTGTATTGTATTAATGTCAAGCGTTGGAGTAATCATTGTTGATTCACGCTCTAATAAGAAATTTCGTCTATTTATTTTTTCTGTAAGATCGGGAGATAAATCCAAATCAATTTCTGAGGTCATTGGACCCGGCATTTTTCTTTCTGCTACCTGTAAATTTAATGGGTCCTCAAAATTAAACGATGGTTTTTCTGGCTCAGGAAATTTTTCTTCTGGTCTTTGAAAGAACCTATAATCGTCTGGTATAAGTATTGGAGTGTCTAACCTTAAAAATGCAGTTCTTAAATATTCTTCTGCCAAGACTTCTTCATCTAAAACACCCCTTCCAGAGTAATCTGGGTCTAACAATGTAACGGCGGCTCTATCAATCGCCTGATAGTTTAGTTCCATGTTGTTAATTGTTGTGTTGAAGTTTTCAACAAACTCCTCTAACGCAGGATCATCTTTAAAACTTCTAATAAAGTTTTTAACCTCTGGAGTGTACACGGCGCCTACTGACCCTCTAGCAGATGACACCGATCCAGCCGCAATCAAAGAGGAAAGAGTGGTGTGACCCGCAATATCAAGTAAAATATCAGTTACCCCCGGTCCTTCGTATAGCGGATTGTTAATGTTCTCGTATGCTGTTTTTAATTCTGACTGAAGTCCAAACAGAACAGAGTTATGTTCTTGTAGTAAAGAATTTATATTTTCCATACCAACCTCAGTGCCAACAGTTATCATTCCCTGTTTTGCAATATTTTTTAGGCTGCTTGCGTCTATAGGTTTAAACAATCTAAGAACCGGAACGGTTTCTGTTCCCGCTTCAAACAATCCCTGCATAGCAGAAAACTGTACGGCTTTATCATGGCTAACTCCTTGAGATCGAGCTTCAGAGTATGAAGCCCCTGCTGTCTGTAAGCCAAAGTACCCAATAGTTGATGCAGATATAGCCGGTGTAAAAGCACCTCTAGTTAAAAAGTTAGCAGTCATGCCAACACCAATTAGAGCCATGCTTTCTGCTGCGCTAGAAACAGACCTTCCGTATGGTCCAAGACCAGCATCATTTTTCTTTTTGGCTATTTTTTTATTTAAAGCTTTAAGTTCTTCGGCGGCGGATTCTCGTACACTATTTATTTGTGAGTCTATTTTTTCTTTATACTCTGGGTTGTTTGCATATTCATCCGCATTTTTAATCTGAAAAGTATCTATGATTGGCATTCCATATAAGCCCGGGGGGTTGACTTGTGTGCCTTTTTCGCCCGTTAGAGTTTGATAAAATTCTTCTTGTGAGGCAAGCTCAAAACCATTTAACATTCCTTTAAATTGTTCAGCTATAGCCATGCCTTTAACTGCATCAGCCATGTAGAGAGCGTTTTCAAAAAAACTATCTGGACGCTTTCTATCAGCCTCTGACATAAAATTGGCTATAGGCTTAGCTATAACATCTCTTCCGATTGTTGTTGCTATTCTGGGAACAATTGGTAAGCTGCTAAGGTCTACGCCTTTAAGTGGATAATTAAAATCAAACTCTCCGTTGCCCTCTTGGACCATTGGAGGTAGTTCTGGCTCAGGAAACTCCTGACCTTCGTTTAAGTCGTCAACACCCCTGAGAGGGTCTGTAAAATCAAATGAATCTGCCACACTCTATCTACCTAATTTAAGTCTTCTGTTAATAAAGGATTCCATGAATGCAAGATATTCTGCATCCGATGCATCCTTGAGCTCCTTGCCGGGATAAGCTTTGCTAAACAGCACCGCCGCTTCGTTTTTATAATCTGTGTATCTGACGGAACCAAAGGTGTCTTCTAGGGTTGCATCTACATAAGAAGTTGATTTATCAAAATCAATCATTGCCAAGCCACCAAAATCATATAGTGCTTTTTGACCGGGATTTTTTTGAGAAAAACTATTAAACCTAGCGTAAGTATTTTCAATTTGTGAAGAAATTTTTTCTGGATTTATATAAGTTTTAATAAAATCATCTTGAATTAAACCTGCGCTTGATCCTGATTTATATGAAAATACAAAATCTTCATCATCATATGGATCAGTTGTTCTTTCAATATGTTTACTGGATATGTCATAAGGTAAATTAGAATAAAGAGACTCTAGAAATTCTGACTCTCCTCCAAAAACCTCAGCCTGAAAATCTTCTGCTGTTTTAAATATTGTGCCCAGTCTTGCTTGGGCATTGTCTTTAATATCAAAATAAAGTTTTGCCTTGTCTTTGATTTGCTCTGGATTGCCTTGAAAGTTTGTTGCTCCTTTGGCGGCTTTGGTAAATGTTTCTAACATCTTTGGATTATTAACCAACATATAAGCAAAGTCTTTTTCTGCTGCTGTCTTATCAACTATGTCTGCTATAGAGATTGATTTAGCATCAACGCCCTCGGTGTCTTCAGATATAGTTTTTAAGTTCTTGGCGTTGTCTGGCATGTATGTTTCAAAAATCTCTGGCTCTGTTGCGCCCTGAAATAAAACTTCATATCTTCCTTTTACCATCATATTTGCAGATTGATCTAAAGCTACAAAGCCATCGTCTCCACCAGCCAAGGTGACGTTTTGTATCACTCCCTGTCTACCATCTTTAGTAACAAAATTTTTATTATTAAATACTCTTAGGTTTTCTTTAAATATGTTAGACAAAGCATCTGGATTTTCTTTAGCTATACTCTCAAAGTCTCCGGCTTCAATCTTTGGGCTAATCGCCTCCCACCCTTGCCAGTAAGAATCTTCTTGAAATTTTGTAAAATCTATTGTTTCCCTTAAATCAATCAAAGCATCTTCCATAAAGCTAGCAGCAACATCAGTATCAATGTCTGGGTCTGTTAAAAGATTTGAAACATTAATCATTTTTTCAATTGCGTCTTGTTGTGTTTTATCTTGAAGATTCATTTTTGCTTCTTCTAATAAAATATTATTTCTGTCTAAGGTTGCTCTGTTAGACTCTAATAATAAATTAGCAGATTCTTTTCTTTGATCTGCTAGCGCAATAAACTCATCTGTCTCAGCTCTTGTTTTTTCTGCTCTGGCTACTTGAAAATCTGATTGAGCCTTAATACCTTCCATGCGAACATCTCTGGTTTCTTCAGACTCAGTAATGTCTGATTGATAGGCTTGTTGTCTTAGCTCTTCTGTTTTTAATCTTGCTCCGGTTAAAAGCTTGTCTTGCTCCATGTCGGAAAAAGCTTTGTAATAACCAAAACCATCTTTAAATCCTGTTGAAAAACTCATGCTTAATCAAATAACTTCTTAAGAAGATATCCTCCGCCTATAATTAATGCTGCCCATGGCGCAGCTGCCATTAACGCTGCACCTGCTCCTGTGGCT
>Ga0222717_10002374_pt1 | contig 14625 bp, 11 predicted proteins | sample C33_18DmetaG_FD_165053 | JGI IMG/M metagenome (GOLD analysis project Ga0222717, IMG submission 165053) | Estuarine water microbial communities from San Francisco Bay, California, United States - C33_18D | ecosystem: Environmental > Aquatic > Marine > Unclassified | place: USA: California...
CTGCAATTTTACCAGTTGTAATTTGACCATCAGCTATATCTGCGGTAACTATTGTTCCGTCTGCTATTTTTGCTGATGTGATTGTGCCGTCTGCCATCTGTAAGGCTGTGACAGCATTAATTGCTATCTGAGTAGCTGTGATATTGTTTTCTGCTATATGTACGGAAGTGATAGCATTATCGGCTATGAGCGTTCCTGATATAGCGTTAATTGCTACTAGTTCTGATGGTATTTTTGTGTTTGCCATATTATCCTATACTCCCTATACTAACAAATCCTCCACCAACAGCATCTACTGAAACATAGTGTGTGAATCCACTTAAAATTGTTGATGTGATTGTAAATTGACCAGTGCCACTTACTGCTATTGAAGGAGCATTAACTATAGCATCCGTTCTATTTCCAGTACTTCTTACTAAGACAACATCTGCAACTCTTAGAGTAGAACCTTCCATAATTACATATATTTTACTGTGTCTAAAATAATATGCTGCTCCATTATTAAAGTAATGTCCTGACTCGTAGTAATCGACACAAACACCCCTATAACTATTAACATTTATATAAGTGCTTTCGTTGTAATTACCGTTTGCCCCACTTTGACCTGTATCACTCTTTTTAAACCCTTTAGCGTTCTTCCATTCCTGAACATATCCAGTTGAGCCTATTGTTAGGATTGCATCTGGGTCAACTTCTCCTATGCCAACTTTGCCTGACGCATCAATGATTAAACTTTCATTTCCATTATTAGTAACAAAGGCAAAAGAATTAGTACCGTGTTTATATTTAAATTGACCCATGTTATTACCGCCTGAGTCACCAAAATAAATACCACCATCTGAGGATGTTCCACTTAAAATAGTCATACCCGAGTGTGCATCATCTTCTAATACTAATTGGTCAAAATTAGAATTTATACTCCCCTGACCACTATCGCCTTCTTTAACATGTAATTTACCTAGTGGATTAAGAGCTCCAATACCAACATTACCACCGTTTGGATTTAGTACTAAAGGATAGTGATGTGATGTTCCTATATTTGGTGTATATCCTGATTGTATATAAGCTTCAAAGGGACTAGAAGTTCTTGCTCCTATAATAACACCGTCTCCACCATTTCCATCAAACGCTGCAAAAGAATTTGCGGTTGAAATAGTATTACTTTGTGTTCCTCTAACATGTAATTTAGATGAAATACTGCCTCCACTAATTCCGATTCCAAGTTTACCTGCATTACTCATTTCCATTCTTGTAGAACCATTTTTAAGTATCTGTAACATTTCACCAGTATGACCACTTGTACTGTTTACATATAGTGCAGAAGACCCTGTAGAGCCTCCTCCTAAATTAACAGAAGATGCTGGGCCGTTGAATGTAGATAGACCAGTTCTAAAAATAGTAAATCTAGTTACTTCGCCTCCTGAAGCATCACTTTGTGTTTTAAACTCTAGTTTTCCTCCATCATTTGTGCCATCTTGAATCGCACGAATACTGGCCATTGAAGAGTCCCAATCGTTATTTCCAAATATAATTTGACCTATACTTCCAGAAGTACTTGTGCTTGTTCGAGTCATCATAAGAGTTGGACCCGAAGCATGTTTCATGGATAGTTGGTAAGGGGGAACATCTGTTCCGATACCAACGTTGCCATTAGCCGTAATACGCATCTTTTCGGAGTACCCAGCTGAGCCTCTAGTATTAAATGCCATATCACCATAATGATTTGAATGGTCTTTATTATGTGCATTTATTGAAACGGTTTCTCCTGCTCCAGCTGATTCAAAACTTAATTTAGCGTAGTTATTTGTAGTATTATTTGCATTCTGTATAACTACCGTCGGGCCAGTAGTTCCAATTGATGTAGCTGTTCCGTATCCTTTAAAGTAAGCTACCCTACCATCAGTTCCATTTGTTTGTAATCCTTTAACTTGTAAAGTAAAATTATTTGTTGAAGGAGTTTGATTTATACCTAACCTTCCTCCAGTATCAAGTGTCATCTGAGGAGCTGCGTTATTTGTAGCAAATCCTAAAGGATGGTTTGTGTATGTATATATTTCTCCACGAGGTCCGTCTCCTAATGCGTGTATTCTTAAGTCAACTGCATTGCCTGAAGAATCTTTTGATTCCATGCTAATAATTGACCTTGTATTATTATTTGTTGTTTTAAATTTATTAACAGTTGTTATATCATGAATAGTTGTAAAAATTCCATCTGCTATATTTACATCACCTGAAAAAGTTGTACTTTGAGCAGATGTGTCAACAGAAATTATATCCGCGTTATTTGTATCGCCTATTTGTATGTCTCTATCTGCATCAGATTGAAGTCTAAGTTTTCCACTAGAGTTTGTAAGTTGCCCAACAAAAGTGCTAGTAGTTCCTGTTTTGTATGAACTAGTACTATATAAAGGTTTATTAAAACGAAATTCATCTCCTGAACTTTGGTAGAGCATAGTAGCACCTGCTCCTGCAATTGTAAGACCTGCATTATTTGCAGCAGAAGCATTACCTGCTCCACTTGCTACTGTTATGTTTAAATCTGTTACAGCTAGTTCTGTTGAATTTATTGTAGTAGTAGTTCCATCGACTTGGAGATTTCCTGCAATGACTACTGTTCCTGTGTTATCGCCAACTGCTGCGGGGTCGATTGTTAATGAAGCAGGGCCTCTTATAGCTCCTGTAGTAGTAATAGTGCCCATTGTAAATGCCCCACTACCTAATTGTGTGTCTGTTATTGAGCCATCTGGTATAAGTGCAGATGTTATAGCATTGTTTGCTATCTTTGCTGTTGTTATATTTGCGTTTAGTATCTTTGCTGTGGTTACAGAATCAGAAGCTAAATGTATTGCATCTATGCTTCCTGATATAAGTTCCGCAGTATCTACAGAGTTTGCTGCTAGTTGTGTAGATGTTATACTTGAATCTGGTATTTGTACAGAAGTAACTTGATTCTGCGCAATATGTACAGACGTGATAGCGTTGTCCGCTATAAGCGTACCATGGATTGCGTTTACTGATACTAAACTATTTGTTACTTTTGTTATTGCCATTTTTTAATTAATTCCCGATATTATCATATCGTAGTCTGATACAAAAGGACTAGTTGGCCATGTAATATTAGTTACCTTTGCTGTATTCCAATCTAGTTCTGCTTTTGTTTTTGTTATATCTCTCAGGGCTTGCCTGTATGCTAATATTGCTGTTTTCTCTGAATCTGTCATAGAAAAATCACTAGCTGTATATTTATCTGTTAAAGCTAATAAATTATTTCTTCTTGTTCTTATTTGTTCCAAAGCATAAGCATCTTTTGCAGATTCTTCTTCTGCATTTAATCCTGCTCCTTTCTTTTCTAATAATATGTTTAGTATATCCATTATAAATCTGTGACCAATATTGTTTGGTCGCTCCTATTGTTTGTAACCCATTCATACATAAATACAATATCTTCTGCATTAGAACTATTATTTGAGTTTCTTTGTTGTATTGTTGTTTCTCCTGTAGTATCACGTACTATATTTATAAAATGTGAGTAAGTTCCAGCTACACTAGTAGCACCAAAATTACCTCCAACATGTGCAGCATGACCTTGAAAGCTAATTACAACATCAAAAGCATCAGTTGTGTTATAATATCCCTGCCCTTTTATTCTCATATTTACTGCACCCCATGATGCATTATTCCATTCTATTTTAACTGCATCTGTCCAAGAGCTTCCTTCTGCGTATTTAAAAGTTCTTCCACCATGAGTTCTGTTTCCTCCATGATACCCATGTCTTCTATAGTGTAAAGTTTTTGCAGGTATTACTTGTTGCAAATCACTGTTTGTGCCTTCTCCAACATGTATTATTTCACTACTTGCATCACAAAAGAAATTATATTGTTCATTATCTGATTCAACTCTGAAGTCAACATTTGATGCACCATCTTGATTTATAACTACTGAGTCATTAGCAGTGCCTGAAATTAACGGAGTTGCTCCTCCAATTTGAAAATTGTTAGTAGTTATATTTACTGTGTTTGCTGTACCATTTGAGGCAGTTATCATAAGAGCATTAGTTGTTGCATCAAAATATAATCTTGCGTCTTGTCCACCACCAAACATAAGTAACTTATTATCTTCAAAGCTTAAATGGCCATATATTTCAGTGTCTCCGTCTTTACTAATTCTCATTCTTTCAACTGGAGTAAGTGAATTCTCCGGAGCTGTGAAGAATCCAAGTCTTGTAGGAGCTTCATTTAGATTCCAATTAGCATCTGCTTTAGCGGAAATATAAGCACCTATAGCCGGTACAAATGAAGAACCAGTACCATAACTTGCTGCCCAAGATAGCCGACCCATTTCTTCGTCTGTATCTATCCAACCATTAGCTTCTACTTTACCTAGAGTGATGCCATCTGTATTATGACCTGTAGTATCTTTATTTACGTGTAATTGAGATATAGGGTCATCAACTCCAATTCCAACTTGACCTGTTTGCTGAATTCTCATTCTTCTTGTTGGATTAAAATCTGGACTATCAGCGTCTGTACCTCCAGTAAAGAAATCTATATTTGCATAAGGCCCGCCACTCTGACCATCATTTCGATAATTTTTTATTTCAAGGTTAGCATTACCATTACCCCAAGCAATTGAAGCACCTTTTGCTCCATCACTATCTCTATAAATTTCAAGACCTACGTTAGCGTTTCCTGTATTTCTTATTTGTATACTTTGGTCTGTGGTTTTTACATGTAGTGGAGACATAGGAGAAGCTGTTCCAATACCAACCTTACCACCTCCATTTGCCAAAATTACATCTTCGTTTACAACTCCACCAATATGAATTGGTCTACCACTTACACCATCAAGTGAAGCAACAACATTGCTATTAACAACAGCTCTTGATAATTTTGCAATAGAAACTTCACTTGATTGTAGTTCTATTCCGTCTCCGGTAGTTGTAGTATTTACTGTAAATCTACTATTTGGAGTAGTTGTTCCAATGCCAACGTTGTGAGAAGTATTAATATTAATATTATTTGCGCTTACTGCATCTGCAAATCCGAAACTAAATACACTTCCTTCAGCAATAATATATCCAGATGTATCATTATCTTGAACATTTATACGCGCTCTGTTAGTACGTGATTTCACTTGCAAGGCAGGAGGGTTTCCACCTTCTGAATTAATAATTACATTCCCAGTTAATCCACTCGTTAATGTTCCAACTTCTACTACTCCTGCATTACTAATTGTTAATCTTCTTGTATTTGCTGTTTTTAAACTAAAGTTATGGGCTGTTGTTGTACCAATCTCCATATCTGTAGTAGCGTCATTATATTCAATATTTCCTGATACTGCTCCGCCTGCTCTTTGAAATGTAAATATAGAGGCATCATTACCCGCAGTATATTTTCCTGTAGCTGTAACACTAGAACTAAAAGTAGCTTCACCCGCGTTTGACATATCAAGGGTGAGGGCAGATATAGATGTGCTTGAATGTACACCTTGAAAAATTATGTCAGAATTACTTACCTGATTGTCAATATATAAATTTGAATTATATTCATAAATATCTAATTTTATTACTCCACCATCTGCAAATTTTAAATTACCACCATCAGCATCAAGAATAATGTCTCCTGCTACATCTAGTGTAAGGTTGCCTGTATTATTTGTAAGAGTTCCTGCACTTCCACTATGAGTAAGCCTTAAATCTAAATCTGCACCTATAAATATAGTTGCATTATCTGTTGCCATAGACAAATTGCCAGTTGCTGTAACAGTTCCAACATTAACAGCGTTAGAACCAGAACCTATTGGTCCTGTATGTGTACCAGCTAGTATAGAACTTACTGGGATTTTCTTTAAATTGTTTGAATCACTTATATCTGCAACCATAAGTAGGTCGCCTGTTGCTGCTGTAACTTCTGAGAGTCCTGTAATGACTGTTACGTCTAGATGTTCTTCTGAGATGGCATCGTCAGCTATTTTAGCTGCTGTGACTGCGTCTGCTCCGAGTTGAGCTGTTGTGACTTGACCGTCATCTATATGTTTAGTAAGAATACTATTTTGTGCTATCTTTGTTGAAGTAATCGCATTGGTTGCAATATCTGCTGAGTGTACTCCGCCATCAACTAATTTACCAGTTGTGATTGCGTTGTCTGAAACTAGACTGCTTGATACTTTGGTGAGTGCCATTTATATCCTTAAGAATTGTCTGCTATATAAGCTTTTCCTACAGAGATTGCATTTGTATAAGATGATTTATCACCTGCCCAACCTGCTACATCTGGTGTATTATCTTGTTCATCTCTAGGAGCACAGGCTAAAACTAATTCTAAATGCTCTACATGATTTTCTACTATTTCATTAAGTTGAGCTTGAGTTACTTTTGTACTTTCTATACTAGACAATTCATTAATTTCAGTGATAACATTTACATTATCTGTTGCTGCTGTTAAAATACTAGTTACTGTTTGTTCCATATTACTCTCCTACCTTCTTTTTTAATTCTTCTATTTGTGCTTGTTGTTCTTTAATTGCGTTTACTAAATACCAAGTAATATTGTCTGGATTTACAGATTTAACTCCTGTTGATTCTTCATTTACAACATCAGGCAAAATTTGTTCTATTTCTTGCGCTATAACTCCGAGTTGTATGCCCTCTTTTCTTACTGCTGCTGAAGCTGGGTTTTCGAAATCTGTAATTTCATCTTGAGTTCTATATTCAAAGTTTCTAACTTGTATTTGTTTAATAGCTTCAAGACCTGTATTGTTATCTTCTATATTCTTTTTAATTCTTCTATCAGATGTAGTTGCCCAAGATGCTGAGTTGTTACCTTGATAAACAGCACCTGTACCTGGACTTATAAATCCTGTGCTACTACCTTTACCTACTATGTCAACAGTACCATAACCATCTCGTTTGCTTCCTATAACAATCTCATTATCAACATTATTAGCTGAAGCATGTGTATCCATGCCTACATATATATTATTAAAACCTGTTGTAAGAACCTGTCCAGAATTTTGACCTATAGATACAGTGTTTCTACCTGTGGTTAAGGCGCTCAAAGATGTATTACCAACTGCAGTGTTTGCATAACTTACTGTTGCTGCGCTCATAGAACTACTACCTATTGCAGTATTAGTATTGCCGGTGGTTTGTGCACCTAGAGCATAAGCACCATAAGCTGCACTTCCACTTCCACCTGTAGTATTCCCCATAGCATTATATCCGATTGCAGTTAATGAAGTGGTAGTCTCACAATCTTCTAAAGCAAATGCACCCATAGCTACATTTTGCGAACCAGTAGTAAAACTTTGTCCTGTGTGGTATCCAAGCATACAATTGCTATTACCTGTTGTTATTGATTGTAGTGATTTAAAACCAACAGTTGTATTTCTATAAGCATAAGTATCTGATGTACCTTGGTGTGCATAGTCACCAACAGCTACTGAATCTCCACCAAAACTAGGTACGACACTCCAGTCTTTAAGATTTTGCATTGCATAATTACCTATTGCAACTACATTTCTAGTGCCTGTATCAGTGCCGTTATTAGTACCAAGTGCTTGATAACCTATAGCAGTCATATAATTAGCACCACCCCAGCCTTTTAGTGCTTCTGACCCTATAGCCATACAACCATAACCTGTGCTATTTTCTCCTGCGTTAGCTCCTACAAAAGTGTTGTGACTATCACTACTAGCAAGACTTGTTCCTGCTTTGTAACCTATTGCAGTATTATTATCGCCTGTAGTTAAAGAAGCAAAAACATCTACTCCTAATCCAGTATTATTGTCTGCAGCATCTATTGTTCCTGTAGTAGTATCTCCCACCATAAGTGAGTTAGTACCAAAAGTTTTAAATGCAACACTACTACCACCACCACCTGATGCATCTTCCCATGCTACTCCACTTCCTGTAGATGTTAAAACTTGTCCGTCTGTACCTTGGTCAGCTATTTTAGCTAGTGTGACACTACCATCAGTAGGTACATTGATACTTGTTTGAGTAAATATCATTACCTCTACGGTTGATGTTGAAGGTGGTGCTTCTGAGAATGTTATTGTAGTACCCGAGGTAGCATAACTTCCTTTCTGCTGATATACACCATCTATAAATACTTGTGTATTGTTTTCTGTAATTGGGGCTAATGAAAGAGCAAAGGCTACTCTGCTACCATTAACGTTATTTGGACTTGCTGTTGAACTTGAATAAGTATCAATGTTAGTGTTTCCACCAGCTACAAGAGCTTTTACGTGGTGAACTACTATAGTCCTAGTGTTTGCTGGTGCAGTATCAAAAGTAATTCTTGCACCACTTAGTACATAGTCTGTTTTATTTTGATATACACCTTCGATAAATACCATTAAGTTATCTTCGCTATTCGGTATTTGACTTAAATCTACATAAGCTTGAGACCCATCACCTGTGAAAGTTTGAGTCGTAAAGTTTGACTCTCCACCGCCAATTCCTCCCCAGCTACCAGAGTATCCCTCAAATAAATTATTATCAGTATTAAATCTGACCATTCCAAGAGCTGCACTTCCAGGTCTTTGAGCGGTTGTCCCATCAGGCACTCTTAGTGACCCAGTACCACTGAGTACTATATCGTCAGCAATTTGATCTCCTGTGATTTGATTATCGTCAATATGTCTAGTAAGAATTGAATTTGATGCAATTTTGGTTGCGTCTACAGCGTTATCGGCTATGTTTGCTACTGTGATTGTGTTAGCTGCTATCTTAGCTCCAGTAACACTTGCGTTTACTATAGAAGCTTCTACTACTGCACTTGCTGCTAGTTCGTCTGCTCCGACTGCGTCGTCTGCTAAGTGTTCATTTAATATACTACCATTTGGTATCTTTGCTGCTGTTACTGAATTAGCTGCTAGTAGTCCTGAATTAATTGCTCCAGCTGCTATCATGCCTGTTTCTACTGCTTGGGAAGCTATTGTTATTGTACCATTTGCTGCAAGTGTTGCATCGCCTGACATGGCTACATTGTCCCAGCTATTAGTTCCATCATAGATTAACATATTACCACTAGCTACTGATGTTAAACTTGTATCTGTTAGTGCGCTTAATGTAGAAACAACACCTGTTAGGTTTGCTCCATTACCATAAAAGTTTCCACCTTTGATATCGGCATACGAAGCTATAGTAACATTACCTGCTGTTGTTCCATCTTCTGTTGTGTTTACTGCTGCAAATTGGTCTGCGCTTTCGTCCCATATCCAACCTACATTAGACGCTGTTCCTCTTTCTACAATTATACCTGAGTCTTTACTTGGTGTTCCTGTTTCTCCAGAAGAGTATACTGCTAATGGGTCTGCTACTGATATGTTTGTTGTATTTACAGTTGTAGTTGTACCTGATACAGTTAAGTTACCATCAACTGTTAAGTTACCTGTTACTGTAGGACTAGCATCTAGTGCTACACTTACTTGATTGTTTGATACAGTAGTAGTTATGTTACCACCACCTGCGATTGTTAGTGTGTCTGTTCCAATTGTTACTACATCATCAGAACCAGAGTCTGCTCCTATTGTGAGGCTACCAGCTACTGTTGCTGTTGAAGCTGCTGTGAGTCTTCCATCTGCATCTACTGTTATAATAGGTACTGAAGAAGCTGACCCATAAGAGCCTGCTGATACTGCAGTTGCCGCTAGTTGAGTTGGGCCTATAGAGCCATCTGCTATTTTTGATGATGTAATAGCATTTTCTGCTATCTTAGATGTAAGTACTGCTCCAGTTGCTATCTTAGCTGAAGTAACTGCGGCATCTGCTACAGCTGATGCTGTACCAGTTAAATCTCCTGTTACATCTCCTGTAACTGTTGCTGTAAGTACACCAGTAACTGTTGCACCTGCACTTGTTGTTTCGAATTTTTTGACATTGTTATGGTATAAGTCTACTGACCCATTAGCTGTTGCTAGTATCATAATTTCGCTTCCAGCTAGTAGAGATACAGCTGAATTTGTTTTTAAATTTAAGTTACCTGTTCCTGTATCTTCTATATAAGAGTTTGATGCATCATGATAAATTTTTAAATCTTGACTAGTACCTAATTTAATTTGTGCATTATCATTAAATAATACATGGTCTGTCAAAGTTGCTATATGATTAGCTGTTACAGCATCATCTTGTATTTGCAAGCCTCTTACTGCATCTGTTTTTATTTCTGAAGCATCTATTGAGTTTGCCGCAATAAGTGTGTCAGTAATTGAATTTGCAGCTAATAAAGAGGTGCTAATGACTCCTGAAGCTATTTCTCTTGCTGTGATATTATTTTCTGCTATTAGTGCTGATGTTACTGCATTTATTGCTGGAAAAGTATCTACTGGTCTTTTACCTATATACGCCATTATGATTGCTCCATTACTGATACGATAGTGTCTATCGATGCTGCTGTGTTTGATACTACTTTTATCTTATCACCTGTTTCTAGTACTAACTTTTGGTCGCCGCCTACTGCAACGAGTGCTCCTCCTAAATATACTTGTGCATTTTTTACTATATGAAAAGTGTTGTTTGCAGAAGCATCAAAAAACTTTATAGTTACTTCTACAGGGTCTGTGCTTGACACATTTGCGCAAGTCAATCCGATTACTGTAGCTGTAACTCCACTACCCGCTGTATAAGCGTCTGTTAAAGTTGTACCTGTTGCTGATATTGCAGCATTTTTAAATGTATTTGCCATTGTTTTATCCTAGTGCTATTGCAAGTGCTATTGCATCGTCTTCTGATGCGTCTATCGCTTTTATTTGATTAGTAGTGGTTTTGATATATATTTTACCATCTACTGCGCTAACTGCTAACTCTCCAACTACTAAGTCTGAACCAGTAGGTGCAGTAGTATTTGTAGTATTTCTTTTTAGTATAATCTGCTGAGTCATTAGCTATATGTTCCACCGTCTATGTTTTGCATTTGAAAACCAGAACCTGTTGATACCATTATTTGACCTGAAGACCCATGAGAAGTTAATCCTGTTCCACCATATGCTGATGTTATTGGAGAAGCTTGCCAAGCTCCAGTAGTAATTGTTCCTGTTGTTGTTAGATTAGTTAAGCTATCTATTGCAGCTTCAAGTGTTGTTTCTGTTGTTGCGTCTATTGAATTAATATTTCTTAATTGAAGTTGTCCACCTGCAAATACAAAAGGAGAAGCTCCTCCTATTGTTAGTCCGCTTGTTCCTGCTTCTATGTTAGCTTTTAAAGTACCAATATCACCACTAAAGACACTATTTGTATCTGTAGCTCTTGGTATCATTGTGAATTTGCCATCTGAATCATCGTACCCCATAAATGCAATTCTAGCTGCACCATCGTTGTACTTCATTTTTATACCACGGTCTAAGTTATCATCACTACCTGATGTACCCATTTCAAATACTGGGTCTGCTATTTCAACAGTAGTTGAATTAACAGTAGTAGTTGTACCACTTACTGTTAAGTTACCTGTAACTGTTAAATTATCTCCAACTGTTACTTCTGATGTTGTGTGACCAATTGTTACTGGTTTAGCTGCAGAGTTAGTTCCTATTTTGATACCATTAGCATCAGAACTGTCTATAGTAACAAGACCTGTTGCATCGACGTCCATAGTAGTAGTATTTAAATCTACTGCTCCATCTACTACAAGTGACCCATCTATATCTACGTTATCTAAGTAAGAATCTCCATCTACATCTATACTTCCACTAATGTCTAAAGAAGCTGCTGCTACTTGTCCTGTTGTGGTAACATTTCTAAAACCTGTTATATCTTTGTTCGCATCTACAGCTAGTACTTTGCTAGCTACTACGGTGCCTAATGAAGTACCATCTAAGTAGTTTAATTCTGTTACATTTGTTGTAATTCCATCTAATGCATTTAGTTCAGCGGCTGTAGCTGTAACTAATGTATCATTTCCAGAAGTTCCTAGATATAGTGCTGGTGTTCTTAATTCAGAAGTTGACTTTGCTGCGTTTACGATTAAAGCTGAACTTGCTGTAGTAGTACCATGAGCATGGTCTAGTAGATTGGAAAAGTAATTACCGCCAATTACTGTTACTGCGTTTGAGTTTGCTGGGTCTCCAATAAATAATCTTTGCCCATTATTTCCTTGAGTACCTGCTCCACCTGAATAAGCTAGTTCTCCTGCGTTTAAAGACGACGGTGCGGTTGTTCCTGTCGTTCTTTTAATTTTAATTATATTTACTGCCATAGTATTATCCTAGAATGAACCACCGTCTAAAGTGTTCATCGTGGGGTTGGTTCCCTGTGCTGCGGCAATTGTATGCCATTCGTAAACACCTGTGCTTACTTCTCGATAAACTCTAAGTTCATCATTTGCTGTATCGTACCACATATCTCCTTCAGCGAGATTTGCTCCCGAAGGTGTGGCTGATTGCCTAAAAAATTGGTCTGCTAAGTCTTCTAATGCTTCTTGTACACTTCCACCTGGTAATGTATTGTGTGGTTGATATCCTACGTCTGCTGCATCTCCCAGAGCTGTAATTAAGTCAGTACTAGTTAATACTGTTATAGGATTATCACTTTGATTGAGTGTTACTACTGTATTACTCTCGTTAACTGTTACATAAGTCGGAGTTTCTGTTACTGTAACTGTTATAGCCATTATCTTGTTACTTCAGGAGTTACTGTTACTGTACCTTGAAGAATTCTTCTTACGTTACCTCCACCACCACTACTAGTGATTTCAACGTCATAAACATATATACCTTCTTCTATTGCACCTGAAGCTGACGCGGCCATGTTCATCTGAATTACTCCACCTGTCGCGTTTTGTACTGCGCATATAAATGTGCCTACGACTGTACTTGAGTCGTGAGTCGAACGCATCTGAGACGCGACTGTATAATTAGTCAAGTTCATCGCCTCGCCGTTTTCTTGCAGGGTTAGACTTCGTGCAAAAGTCGTTCCTTGCTCTAGTGTGAAATTGTAAGTTCCTGCTGCCATTTTATTATTTTCTCCATGTTTATAATTATACCAAAAATTAAGGTATCTGTCAAGAAATATTTTCTAGGTGGGGTTTGTAGTTCCTAAATTTAAAAGTACTTATCCTACTTTTAGGATATACTAAAAGTTATGCTAGCCCAACTAGCATTTGAATTAGCGAGTGATGTACTAATAGTTGTGGTTGATTGTACATCTTTTGTTGCTACAAGGTTGCCAGTGCCATCTCTCATATTTTCAGTAGACGTATGGTCTCCTGCATCTACATCACCACCTGCAGTTGCTGTAGAAGATAGTATTGCTGTTAAACCTGCAAATGTAGGGGAAGCCTCTACTCTTGATATTATATTTGTTATGTTATAGTGTGGGTAAATTGATTTACTGCAAAAAGCATGCCAAGCAGAAATATATCCTTTGTTTCTGTGCTCAGGGTGTGTAGCAACATTTAATAGTGCTATTGTACCTGGAGTAAAGAAGCCATGAGTTGTAACACTCACTAATGTATTATCAGCTTTAAATAAGCCCCATACTCTATATAGTCCATCTCCATTATCTGCACTTAAAGGTAGAGTGCCTACTTCGTTTGCTTGTAGAGACATACTAAATTGTTTTACTCTATCTTCATATGATATCGGATTAGTTCCAGGACTTAAAGGGTAATCCTTATAACATTTCATAAATGCTGTTGCATCTTCTTCCTGTATTTCTTGAACGTAAAATCCATTACTTGCTATTGATTTCATTAATATTTTCCTCCGACTGTCCAATCTTTGACAGTCAATAATTCGTTTTCTGTTTCCACATAAACAACCTCGGTAGGTTTATCTATGTACTCTTTTTTACCTGCATATTCTTCCGCAAGTATCCACTCTCCATCTATTAAAATAGGGTGGTCATTTGTTATTTCTAGTTCATCTTCTAGTATATAATAACCTTCTCTTTCTTTTCTTACTAGGTCTACTACTTTTGTTTTTCCTAGTGGGCTATCTACTTTGTCACCTATCTGTAAATTTTCTGGTAACATTGCAGGAGTCAAACATTTAAAAGTAAATGTAAATGTAAAAACTTGAGCAGTTATTTCAAATCTTTTATTTGAATTACTGTGTTGTACATATATTGTTTTTAACCCATTATTGGCTGTATTACTACCAAAATTGTTATCTGCACTTCCTGAGTCAGAATCAACATCTCCAAATGACCAAGTATTATTCCCTGAGCCAGACATTCCTGTAGCTGTCCCCAGTGCAAAATTAGTTATTTGAGTATTTGTTCTTGTCCAAGTTCCTACTACAGTACTTGTTCCAAGAGTGGGGTGAGATATAGTCATTGTTACTGTTTGAGTTGTGGCTGTAGGAGTATAGGCTGTACCACTAAAAGACCAACTAGTTGCTGCTGCTCCTACTGAAATTGCTATTTCACCATAAGCTAAACTTGATGCGGCAACGGCACCAGCTGATGAAAGCTGTGCTTCAGTTATATCTGCGTTAAGAAACTCTGCTGTATCTGTAACACCTGTTCCACCTTTACTAGTAGGAATTGTAGGTAAATTTGCTTGTTTTAGTGTCAGAGTTCCTGAGCTTATGTTATCGAATCCGTCTCTTACTCTGAATAATTCAGTTCTTGAAAAAGTTGTACTACCATCAAAGAAATCGGCTACAAGTCTATTGCTGCTATCGAT
>Ga0222717_10002377_pt1 | contig 14614 bp, 6 predicted proteins | sample C33_18DmetaG_FD_165053 | JGI IMG/M metagenome (GOLD analysis project Ga0222717, IMG submission 165053) | Estuarine water microbial communities from San Francisco Bay, California, United States - C33_18D | ecosystem: Environmental > Aquatic > Marine > Unclassified | place: USA: California...
GTAAAAGGAGTACTTGGGATTGTATATACTTTTGTAGAGGTAGAGCTAAAAGTTGAATCATCAGTAAAGCCATCGCCCGTAAATTTAAACGAAGGACTATCAACATTTTGAGCAGTTGCAGTAAGAGTTAAAGTGCCTGTAGGGTCGGGAGTTCCGTCTGTATATACAATAGAATAATCGGGGGACGTAAGTTTAACTGCAGCCGCATTTATACCTCCTGCACCTGTTGGACCTGTTGGGCCTTCTACCCCTTCAAATGACTTTGAAAAACTTTGTACTGTTGTAACAACGTTTGTGTCTTCAACTTCAAGCACATACTCAATAATAGCAGTTGCAGCAGTCATTGCCGAAGCCACTCCAACAGTAATTTGTTTGTTAGTAGTATCCAGTGTAGGGCTAGAGTCTGCCGTAATATTTGTAGGATTAACTTGGCTTAGTCTAAATTCTCCGGTTCCTGGAGATGATGATACGGGAGTAAGCTGCGTACTTCCTCTATAGACTTCAATAATTGTCCCAGAACCCGTATATATACCAGTGCTTCCATCTGTATCGCCAGTGTCTACCGGAATAGTATGTGCAGAGTTACTATTTATTATACTAATACCGCTGGAACCGTCAGAAAGACCTATAATACTTATTGTATCAAATGCAAGCTCAGTTTGCTGAGTTCCTACAAGAGCGCCGTCTGATACTCCTACTCGAATAGTATTTGTAGTAAAAGCAGCAGCAGGAATTGTATAGCTTTTAGTACTTGTTGCTGCAAATGCAGTATCATCGGTAAAGCCATCGCCTGTAAACTTAAACCAAGGAGTTGTAAGATTCTGTGCAGTTGCAGTAAGAGTTAGTGTTCCAGTAGGAGTAGGAGTACCTTCTTCATCGTATACAATTGAGTAATCATTTGAAGTAAGTTTTACAGATATAGCATTTTCACCTGCAGAGCCTTCTCCAAAGAACCCAATCAATACTGGAGTTGACCAGTCTGTAGGAGCTGCATCAATACTATAAGTAGCCGCTTGACTAATTGCAGCAGCAGTAGTTTTCCACAAATATTTAGCGCTCTCGCTAAGACTTGTAGCAGTAGACGACCAATTATTTCCTGGAGTCCCTGTGACTGTTGCGTCTGCAAAAGTATAAGTTACATCTGTATCAGGTAAGCTGGGAGTGCTTCCTACATTATTAGTAAGAAATAGCTCTACAAGCGCAGTGTTTAAAGGACTTTCCCCGGAAAACTCTGCAGCGCTACTCCACTCACTTGCGGAAATTTCATCCGTAAGGCCCGATCCATTTGCAGTAGCAGCAACAACCCACAATACTTTGTTGTACGCAATAGTAGGACCGCTAGGAGACGTGTACCACAACTCGTCGCCTTCCTCGAATTTTGTATCTCCTTGGCTAGTATCAATTTTACCCGTAGTGAGGTCTACTACAGCGTTATCTAAACTTGAAGTAGTACTGCTAGGATCGGCTGCGCTGGCTTTATACAAGTAAACAAGAGCGCTGCTTGCTCCTGCAACTCCGCCCTTTGACTTTGCGAATGTTTGAAACTTTGTAAAGTCAACGTTCGTACCATCGTCTGCTATACCTCCGACAGTTATAGTGTATGAAATAAGTTCTTGGTCTTCAGAATTAGTTCCAAATGCGTGTGCTCCTACAGTTGCTACATCCGTACCATTTCCTGTGAGGCTGCCTTCTACAATATCAGCATTATTTGTGACCGACACTCCAAACTTACCATCAGTAACAGTACCTGTTGTAAATTGATACGCAACACCATTTACAAGAACTTCAATAGTAGTTCCAGAGCCTGAGATAGCGTTATTATAGCCAACAAGAGGCTCGCCATCTTTATCACAAGCGACAGCATGGGTTTCGTTTGAGAATGAAATAAATACACCAGATCCACCAGTCTTAACACCTAGTATAGATATAGAGTCTGTTGCCCCAATATCTGAGCTGGCTAATGTAGGGGTCTGGTTTGCTTGACTCCACCCAGAAGGTTTTTCTGCAACCTCAACAAGCATAGTTTTTGTACCGCCGCCGTTTGTTCCAAAACTATCAACAGAGGAAGGGGGTACAAAAGGAACAGTACTTGTTTCCGACCAAGGCTGTCCAGAAACAGTTTCGTATACTGTACCGTCGACTGTAAATCTAAATAATGGGTCACTGAATCCTCCAGTGCTTGCAGTTAAATCAATATCAGAGTCTGCGGAGCCTTGGAAAGAAGGGTTTGCTCCTTCCGCATCGTATACAACAGAGTAATCCTCGGCAGTAAGCTTTACTACACGTGCAAGATTACCAGACGCCTGCCTCTTGAGCTTAGCTATAGTCCAAGTAGCTGTTCTTTGTTTTTTAACATTATCAGGATCTTCTGCCTCTCTTACCGTACAAGTTACTACAATTGCAGCACCATTTCCATACTGTATATTATCAGTAGGGTCTGCACTAGCTTCTTCAAATACCTTTTTAGAGTATTCTTGCTTAAACCCTTCGGAAGGAGCAGCCCCAGAAGGGTAGTTAGCCGATTGAAAATCTGTATCTTTACTGTCGCCTCCAGCTAAATCAGTGCTAGTCCAAGTCATTTTAAACTCAGGCTTTATGTATCCAATTGCTAAGGCTTTAATATTAACTTCAGGAGGCTGTTGATCTGCTTCGTTTAAGTCATTGTATAGTAAGTATGCAGTCTCTGAGTCAAGAACTAATTGTTTTTGTGCTGTAAGATCTGAAATAGTATAAAACTGATCAAAAGTAAACTCATCTGTAGCGGAGTCATAATTTATAGAACCTAATAAAAAGTCCTCTGCCCTATTTACATTAAGTCTATTTTTCTGAGCAATCTCGTTTGTAATTGTTTCATCAAAAATAGAATCAATATATAGCTCTGTATCATTTCTAATAAAAGTTACTCTACCAGCAGCAGTATTCGTAAATCTAATAAAAGAGCCTACCTCTAACTGAGTAGTAAAACTTGTGTTAGTTCCAGTAACTTTAGAAGTAGTTCCATTAATTGTGCAAGTTCCAGAGATGTTAAGCCAAGGACTACTATAATCGGTGTCTTCAAACATATACACACCGGACGTATCGAGTCTACGAGAAACTAGTTTTAATCCATCTGCAGATCCATCCCCTATTTGATCAACATCTACAAATATATATGCTAAAGGATTTACGCCTGAAGTTTCCCAGCCCCAAGAAGAAGCAGAGTACCCATCTCTGTTCAAAGTCCAGTCCGAAGCAGAACCAGAGCCATTAGCAAGAGTAACATTAATAGTTATAGTATTAGTTCCTACATTTGTAATTACACCTACTAAATAATTATTACTATTTGAGTCGCTAATTGCTTTTATTTTCAAGCCTTCTACATATAAAGAAACACTTGTTGTAGTAAAAGTTTTACTTCCACTACTAATTGTATGACTTGTAGTGGACGTAGACACATAATTGGTTCCCACCATTTTTGAAAGAGATTGCTGAATAGATAAAGTATTAGTGTTATTATTAGATTTAGTTAGCCCTAATCTCTGTGGGGGCGATAAAGTATATCTTTCGTCATTAAACCTAAATACCTGTTCCGCACTTAATTTATTTACTATTTCTGAAAGACTTGTAGCAGATCCCCCTGCGTATAGTTCTCCAATTTTTGAAGCATCAGTAGAGTTGTTTAATCCTGTTTGATGAAAAGTCTTTGCATACTGAGATTTATTCCCTCTATTTGTTACAATTCGAATAGAGAATCCGTAGATACCTTGAGGTACATTGGAAAACTCAAATGAAGTTTCTCCTCTTCGAATTTGAATAGGACTCTGTATATTTGGAATATTATGGATTAGCTCATAATAGTTAATAAAGTCAAAGTCTTCTGGGGGTTGCCAAAATAAACTTAGTTTTCGACTTTTTGCATTGGTGTTATCAACTTCTCTACTAATTAAGTATTGGCACGGAGGCACTTCAAGGCCTTCTCCTGCAAAAATATTATCAGGAACTTGACCTAGTTCGTAGTCTACTTCTACTGCAATATATTTTTCAGGGTAGTATTCTACTGCCGCAATATTATAAATATTATCTTCTTCTTGAGATATTGATACAACTCTATACTGGCGAGTAGAATCATAGGTTTCAAGGTTACTTAAAGTCTCTCTTAAAGCCCAGATGCTTTCAAAAGCAGGATTAGTACCAAAAGTTCCAGCAACAGTGAGTGTTTTAGTAGAGCCCGAAGAAGTAGTTATCGTATGTTCTTGAACATGGCTAAAAGGCTTCCAGGATATGGATATTAAACTGCCCCCTGTCTGAGCCGTCCAAGCGTTAGAAGCTCTTGCAGATGTATCTATATTACGAAGGGTTCTACCTGAAGTTCCATCATTTTCATCTGTATCCACCCACGCTTGCGTAACTTTTTTGCCTTTGTCTACCGTACCCACGCTGGCAATTGTCACTGAATTTCCAATATTATAAGCAGCAGGATCTGTTACTAAAGTACTTAAAGTGTACGAAGCGCCCGCTACAAGAGTTACCTCTCTATCTAGTGTAATAGTATTGTTTGTAGACGAACTAGTACGACCGCTTAAAATTTTACCAAATCTATCCGAGTCCTGAACATTGATAATATCTCCAGGTCTTATATACGCAGCAGCTAGTGAACTTTGGAAGCTTACTACTTCAGTTTGATTTTGAGCTGTCCATAGCTTCCATCGTCCATAACGAATAGCTTGACCTTCAGAAGTACATCCAAAGGCTGTAGCAACTATTTTATTAACTTTGCCATCTTTAACAATAGAGTTTCTATCTTCTACAATTAATGGAACAGGTTCAAAATTTAACTCAGGATCATTCCAAGTTACAATTACTTGATTTGCTTTAGTTCTATTGCCACTGGTTTGATAAACAAATCCCCCATCTATTACATTACTTTTTGTAAAAGAATAAACTGGGTCAGAAGGAGCGTCTAAAATTGGAGTTAGCTGGCCGTCCATCCAAAAGAGTATCCCTCTAAAAATAGTAGCCATGTCTTTAATAACTTTATATGCTTCTTCCGCTTTTGTTAAAAATAGGTTTGCTCTAAAACGAGGTTCAAGGCCTCCACTACCATCGTCAACTAATTCATCGCAGTAACGTGCAACACGATACAAGGAATATTTGTCTATATCTAAAAGTGAATCTATATGCTCTCCCAAGCCGTATCGAGTATTTGTTAATATATCATAGAATACCCAAGCAGGATTATCAGTAAACTGAAGCTCATCCTTAAAGTCTCCTTCCCACCAATCATCATATAATGCAGTATTATTTTCTGTGTACTCTCTAGGAGTATAAGAAGAGGGTACTTTTACAAGTTTACCTCGCATATCATAACTAAGCTTAGGCATTTTATCAAATTGCTTAGAACTAAAACTGATTCCCGCTAAAGAAGTATAAGGGTAGTATAGACTATCTTTAACAGTTGCAATAATACTATCAACTTTACTAGTGCTATTACTCTGGTCGTATCTTCCAGCAGAATCGCCTGTATAGTCAGCACCTGTGCTTTGTACTGCATCATCAATGTGTCTAGTTAACCGAGCTATTCTTATTTTAAAGTCGTGAAAACCCCCTCTTTCTTTTCTGTATGCCCCTAAGTCAACAAAATGTTGCCAAGAAAGACTTGCTCCAAAATTTGCAGTATGAACTACTGTACCAAACACCGAGGAGTAAGAACCAAAAGCGTCTCCCGGAGCATCTTGAAATGCGATGTCTACTGAATAAATTGCAGTATTGTCGTTTTCTCCGCCTTCTTCTGTGTCTTGAGATTGTAGTCTTCCATACTTTATTTCAAAACTTAATACATCTGCTTGAGTTCTAATTAATTCTCGTTGAAGCGAGGGAAATAAATCTGTAGTAATTAGTACAGGACTAGCCGCTCCGTCTTCTTCATTTGTTCTAGTTTCTTGGTACCCTCCAGTAGAGTAAAGAGACAGGCCTTCGGTTTGAGCAACAGAAGCCTTAAGCTGGGCAAGAGTAGATTGAGAAGGTATACTGCTAACAGGTATATTTATGCCTCCACCCGCTCCACCCCAAGTGCGAATTACATTTTGAATTGCAGAACCATTCACAAATTGAACGTTTAAGTTCTCTGTTTTAGCAATATCAAGTCCGGGCGCTATACCCCCGTCGTTATAATAATCTTTATATTTTGTAATACTATAGTTATAAGTTCCTGAGTCTGGAGTATCGTCAGATAACAGCTCGACAGAAGTTTCAGTTATTTCTGCGACTCCAACTGTAGCGGAAAAAGTAAGATCTACACTCTGCGAGTTCGTAAATCCTGGGGCTATTGAGCTGAAGTAAACCATACTTGCAGTTCCATTGCCATTATCAACAATAGTTGCTAAAACAAAGTTACCTGCGCTATCACTCATGTAAGTTGAGCGAGCCTGTGAAACAGTAAATCCTTTAGTATCAAAACTTCCGTCAAATGCACTAGAGCTTAATGTTGCTGTCCAAGAGCCTATTTGAGCACCTCCTGAAGGAGCCCTATAAGTAATATTCGAAATAGTAGCATTATTTACACGAGCATATACAACAGAAATAAGGCAGCCACTTTCTTCATCATACGTACCAATAGCATTTTCTGGAGCATTTGGGCTAAGGCTACCAGTATTTGTACTTCCACCGAAGGTAATAGAGCCTTCAAAGCCAAAAGCGTCTAAATCATTACTATCACTAATGTCTCGAGGAGAGAAAATAGTTGCGTCTTCAGGCTCAATTGCTCTGCTATTATTAAAGTATACAGATGCGCTACCTTCTGTTAGGCCCCATACAGGGCCCTCACAGAGGGCTTCAACAATTTGAATTCTTTGAGTTGTGGAGTATCCGTTGCTTCCGCCAACGTTGTTCATGCCTCCAAAATTTAAAAAGTTTTCATTAAATGGAATGTCTTGCATTTTAAGTCTCTCTAATTAGTACACTTGGACAGTTGGGTTGAAAACTATATTAGGAATAGTAGAAGTGCCAAAATTAATTCTTTCAGTTTGCCCAGGAATCTTAGGCATGTCTGGTTGGGTAGGTAAAGGGTAAGTAGGAGTCTGAGCAGGCCCTCCTGGAGGATCGTTTTGAGGATCAGGAGTATCAATGTTATTTCCCGTACCACTTCCTCCAAACCCAGATTCTGAATAGTAAGAGTTCGTGTTTCTTATATCAAAGTCTATTAGTCTGCCCGGTATTCTTAGTCTGCCATAAAGTAAAGGCACGGGGTCTCCTTGTAGTATAGATTGCCCAGAGCCTTGAAATAAGTAACTAGTATCTTGCCTAGCATCATCACTATCTGTCGAAGGGTCTGGAGCTAAAAGACCTGCCAGCCCCACACTCATAAGACCCATACCAAATGTAAACATAACAGCCCCGAATACGGGACTAACTGCTGCCACAAATAATCCGGCAATCACAAAAACTGCTCCTATTACTACTTGAACAAATGATTTTACCTTACCGCCCGAACCTTGAGGCGCGGGGGAAATATACATATCTCCTTCGTTAAAGTTTATTAAAATTTCTTCTTCAGTTGTAATAGGCGTATCTTCTACGTGCATTATAAAGCCTATATCTTTTTCATGGCAGTCTACTAGGTATTGACGCATTTCGGGGCGTTGACATTCTATAGCTCGAAAAACTTCTACAAAAGTATTAACATCTAATGTGAGTACTTTTCCAAATTTTTCCCCGAGTTCGCCATCTAAGTATATTTTACGTTTCATATCTATAGATTCCTATTAAATATTTTATCCAAAAAGGATATAAGTTTTCTCGGCACGATAGCCTATTTGTTGCGTGATGATAAAATACCTCATCCCCTATATAAACTCCACAATGATTTGCTAATTCTGAATTTATTTGAAAAATTAAAACATCATTTTTCTTTGGGGATCCTTCAACTTTTTTATGGTTCCAGTTAAGTATGTAATCTTCTGTAAAGTAATTTAAGTGTTTTTCGTAAAATCCTTCTTCAAAAGGCTCTCGAGAAGGTATATAAATATTTTCTTGTGCAAGCCAGTCTCTTACTGCTTCGAAACAATCTTTTACTCCAAAAACATATTCTCTCCCAATAAGAGGATAAAAGTTTTTTTCTGGCTGTACAATATTTAATTCCATTTCTGGATAAGAGTAAATATGGTAAGGTATTCCTAATGCATTACAACTATTTACGTCTTGAGTAGAAGGCTCGTTGCTTTGGTCTATATGGCTATGAACTATAGCCAGTATATCGTACTTTCTTTTTATCTGTAAATATTCTTTATGTGAAATGATAAAGTCTTTATCATTTTCTGCAATATTTGTACAAGGAAACCAAGTTTTTTCTCCTTTTACAACTGCTATCACTCCACAACCTTCTCTAGGGTATTCTTTTCTAAAGTGCTCTTCTATTTCATAAATCACTTAAATTTTCTAGTTCCGGGGAACCCTCCAAAGGGTAAAGGAATTAGTCGGTTTAGAGGAGCCCCGTTACTATCAATTCCTTGAAATCTAACCTTACAAGAGTTTAATGTTTTACCGCACACATCTATTCTTTTCCAGTATCTACTGCCCTCAACCGGAGGCGCATTTACTCCCGAAGGATTTGCTATTACTTCCCAAATTTTTACAAAACCTGAAGTAGGGTATTTTACTTTTGTTCCCGAACTATATGAAGTCTGTGCTGTATACCCAGAAGTAATACCTGTAATTTCTTCATCGTCTATGTTAAAGAACTTAGGCTGACCACTATTATCTTTAGGGTAAGGACACCCAGATCTTTCATCTTGATTAATAGCTATTCCTTGGTATTTCCAAGGGCAGTATTTTCCTACAATTGTTCTGTTCGGCAGTTTTATTCTCTCTAAGTCAAAGGGTGATACAAGCTCATACGAAACCATTAAACCATTCTCTGCTTTTACTCTTTCCATAATATAAGAAGATTTAGGGAATTCAATAGGAAGCGTGGTACTCCATCCTGAAACATCACTAGCTCTATAGGTATTTTTAAATAAAGTTCTTCTGTATTGGAGTCTTGCTCCTAAAATATCTTCTGGCTTTGCGATATTTTTACTTTCTAATACTTCTTGCCAGGTTTGTTCATCTCCTGAACCGTCTGAGTCATTTTCAATAGATCTACCTAGGCTTATTAAGTTTGCTATTTCAAAAATTGGCCTGTTTGCAGCACCGGAAGAATCAATTTCTATATTTCCTATAGAAGAGGGAAGAGCTATATACTCATTTAAAGACTGTCCGTTTGCAGTCGGAAAATAAATATTACTTGTGCCTTCTGCTAACCCACTAACAAGTCTAACATCAACATCCGTAGAGCCTTGAAGAGTTATTTCAAATAGCTCTATTAAACTGTCGTCTATTGATTGTAGTTGAACTGTATCAATTATATCTGTCATTTTTAAGGCTCGTAAACTCGTCTAAGTTGTATTGAAAGTGAGTTGATAGACTCTTGTCCGTAGGTAACATTATACTCTTCTGCGGTTACTTTTATAGTGGCTCCATTGATTACAATATCAAAGTTTGCACCGCTTTTGTTATCAAAAAAAGCAGCAAGAACTGTTATTTCGCTACTATTTCTATTGTTAAAAGAAACTGAAAAAGTTTCTTCTTTAGGATTAATACCGTTTCGAACTCTTTGTTCATACCCATCTCCAAAAGTTGCTGTCAGTACTCTGACTTTTGTCTGTCTTGCTATGTTTCTATCAAAAACAAACTCTTTTGTAGTACTATCAGTAGAGTACTCTCCAAAAACCTTTAATATAACACTACTATTTGTAATGTTTGTTAATAAAGAAGTATCTCCAGAAACTTCCTCACGTATGATAGTTAAAGAAAAAGTACTCATTATAAGGCCCCATAAGGACTAAGCATTCCGCCAGCTCTCTTTTGATTTTGAATTTCTGTCTGCACCGCTCTTGCAATGTTTTTTCCAAGCCTTGCTGCTTCTCTTGAATCTTCTTCAGAATTTGTTTCTGCAGTTCCATCACGATTTACAACAACATTTACATTTACGTTATTTTGTTGCATGCCTGCGGCCCCGCCCATCTCTACAGGAATAGACTTACCGTTTGGAAGTGGAACAACAGCTTCGGTTCCGTGTAAAAGAGCGGGGTACCCAGCATGTGATCCTTTTGCGATTCCTCCCGTTGAATACATATTAGGACTTGCAACACCTCCTCTACGGAATCCAAAAAAGCTGCCCGCTGTTTGTATATACATTGCTACTTCAAGTGCTGCAACTGCTACTTGTAAAAGTGCCATTACCATTGCTAATTTTTTAGCGGCTTTTTCGTTTCCTGTCAGTGCTGCAACTGTTGCTATTGCTCCCAAAGCCATAGTTGCTGTTTGTAGCCCGGCTTGAGTAGTAGCCATAGTATTTTGCTTAGTTGCTTCTGTTTGCTCTTTTACTGCTTTTGTTTCTGGAGGACTACCTCCTCCTGCAGCTGCTGATGCATTATCGCCTCCTGTCCCTTGTGCGGTTCCACCCGGTAGCGTAGATGCTCCGGACTCTAGGCGCACAAGCAAAGGGGTAGTAGTCCCTAAACCTTTACCGTCTAGTCCCCCTCCAATGCTTGTGGGCGCTCCGGTACCTTCTCCTTCTGCCTTAGTTTTTATACCAAACAATCCTGCGGCTTTCTCTTTTAGTTTAAACTTTGAAAAGAGTGTGCCAATTTTTTCAGTAAGAGGACCAACTAGCATATTTTCTACGAGACTTTTTTGGAGGCTTGATACAAAACTTCTACCAATCGACTTAAGAGCCTCCTTTAAATCCATTGTTTTATCAGTCAAAGAATCAAAAATTGTAGTAAAACTATCAGTTAAAGCCGTTGAAAAACTTTTAGCCGCATCGTTGAGTATAATGGAAATGGGCTGAAGTTCTATTACTAGCCTTTCAGCGTCTCTTAATAGTCTCTTCAGGCCTGCTTGTGTAACATTTTTAGTTGCCAAGGCCAGGTCCTCAGCGGCCTTTTTTGCTCCCTCATAGTTTATACTTCTAAAGCTAGCAGCAGCAGCTGTTGCGTCTTTTGCTATATCGTCTTTGCCACGGGATTTAGCCTCTATAGCAATTGACTCCATTTTTAATGCATTTGCTTCTTTTTGTGCTTCTAAAAGCTGATACTCTAAGTTTATTGCAGTAAGTCTGTTTGCATACTCCGTTTCAGCTCTTAAAAATCTTTCAGTATAGGTTGCTTTTTCTAAAGCAAGAGTAGCTTTAGCCATTTCTCTTTCTTTGTTTAAAAAAGGATTCTCTAAAGCTGCCTCATTGACGGTAAACTGCGCATCTTTTTTTGCTTCCTCTAATTTAAGCGCTGCAATTTTAGTTCTAAGATTAAATTCTCTTTGTAGTTCTTGCTCTATTTTTTGCGTTGCCTGAATAACCGAGGACTTTTGTTGGCTGTCTGTTATTTTATCTTGAAGTTTTGCTCTCTTAGTTTCCAACTCTACAAGGGCGTCTGCGAGATCATTTTTAATTTCTAAGAGGTCTATTTCTCTTTGCGATTCGGCAATAGCTAATCTAGCCTGCGCTAATTGTAGCTTCTGTGTAGAACTTAGTTTTTCTTCATCGTTGTTGACTTCATTCAAAAGTGCTTGTTGTAAAGCAAGCTGTACTCGTTTTTTATTTTCTAATCCTACAGTATTTACACTTCTCTCCATCCCTGCTGCTTGTATGTTAGCTAACTTACCTTCTAAAGTTAATCCATTTGTTCTAAGCGTTGCAGCCTCTACTAAAGTAGTATTTTGTTCTTTTGTCGCAGCAGTACTGCTATCAATGGCGGTGGTTAGGGCAGTTTGAAGACGAAATATTTCTTGACTTCTTGCTATTAGTGCATCAAATTCTTTCTCAGTTTTATTTAAAGCTGATTGACTCGCTTCTTGTAACTCCGCGAATCTTTCTTCATTTCCTTTATAAGGTAAAATTCCTTCCGGAGCTTGAGGATCATCAAAAACTTTAACGTTTGCAGGTCCAACTTCTCTAAGCGTTACTTGATTATCTCTTAACTCGGTCAACTCTGGAAGTAACGACGCTACTCGTATTCGAGTATTATCCATTTCTGAATTAATAGCACTTAAAACATCCGTACCAAAAGGCTTACTTGCAGTACTTATTAGCTTTTCTATCGCGGAGTTAGTTTGGCCTGTGACAGCAGCAGCTTGCGCAAAAGCAGTTTTTACAGTCCCCGCCTGTCTTGCAACTTTTTCTAGTGCCTCTGCGTTAGCTTCACTTATAACTGTTCCGTTTTCAATTGCATCTACTAGTTTTTTGAACTCCGGGGACAAAAGAGCCGCAGTTTTTGCAGTGGCTAGCATTTTATTTTTTAACTCGTCAAACCCGTCTGAAGCTTTTACTCTTTTATTATTTAAAAGGTTAATATCTTTTATTAAAGTTTTTATATCCAAACTTTGTACGCTACCCGCCTCAGCAACTGCTGATGTCATTCCTGCTACAAAATTTTCATCTAAAAAAGACTGAGTTCGAAGTAGTTCTTCATTTAAAGTTTTGTACTTGTCTATTGATTCTTGTACTTTTTTATTTGCGGCCTCTTGTCTTTCATCAATGTCAGAAAATATTTTTACAATAGAAGAGCCTACTCCTACCAAAATTTGGAACAATGAAACAGCTAGCCCTACCCACCCTAATGCAGATAATAGTTTTGCTCCTACTGAAGCGAGTTTTCCGGTAATTCCTATAGCCTGTGCACCTACTATCTCTGCTTCTAGTCCAAGTTGGCGCATCATTAGTTTTTGACCTTCTATAGAAGATTTAAAATCAGCATTTGTTTTTGCATTTATTGCTACTCGAGCAGCGTACACTTGTTCGAGCATAAGTATTTGATCAGCATTAAACTTTTTTAATACTCCTGTTCTTAGCTTAATACTTCCTTTTTCTAGTGCTAAAGTTTGGTCTTTATAGTGTTTGAACGCTCTTAGAGCTGCCCCTCTTGCCTGTTTACTATCCGTTCCTCCTGCAATAAACCCTAGTGCTCCTGTCGTAGGGGCTTTTTTACCGCCAAGTAGGGTGTTTGCTTGCGCAAAATTTGCTTGACTAGCATTAATTTCTTGATACTTTAGTTTAGTCGCGTCTAGCTCTGTTCGTAGCTCTGCTAGTTTTGTTTTTTGTAAATCTATTGTTTTTCTAGAAGACTCTCTCCAAGCTGTAAGGTTAGGAATTATTTGCTTAAGTACAGAAAGACCAAAAAGAGATAATACTCCTATAAGAGCAGTAATATTTTCACTTAAAAATTTTGCAAAAGTTGCAATAGGGCCTGCAATTGCTTCAAAGATTGACTTTTTAACATCATCAAAAGCCTTTAAAAATTGATTAAGAGACGCAACGGTAGGGTCTAATTGTGCTTCTATTAAACCAAACTTATCTTCGGCTTGTTCAAGGACTTCATTTGCTACTGCCTGACTTCTTTCAAATGCTGTAAGTTCTTGAGCTGATTTTTTTATTGATAAGGCGTACTTTTCTGTTGCAGGAGCAAGACGTAGTATAATACCTAATTCATCAAGAACTTCAGGCTCTGCTTTTACAACACCTCGTACGAGTCTATCAAAAGAGTCGCCTAAGTCCCGGCCTAGTGCTACTGAGGCATTTTTTGCTGCTCGACCAAGTTCGGTAAGTTGAGAGGGAGACAACCCTGCAGAAGTACCAATTGCAGCCGCTCTTGCAGCTTCTGCATAACCAAGCTGAGCATCCGTAGCATTTTGAATACCTTGAGTAATTGTTTTGTACGCAATACCTGAAGATGCGCCTAGAGCTTCTTGTCCCGCAATAAGATTTCTAAAATCAGTTGCGGATTTAAACAATTGAAAAGCAGCAGATACTGCAAAAACTTGAGCGGCAATAGTAGCATATATTCCTACTAAGCCTCCCATGCCTTGTGACATTTTTGAAAAGTTTTTAGTGGCATTCGCAGAAACATCCGCAGTGCCTTTTAGGTTTCTGTCAAGCCGTCCCGTTGACTTTGAAGTCTTTTTATTTGCAGTATCCACGCCGTCCAAAGCATCTTTCAGCTTTTTTGTGCTGACAGTGGCTTTTTGCATTTTGCCATTGACTTCAATATCTATTTGAATTTTCTTTGCCATTAGCCGGTCACTTTATGGGCGTATGATTTGCCGCCGCTTTTAGCTTTACGCTCTTCTACTTTTCGTTGTTGTTCTGCTTTATCCGCTCTATGAGCTACTATAATACTTTCGTACATTTTCATAATATAAAAAACAGTTTTTGGGTCTACTATGCCATATAAACTAAAAAAGTACTCTATGCCGTCCCAGTATTTTCCCATGTATACGCCACTCATACCTTCATAATGATCTGGTAATAGGCTAAACATAAAAAATGCCACTTGAACTTCTTCGGGAAATTCCGAAAGCTCGAGCGGCATTTTGGTAGGATCGGGTTCTTCCCCTATTTGTTCACACAACAATAGATATTTATCTACATCTATTGTTTGATCAGATTGCTTTACGTGTCTTTCTAATAGAGACCTGATTGCCTCTATTTGTTCCCAGTAAAATTTTCAAGGTCACCTACTGTTTCAGTAACCCAGGTATCAAATACTGACGAATTTTTCATTAAAAGCTCTGCATTTTCTTGTGTGTAAGGAAGTTCATCTTC
>Ga0222717_10002379_pt1 | contig 14608 bp, 6 predicted proteins | sample C33_18DmetaG_FD_165053 | JGI IMG/M metagenome (GOLD analysis project Ga0222717, IMG submission 165053) | Estuarine water microbial communities from San Francisco Bay, California, United States - C33_18D | ecosystem: Environmental > Aquatic > Marine > Unclassified | place: USA: California...
ATGGATTACCTCCCATCTGCATTTCTTCAAAATTATTTAATTGAAAGTTTTCAGACTGTGATGGTAATTTCATTAGTTCAGACTCTTTAAACAATCTAGTAACTAACATTTCATTATATGGAGAATCTTCAACAAAATTTGGTAATTGAAAATCCACCGACTGTTCTGCTAATGATGTTAAGTATTCATGCTGTGGAGTTCTTGGTATAAACTGTATTTTATTAGCTCCAGTAAGAGCATCTAATTGCGCTTTAGTTGGCATACCTGGAATTTGTTGTCCTGGAGTACCCCCACCCTGCATGTTCTGTAATATATTTGCTTGCACACTTTTTGGTAATGCTTTGAATCCGGGATTATTAGTACCACCATTTTTCATATAGTAACCAGCTACCCTATCAGAATCACTGCCAAATAAACCAGTATTAACATCAGGGCCCTTACCTCTTTTAAATAAAGGATCAGTAAATGTGGGTTGTGTATTATCCGCTAAGCTTAAATCTCTAAATGCTTTAGCTGCTTTTCTATCATCTTCTACATCTTCTAAATAATCATTAGCATTTGATGCAGCTCTTACCATCCAATCACTAACACTACCGAATCCTTTTGCTACAGCAGTATTTGGTAATCTGGATATTCCCCCTAGTATACCACCTGTATCAATTTCTAATTCAGCCGGATTTATTTCATCATATAATTCATCAGCACTTGGAGATTCTTGAGCAACAAAATTATCAACATATGTTTGATATTCTTGTTGTGCATTAGCAGTACTTCTTCTAACAGAATCTTGCATAACCCAATCTTTAAAAGATAATGGTTCTCCACCTGTTTGAGCTTTAGGGTTAAAACCAGGAGTTCTTAAAGAATCATATATACCTTGTGCTGATTCACCTAATTTACCAAGATTTTCTTTAAGCCAATCTACACCTTTGTTAAGTTTAGAATCTATATCATTCTGTTTAATATTCACTTTATCACTAAAATCAGGAAAACTTGTAGCATCAGGGTTTTCTATTTTATATTGTTTTAAATAATCATCTACAGCATTTACATTTTCTTCGCTAAGATCAACGTTAACATTATAAGTTGCATTACTATATTTATCCATTTGATTAGCTGCAGCATCTGCTGCAATAGTATCAGGCGCAGACTGAATTCCTGTAAATAATTCCCCTACCAAGCCAACTGCTTCTGCAGGAGACCATCTTTTTCCACTATGAAACATACTGGGAGATATATATAAAGGGCTACTTACTAATCCATTATCTTTTGCTATATTATTTTGTTGTCCAGCAATCACATTATTATTTTGATCGGATATAGTAGTATTGTTTTTATTAGCAAATTGTTCAGCTAACTTAAGCATTTCAATACCCGTCTGTGCTTTAGGTGCATCATGAGTATAACCGGCTTCTTTAAGCCTAAGATGTGTTTCCATATCTTTAGCTCTAATCTTTCTTTTACCTTTATACATAAAATGTGGTTTAAATTCACCACCTTCTTTTTGTTCATTTAACAACGCCTTTTTAGCATTAGCCTGCGCTTGAGCTTTTGCAATTGCAGCTTGTTGTTGAAGTAGTTTTATTTGAGTTTCAACATCTTGCAATTGTGATTTAGCATCTTGATTGTCATATGGATTATCGGTTAAAATTGTCATTCCATTTTTTTCAGTAATGATATTTCTACCATCTGGTGACAACTTTTGAATTTCAACACCATCTTGTGCTTTATTCCAACCAGCAGCATTCTTTGCAAAGTTAGCCATCTTGACTATTCTAGTAGGGTATCTATCTTTATTAGCCATAACTTTCTTAGCTGCTTCCTGAACACTCATACCACGTGCTTTAGCCCAAGCTGTAAACTTACCTTCATTTTCAGGTTTGATCTCTATCCCAGATTTAGCCATTTCAATAGGATCTATATTTACATTCAAACCTTCCTGTCCTTCTTGTATTTCTTGTTGTCTTGCCAACTGTTGAGGATCTTGATTTATTTGTTGTGCAGTTGGGTCAGCAGGTTTTTCTTGTTGTTGAATATTTTGAAACAAAACTTGTAAATCTCTTTCTTGATAACCCAAAGACATAAGTGCTTGTGCAATAGTATTTTGATCTACTTCTTGTTGCATTAAACTCATTACAACTTGTTCGGGTTTACCACCTTGTTCAATTGACTCTTTAAAAAACACACTAATCTGTTGAATAACTGGATCAACCTGTGGTTGCTGTTGCATGCCGGGTTCATTAGGAATCATCTGTCCCCCTTGTTGTTTTACACTTATTTTGTTTAAACTCATTTCAACTATATTATATTATTAATATACAAATTATCTAAGAGATTTGCTAATCTTTAAAGGTTTAAGAATCAGTAATAACATTAGTAGCAATATAATTAGCTACACCCATTCCACGTTCTTTTGCATCCTTATAATGTATTCTATTTAGTTTATCAAATATATTTTTAGCAGTGTCACTATCATCAATACCATTAATATAATTCATATAAATAGTATATGGGTTTGTACTTGAACCGCCTTTTTGTGCATACCTTAATTTGGAATCAGAAACTTTAGATGTATCTGATATAGTATTGAGCATATCAAATATTTCATCATCACTATATATATCTTGCAACTGCAATAAAGGATTATAACTACTCTCTTCTCCTCTATTTAAATCTTTCACTCTAGATTTTAATTCTTGAAATTTTTCTGGAGTTAATTTTTCCGTAAAAGGATCATATATACCTAAATCTTTTGCTGCTGATCTAATTGTATTTAATCTAGTTCTAGCTTCTGTTGGTTCAGAAACATAATCAGCCCAATCATCTTTATAAATTTCTATAGATCCTTCTTGTATAGTCCCATCCTTATTAAAACTTACTATAGGATTACCTTCATCATCATATCTCTTATAGTATGCTTGATCATAATTATTTACTAAAGGAGAACCATTATCATCATAACCCTCTATATTAAGTCTTTCATCATTAAATCTTTTAATAGTTTTTGTAGGTATAAGTCTTTCTGACAATAAGTTTTTATATATCTGTGTAGCCCTATCTTCAAGATCGTTTGTTTCTTGATTAGTAATATAATTATATGCTTGATTTGCCATAGAAACATAGTTTGGTAAAAATACACTGCTTGGTCTATAACTTAGTGAAGCATTTGCTAAAGCAATTCTATCTCCAATGCTTAAGTTATCTTTATATTTTTTTAATGTATCTTCTCCAACTCTATCACCACTATGACCTATTTCATGTTCAGCAGTATTTTCATAAGCATGGCCTTCATCCAAACCATCTTGTGATGGTTTATAAAATGTAATTCTTCCAGTAGCACTATTAGATGTTGCAGCTACCCCTTTATCTTCTTCGTGTTCACCTTCCATCATTGTTATTGGTACATTATCTAAATTAGATTTTCTACCAAAAGTTATAAAGTCAGCATCATCACTTGGGCCAACTTCATTTGCTAAGATTTGTTTATACATTGGTGAATCTAACCACTGCCTTTGAAATGAATTTTTAACAACATCATCATCAATTTTTACTCCTTCTCCTGCATATTGAGCTTTAGGTAATTGGCCACCTCCTTTTTTCTTTTGAATATATTTTCCTGAATCTTTATCTTTTTCTACATATATTCTATCATATATTTCAAAAGGTTTAGTTAAACCTAATTTCTCACCAAAGTTTATACTACCGCCTATACCTCCTGCTTGGTCAAACTTATCATAATAAGATATATATGTACCATTTTCATCTTCCCCAAATCCTGTAAAATAATTACCAATAGCATTTAATTGGTAATCATCAATATCATCTACTTCTCTATATCCTGTAACTTTATAATTATTTTTATCTAATTGTTTTTCATTATCATCTGAATCCAGTATTAAATCAGGTCTAGTTTTATTAGTATAAAAATTTCCATTACTAACTCTATTATAATTATCTATAACTTCTTGAACAAGTTGTTGATTTTTATTTAGTGATATATATTTAGCATCTGGATCTTCTGCTTTTGTAGGTTTAGTATTACTAACTTGAAGAATATCATCTTCTAATGGTCTACCAGCATAATATCTATATAAGTCAGCCAATCTACTGTTATGATGTTGGTGGTTTGCAAAATCTCCTGCAGCTATAGAACTTAAAAAAGGAATACCTTTAAAATCTCTAAATTCCCCATTACCTTTCTGAGCCATGGGTATTTCAAGTACTTTATCTCCTGGAAAACTATAATTTGTACCAGGTGTCATTATTTGTTTATTACCTAAATTATCTATACCAAGTAAAGGTCCTTTTTTTAATGGGCTGCCATCATTTTCACTCATACTAATATTACCTGACTCAATAAGATTAACTGAATTGTTTTTATCAGGGCTATCATATCTGTATCCCTCAACAGAAGCAACTCCTGTAACATATGTTATTTCTTGATTCGGTCCTCCAGGTAATCCACGGCTTGTTATGTAATTAAAATTTTCAGTCATCATCTCATTGATAATTGCAGTTTAGTATTATTAAGTCTCAGTAACATTTTTCTGTTTGTTGATACATTTTTTCTAAGTATAACATGATTAGAATAATGTCTAAACTTTTTACGTTGTGTAGGAGCTTTTTGATAATTTAAATTAATTGGATTCAAAGGTCTTATATAACCATTACAATCTGTATTAAAAATGGATTGTTCAGCATTAGTAAACTCACCTCTATCATTTGTAATATCCCAAAACTGATTAAATCTAAATTTATGCTCTACTTTTGAAACTTCTATATCAATAGTATTACCACCTATAGCAGGGTATTGTAAATTACCCCAAGGGTTATTAAACTCAGCAATATTTAAACTCAATAATCCTGATGTTTGATCATTATTATATACTATGGCTGCATCAAAATTAAAGTCTAAATCTTCCCATTTGTCTCCACCACACATGTTATATTGTGGATCTCCTTTATATACATATGTTTCTAGTTGATATTCAAAACTTCTTACTGTATTAACAGCTTGACCTGTGTTAGATATTAAATCTATTTCCCAAGGATAATCTGTATTATAAAAATTAACAAATGAATCACACCTAAAATTATGCCTCCAAAATCCTCCCACCTCAAAATTTGCAATAGTACTTTCATAGAAAAAATAATTACATCTTCTAGGATCTGGATCAACCCAATTAGGATTACCAATATCATATATACCAGGACTACTATCTGGACAAGTTCCTAATTCAGTAACCACAGTTCCAGGGATAGTTGCGGGTGGACACTCACATGTAACTCTTCTGCATATTGGTGCTTCTCCAGGAACATCTGAACAAGTGCCTGTAGGTGAACTATATGTTGAAGTTACAGGGTCAGGATAAACTAATGTATAACCGGTTGGGCAATCACAAGAAAAATCTACCCCGCATACTGCTCCTCCAATTGCTGTTGCAACTGGTGTTATAGTGGTTGGATCTGATGCATTAATACCAAATTGATATGGATCTTGATTTGCAGGACCAGTAGTCATTGTTATATGATTTAATACATTTCCATCAAATGGCTGAGAATTATTAGCACCACAATATATTGCATATAAAAATTGATTTGCAGGTCCACCTCCATTACCAACTGTATTAGATTGATATGGTGCGCCTACTGGACCTGGATCAGTTGTTGTATCAGTAACAAATAATATTACCCTTCTGAAGTTTGGATTACCACTTCTATCCCCTAATTCAGAATTATTAGCAGCATTTAATACACCTACAGCTCCATTCAATCCTGGAACAACCTGAGTATCACCATAACTACCCCAATTATTATCATACCAAGTATCTATTGATTGTGGATTAACTAAAGGTTGAGTAGATGCCATTACCCATCCATTACTAAGAGGTACTGTTTGACTTCCTATTCCCCACTGAGTAAAACCAATTTGCATTTGTTGATTATTTAAAAGGTTTTGTATTTGTGGATCAGCTAAAAAACCATTTAAAAGAGCCAATTGAGCCTGTCTGCGTCCCAATCTATCTGTACTACCTGACGTATCCATTGCAAATACTACATCTACCAAACAGTTCACGGGTCCACCTGATACAACGTTTTCTGTAATTTCTTCTACTAATATTGTAGCATCAGAAGTTGTATTAACTGCTATTTCACATAATCCACTAACTGGATTATAATTATATCCAGGTGGACATTGCGGTATAGTAGTGGTTACAGTTTTTGTAGTGAAAAAATGATTAATGCTCGGCAAAGCTAATTCAGGATGCCAATCATGAAAAGATATCCACGCTTTTGCTTTTGGATCATAACTTATAGTCCAAGAACAATCATCAAAATAAATAGGATCTCCTATATCTATTGGAACTGGTATTTTTTGATTTGTTAATATTTCAACTGGTTTTGTATCCCTATCTATAAATGCAGCACCTTCTATAAACTCTGGCTTAAGTTGATAGTCTTTTTTCATAAAATAAACAATATCATCAACAGAATCATAAATTACTTGACAACCAACACCAAATACGGGGTTATCTGTCCAAACAGAACTTTCTGAATTAGAAAATTGTTTTACAAATCTAGATGGTAAATATTTTGCAAACCACCATTTCATTCCTGCATTTGATATTGCCTCTAAACCTTTGCCTGCATATTGAAATATTTTACCTTGTTGTTGTGATATAAAAAATAAACCTATTGGTGTATTTATCACCCCTCTGATACTTTCACAAGATCCATACTCATTTGATATATCAGCATTAGCAATATTTTGGAATGGTTGACTAAATAATCCCCCATCACCAATAGTTAACTTTGTATCTAACTGAGTTTTTAAAGTGTCTAGACCCTGAAACATTTGCGGAGATAAATGTGGAAAAAATATTATTGCACCACTTTTATTAATTGGCTTAATTACACTTACATCATTTTTAAAGTCTTTATAATTATAATTTAAAAACACTCTCCAAAAATCCTTTCTGGATTCTTCTTGCGCCTGTAAAGAATATATAAGTCTTTTTGGATATGATACATAGCAATTTTCTGCAACTAATGGATCATATGTTAAAGGTTGAACTTGACCAAATGAACTTAATTGTGTTGGAAATTTAGATGGGCTTAATGATTCATCATATTTATAAAAGTTATCTTTCTTTTGTATTTGCGCATGAAATAATTCATCAACATCATTATAATCATATACACTATATATTCGTTTAGATGGTTCATCTTCCCAATCTCTTTGTGTCAAATTTATTTCTGTTTCAACAAAAAAATCTGTAACACCATTTACATGAGAGTATGAATAAGCATACTCCATATTAAATGTAGGATTAGGATCAGATGAATTAAATATTGCAGCAAGACCCGTTGAACATGAATCATTACCTCTATCTAAATAAAATAAATCATTTGGCATTAAAGCATCTAAATCACTGGTACTAACTGCACTTAAAGAAGCAATTTCAGATGCCAAAGGTGTAATATCATATCTTTGTGTATTCATCCAAAATCTTGGATATGGTATATTTACATATAATGAATAATCAAATGTAAAATCATCTGGTTGACCCAACAAGTAATTTGAAAATATAGGCATGATAACTTTTTCAGTATATCTACATATAAATGTATCACCAGCAAATATAGGACTGCTAGTATATAAAAACTCATCTGGTTTATTTGAATCTAAAAGTTCAACACATCCTCTAAGTTGAACTTGTTTTATTCCTGCAAGTTGACCATATTGGTTATCAAAATTAAATTTAAGAGCTCCATACTTAGCAGATATATTTGTCTTTCTAGATTGACTTGGATCTAATAAATATTGATCACTAAATTCATTAACAACAGATTGATTTGGATTAGTAAACTCCCCATCTGCATTTAAATTTAATGACACGTCACCACCAATTGCATATCTTGATTCATCAATTACTAATGGATCTCTAAGGGGACTATCTAAACTAACCGCAACTGTTTCAGGTCTATATAAATTATTAATTTTATAATTGCCACTATCAAAAGTTTGAAATGATCCCCCTATATAATTAGATGAAGTATTTTTAATTCTCCATAAACCATTTGTTTGGTTTGAAAAATCTGAATAAAAACCTACAGAGTTGTGTTTCCAAACAAAGTCAGAACGGTTGATCATGTTATAAAACAAATCAATAATTTCATTTCCTCCTATTGCTATATTTGCTTGTAAAGTAAATATACTTGTAAGTGTTCTAAATATTTGAGGTAAATTAGATTCGGAACTATCTCTATCTCTACTAGTTTCTAAAATACCTGAATTAACACCAACCACACCTGCCTTAGCTCCTTCTGAAACAGTTTTAGCTGATTCTGTCGCTAAAGTAACTAACCCTCCGGTATATAAATCTCCTACACCACCTAAAGTATCTAATAAAACATCCAATGCAACTGAGGTGCTTGCTCCAGCAGCACCTGCAGCCAATGCTCCTGAGCTGTATTGAGTTTGTTTTGTTGCCCATGGTTGTTTCCAATCACCACCTCTAATTGCTCCACCAGTTTGTGTAAAACCGGTAATAGACCAACCACCAGTAAGACCTCCACCACCACCAGTGATACGGCCGCCAGATCTTGGATCACCATCAATTTGTTCACCTTTACCAGACTGACTAGTAAGGTTACCGCTAGTATTAGTTTGTTTACGTGAAGTTGTTCCTTTTAATTTATGACAAGCATAACCAAAACCTATAATAGCAGCAACAAGTGCACCCCCGCCTCTTAAAAGTTTATATTGTGGGTGATTTTCAGATGGTTTAAAAAAACCAGATGCTGTACCACTAATATCTCCATATATTTTTGTTTCATATGCATTTAAAAAAGGTCTTGTAAACATTAAATCTGGTGAATGAAATGTAAAAACTTTTCTAGAATATCCAGATGGTTCTCCATTATCATCAACTCTATCACCCAATGGTAAAAAAGTTTCACACGATTGTTTAAAATTATCACAACCGTTTGTTCTATTTAATGAATTAGCATTTAAACCATCATGAAAATATACATCTGGTCTTAAATCATTATATGGGTAATTAGGATACAGACCTTGTACATTTGTACCAATTAAATCTTGTGAATCAGGTACAGTATATTTACGCATATTTTTAAATATACCTTTTGCTAATATAGATTTAGCCCCTAATCTAGACCCCCTTAATATTTCATAACCCACTACATTCTGAATAAATGTCCCATCATTATATTTTGGACGAGCTATATTAGTAAATTCTACACCAAGAATGTTTATTAAATCACCTGATGTATTACTTATATTTAAAGAAGAACCAATAGATTCATCTGGCATTTTATGATGTCTAATTGGCTTACCACATAAATCTCCCCATATGTCTGGTCTGGTAGATGGATATAACTCCGTAGATTCCCAATATCCCATCTTACCCTTTGCAATTATATTTGTTCCATCACCTAATGGTTCCACTGCTGTAGAAGTAATTGATGCTGTGTTATATACTTTAAATAAGGGATCACCTGAAGGATCTAATACATTAGATCCGAATATATTTTCATTTTCTAATTCTGTTGTGCCATTTGGTAGTACATAGTTCTCTGGGGCTCTACCAGGAATATGATAAGATGATGACCTTTCGCCAGTATTATATATCCATCTAATAAAAAATGCATATTGTTCATCTCTTAAAAAATTCATTTTATTACCACCTAAAGAATAATAATTATTTTGAACTGAATTAATAACCCAGTTTACTTGAATATTATTTGCATCAGGTTGGTAATTAAAATCAAATTGTTCTGTAGGTCCTTGTCTTATTAACCAATCATTTACAACAAACATAGACTCAGACTTTTCATATGCTGGACTACGTAAAGGAATTTGTACTAAATCTACAGATTCTAATGCTTCATCTATAAAATCAATATTTATATTTTTCTGTTGTGTATTATAATATCCTAGTCTTTTTGCAGATGTTTGTCCTTGATTTCTTCTAAGTATAACTAATTCATAATATTCATAATCTGTATCTAAATTTGAAACACTTATATCTAATGATCCTCCTGATCCTTCATGGCTCCATAATGTTTGTATATTAGATACACCTATATAATCTGTAACTTTAACTTCATTTTCAGTATATGCAATAAATGCTTGATATGCTCCATTGTTTAACATACCGCCATCAGTTGCTTAGATAAAACTATACAAGGTGTATCAACTAATGGCGCAAGTCTTATTTGCTCACAGTCTAATCTTCTTGGTTCTATATCACTGTAAACTATACAAGAATCTCCTTCTGTAGAACTTATATACTGTTTCCAAGGTATTTTATCTATATTTAATGTACGTGATGGATTATTACCATCATCCCAATATACTTGCCACGAACAATCAAAGTTTTCTTTGGCTGCACCTGTAATTAAATATTTTCTGTTAAAATTTAAACATGGGTCATTTACTAATGTAGTATATTTACACTCACTATCATCAAATATTCCTATTTCACTATTTATATCATCTGTAGAATATATTATCCATTCATCACCATATCTGTGTATTGCACCAATTATTGTATAAGGTATGACACCACATTGTAAATTTGATGGTTCATTACCTACTATACCTAAGTCTCCATCTTCTGAATTATTTACAACATTACGAGCATGCCACCAAGATTGATCATTTTCCATTGATGGTGTAATATCCTTATTCATCCCTTTAATAAAGGAATTTGTTCGTATAGATGAACTGTTTTGAGATCTAGGTTGTGTATTAGATCTTCTACGGTTACTATTAGAAGAAGATGTTCTCTTTTTTGCCATAATAGATTACGTATTTAACAGGTTGGACATGAAGCTGAAGATGAAGTACTATCAGCTGTTTTTGGTGCTGAAACTATTTTTGGTTGTTGTGGTGCATAGCTTAAAAACATATCATAGTAATTATGATATTGAGCCCTTCTATTCATTGTCCATACTTTTCTCATTTCTTTAAAGTCTGGTGTATTTACAAAAGTAAGTGCGTTGTTCCTTGCAGCTCTCAATCTACCCTCTATTAGATTTAATTGTTGAGAAACATTTTCACCTTGCCAAACCATATTTTCTAATATTCTTTGTTTAACAGCATACTCATAATATTCATTACAGTAAGGATGATCTAAAACCAATAAATCACCAGCACTATCCTCCATTGCTCCTTGATAGCTTAAATAAACTTTTCCTGTTTTAAATGTTGTAATTAAATATCCATCTCTTACTTCTGCCACATCTAATGCTTGAGCTCCTAAGCTAGGACAATAACATACGGCATCATTAACATCTTGTATTCTCAATTGAGTCCAATGATCAAAACATCTATATTGATCAGGACCTATCCTTTGAACTAATTGATAGCTTTTTTTATCATTACATGTTTTGATTACACATACATCTTTACATGTATCATCTGTGTTACATGGAGATTTTTCTCCTGGTGCAGGCACATAGGGTACATCATTAAAAGTTTCTACATGAGTTCCAGATGGCATAGACGCATTAACTTTGTAACTACCACATCTAAATGCATAATTAATATATTTAAAATCTACAGGCAATTGACCACGTCCATGTTCAATATCTATAACAACTTGTTTTGTTCTATGTATTTTTAAACCCAAATCATAATTAACTCGTTGTGCAACTTTAATTAATTGTTGAGGTTCAATCATTCCTTCAAGTGCATATGTTGAAAAATCAATAGATACATCATCCATCAACTGACTAAAAGTTCTATATTTTTGTGATACACCCATTATTGTCTATTTATGTTACGTTTGTTATCAGAATCTTCTGATGGAATTTTCATTGTGTTAGACATTGTTGCAACAACTTGACTTTCTATTTCTGCAAATAATGCTTCCGGAATAAATATCTGTTGTTCATATCTAGGTGTACAGTCATTTTCTGTATCACAATCCCACTTTGTTATATCTGAATCAAATACTCCTTCTACTTTAATAGCATCCCATTCTATGTTTGGACAATATATATAACCATCTAACCACCAAAAATATAATGTTTTATTATATTTAAAAGTTGTTGTTTTTGTCATTGATGTATATGTTCCCGGTTGTGTTGCTTGTAGTTCTTGAGATCCATCAATTGAACTTATAGTACGTATAAGAGGGCCCCAATAACCTTCAAACATTGAGGGGAGTTTAGATTTTGTACGTTTAATTGTACAACCGCTTTGGATACCTGCACACTGTGCTTCTACTTTATCTACTTCAATTAACTCAACATAAGGTAATGTTTTCCATACCGAATTAAATTTAACAAGTTTATTTGCATAGTCCTGCCGCCTCATTAAAAACTGAGCGTACTTTTCTATTAAACTATATATATACCTATCAGTAACAAAAGCATCCTGAACTTCAGCTTTAACTTGACCTCTAATCCTAGATATTGTTTCTGCTATTGTCATTTTTTTTATTTTTCAAATTCATTATAATACTTTAATGCTTTGTTGGTTTCATCATAGTTTTCATCATATAGATGAGCAACTCTGTATTTATTTTTCATCACTACATATTTAGTCCAATTGCTTGGGTAATGTTTAGCAACTGATCTTTTAAAACTTCTGCATGCTACAAAACGCCATAACTCTCTATTTTTAAATCTGTATTTTGTAGAATAATTTGTATAAAATATTTTCCCTAGATTACCATCTGTTTCCCAATTTTTATTTTGTAATACTTTACCGTATTCTTTTGATAAAGCATAATTTGTATTAACCGTTCTTGAAGGTTTACATGTACCTATAAATAAAAATCCTAATGAATCAGGTAATTCTACACCATCTCTATTTTCTATAACTGTATTCCAAATTTTAACATTATATAGTTTAATTATTTTTTTTAATTTAGTATTATCAATATCAGAGTATATGGGTTTTTTATCTTTAAACTCTTTAATTGTTTCTTCGTTTAATAAACCCAATCTTTTTTCTCTATACCTTGGAGCATTTAGATTAGGTTTTTTAAAATTATTAATCATATGTCTACATTTATAATTTACAAAAAAAACCCCATTAAATGAAATTTAACAGGGGTCTTTATAATACTTGATGTGCAAATTCAGCTATATTACCTAAAGTTGGATGCTGTAATTCTAATTTACCAGTCCTTCTATTACCCACATACTTATTTGAATAGTGATAATAATCTGTTTTTCCAAGACTTGGTAATGTCTTTTCTATAAAACCTGCCGTTTCATTAGATGTCATATACTCTACTTTCCTATCTGTATGAATGTGTCCTTTAAATAAAGTTCTATTTACTGTTTCACCCCATTGCTTTGGATATTCACTAGCATAAATCAAGGGGTTGTTTTTACTTCTTTTATCCCCATGCTCAAATGCATTAAAGTTATTATACCATACATGAACTTTTCTTTCTTCATATTTAATATCCCAAGTAATTTCACTACTATTTATAGATTGTGATAATGCATGAACTAAATGAAAAGATGAAAGTCTATCATGATTACCAGGCACATAAACCACTACTAACTCTTTACAAAAAGCTTTTATATAACCAATAGCCCAATGCATGGCATCAAAAGCTTGTATATAAGCATCTGTAGCCGTCATACAATTATCTAAACCAGTTCCGCTGGTAGTTGTACCCTCAAACGTATCCATGTTTATTAAATCACCCCCTACAACAAAATACATTTTTTCAATACTATGTGCTGGTGTAGCTCTTTCTAATAAATTAATAATAGTTTCTTCAAAGTCTTTGTCTATAGTTTCATTACCCTGTTTGCCAAAATGTATATCTTGCAATGACATAACAGCACAAACTTTTTCACCTTTTTTATTTAATTTGGTTTTTGGTAATTTATATTGTTGAGGTTTCCAATTTTTAAGAAGTTCTTCAAAATGTTTTTCATCTGAATTTTTTATCTGACTAATTAATGCAGAAACTCTCCAGTGATCTCCCATTTGCTTATTCCAATACTGAGATAATTTCCATTTATTTTTATCTATCTTAAGCAATTGAATAATTTCTTCAGCACTCTTAGGTTCATGATCAAAAGTTCCTGATATTTTACCCTCCCCTTTTTCTAAATCTATTGACTCTACTAGTTGTGCATTGTCAGCTGCTTTGCTAAAAAATTTATTTTTCTTTTTATCCTTTTTTCTTTCTTGTAATATTTGCTTCTTTAATTTAACATATTGTGATTCTGTAATATTTAATTTATCTGCACAATATGAAGGATGTTTTTTCCATTTAAGGCTTTCAATAATTCGTTCTTTTAAATAACTTGACATAAAAATTTTTTTGTGGTTGTTGTAAAAATACGTATAATTAATTTAAAATGAAAAATTTAATAAAAAAAGAGACTGAGTTACCCCAGCCTCTCCCAACGTTTGCAGTAGAAAACCAACAAACCACCACTTGTTGTTTTTTTTAACTAGCAGCTAATGTAGAAAATAATATCTCTATTGGTTTACAATTAGAGCTGTTACCATTATCAACTACTTTAATTTTATATGCAGTTGATGCTGTTAAATTTGTTAATTCATAATTATATATAGATGTTGCTATTGGCGTTGTATTGG